>Ga0181612_138936_pt1 | contig 11571 bp, 8 predicted proteins | sample HoacroProtozoa21_FD_119630 | JGI IMG/M metagenome (GOLD analysis project Ga0181612, IMG submission 119630) | Hoatzin crop microbial communities from Cojedes, Venezuel. Combined Assembly of Gp0051906, Gp0051904, Gp0051908
AAAAAAATATTTATTTTTCTATTATCTATTCTTCCTCCTACATCAGCCTGGCTACCATTGCTGTAAGCTCATGAAGATGTCATTCACAACACATTTAGAAGATGCTTTTGTCAGTTATGTTTTCACTTCTATTTGTGGGTGAAGAGGATGATTCTACCACCTTAATGATAGAAATAAAATTTAAAAACAAAACCTCAAAACCCCCTCCCAAAACAGATGCTACAAAGTTGATAAGCAGAACTAGGTACTCACCAGTCCTTAGCCATTACACAAAATGAGAAAGGAAAACTGGCAGCTATCTTTTCAAATTCTTCCTGGGAAATGTATCCATCCTGATCATGGTCATAATTTTTGAAGACGGACTGTGCAAGATAATAGTAGAATAGTTTATAACGAGGATGGGCTGAATCACCACTTTAGAAAGTCTCCACAATATTTATGGATTTCGTCTCCCACTTTCTCCCAGTATCTATTAAACAGTGCAACAGTCTAACTGCTTTTTTTGCCTAAGACTAAAGAAGCATTATGATGTCTTGATTTGTAGTAAAAAGTAGTTAAGTCAACATACGCTGGACTAAATGCTTCACTACACAATGACAGCTCTATTTTACTTGCGCTTTAAGATCATTATGTCCAGGCCTACATATACAACTTGTACTAATGCTCTCACTTAGTGGTCTCGGTGATGATCTCTGTAGCCAAATCAGTGTAGCTGCCTAGCTTATTTCATCAGGTCAATGTAATGTGAAAAGTAGTTATATGGCATAATTGTCTCGTAGATACCTATTTCCACTTCTGGAATGACATTACTCTTTGTCTCTGGCCCTGAGGCAAGGATAACACCTAGGCCAAATTTAGAAAGATATTCCAAAAAGGCATGTATCAAAGGATACCTACAATATTAGAAGTGTTTAGAATGACAAGAGATGAGGCAGGGATGCAAAGACAAACTCTTTACGTCTCTCCTTCTCTGTCAGTTTTGGAATCAAACACCTGAGCTTACTTGATTGTTTCCAGTTGTGGTGGTACAGCTTCTCCCTCCCCCCCATCCTGGACTGTTTTACCATCTCAGGAATTCCCATGAAGTCTTACCCTTTGTGCAATGAGTTTGGCAGTTAAGCATCCCTTGACCATACCAGAACTCTTGCATGGCTACGGTGGGAAGCAGCACTAACCATACCAGGAGCTCCAGTTGCCTGGCCAATGTGGGGAACGAGAGTGGGAATAATCAGTCATCCCCTAACAGCCTTGGAACATATCTTACCTGGATTGTAACTCAGGTGAATTGGTATCAGGGTTACTGGAATTTTGAGAATTCCAGTAATTACCAACCATGACTGGGCCAGGATGAGAATTTACTGATGCCTACAGACAATCATCTTGTGACCCTGTAAACAGCAGTCCCAAGCGAGACCACTCTGAGCTCTTCTAGACCACAGCGGGCTGCACCCAGCATCTCCCTCTGAGTAGGACGCCTCTCAGAGCCCTCGACTCTGAAGTTCGAAGTTACCATCGCTGATGGGACCTGGGCTGAACTACAGGGTTCCCTCACTCCTTGAAGCTCAACCTTCGCCCGTTGAGGACAATCATTTGATCGAGGGCTACGAGGATGATGAGGGGACTGGAGCATCTCTCCTATGAGCAGAGGCTGAAGGAGCTGGGCTTGTTCAGCCTGAAGAAGAGAAGGCTGCGAGGGGACCTAGTAAATGCTTATAAATATCTCAAGGGTGGGTGTCAGGAGGATGGGGCCAGACCAGTGGTGTCCAGGGACAGGACAAGGGGCAATGGGCACAAACTGAAGCAGAGGAAGTTCCAGCTGAACATGAGGAAGAACTTCTTCCCTCTGAGGGTGACGGAGCACTGGAACAGGCTGCCCAGAGGAGTTGTGAAGTCTCCTCTGGAGATATTCAAACCCCACCTGGATGCAGTCCTGTGCAGCCTGCTGTAGGTGACCCTCTTTGGCAGGGGTGATTGACTAAATGATCCCCAGAGGTCCCTTCCAACTCCTACCACCCTGTGATTCTGTGAACATTAGGACTGGGGAGAGCATATTGGGTTTCAAGCTCTTGTTTAGGAAACTACTGTTCCTCTGGATGCCAACCTGCAGTTGTACCACCCAGCTCTCTTAATGAGTGCTGTCCTAATCATAGGTGCAAGTCAGCAAGGCAGTAATCCAAATAAAAGTGCAGAGAAAACATTCACTGACTTCCACAGCCTTCCCAAGCAAAGAGGTCTGGGCACTGTGTGTTTCACCGGCACCTCACCTGCTCCAGACACTTATCAACGCCTGAGCTGGCATATGGATGCAGGGGGTCTGCTTCAAAAAACTTTAATGATGGGGAAAAAGGAAACATTTAGTTCAAGGCCAGCAAAACTAAAGTAGGCAGGTCACGAGTGAGTTCGGGTGAATGATTTTTTCTGCAGGACACGGAAGAAATGGCAATGTGTAAACACTCGTCCCATTTTGCCTCCACTGAGCCACCCCGTTGAGCAGCAGTTCTGCACCAGAGGTTGCTACTGTGTGATGCCAGCTCCCTGCAGCAAGTCAGGTTTAAACAGTTAGAACCTAGAGCTAAACCAACATCACTGATCTTTATTGTGGCGATCACCAACATCTGAAATGACTTGATATCATATCACTGCAAAAGGGCTATCAAGAACAGAAATTTATTTTCTGAATTATGTTGTGACTTGTGAATTATGAGCTGGGACATCTCAGTTGAGCTCATCCATCAGTAAACACTTGAGAGACGTAGGGAAGGCTTTGCAGTAAATCATAACAGTTGCTTTAAATAAACACAGGGGATGAAGGCTGGCAAGAGCTCCGTTACTAGCATTACAAGCATCATCCTATCTTATATGAATAAACAACCTTAAACAGATGATAGGAATAAAATGGATACAATTGAGAGACTCTTTTAATATTCCAACATCCATCGCAACAACCAACTCCTTTCAACGGAGCACAGCTCACTGTCCCTCCATCCTTGTGGCCAACACTTTGTCTCCAGTCTACAACGGCACTTCTCTGTGGCGTATACAAATTGTAACAAAAAAGTTCCAGGAACACTTAATCCATTTGAAATGATGACTTCTGCAGAGACTTAAAACCCATTTACAAATGTAAAAACCGTATATTTCTAATCAGGAAAGATAGTGGTTTCTTTTATGCTTAATAGCCACAGTTACCCAACTGGCACAAAAATATCCTGAGATTATTCAAAAACACAGTGATTTTTACTGCCAGCATTACTAATTGGACTTCAGTACTTTCAAGGTCAACTTTGGAGGTAATAACTCAAAAATCAGATTAAGGCCTGCATTCTGATTGGAATGGAAAAAAGGGGTTTTACCCAACCTCTGTTACATGCCTACAATTAGGGAATCTTATCTTTCCATGTACGAGTCAGAGGACAGAGAGTGAAATGCTTTCTTGAGCAGGCTTCATCTGCGCTGATTGAAAAGGGTATCTTGTAACATCCAAGTATTATAAATAAAAGGCTAAATCCAAATATTCACATGGAAAATGGCTTACTTTGCAGAAGACATGAATCTCAATGATTTCAGAGCAGAGCTAGGGATGTAGCTTTTATGGAAGGGTAAAAAGGACACTTACAAAACCAAGAACACTATGTTTGGAGATCCTTCTTTAGACAAACCACTTTGCTTTTGTGGTTTGTTGTTGTTTTTGGTTTGTGTTTTTTTTTTTTTTTATTGAACTCTTTAGCAGCCAAAATATCTATCTTTAGAAGAAGAGGCCACGATAAAAATCTATACAAGAATTAATAGCCCCACGCCAAGAAAAATGGAAGAATTTCTAAAAAGCTTTCAGTGCTCTTCCAAGTAAACAGGAAAGGGATAACTTTCAAGTGAAACAGGAGCAATTCCCACAGCTTCTATAATGGTAGGAACCATCAACACGAGCACAACCTGCTTTTTCTCTTGCTGGAGAAGTCATGCTGTAGGACTACTTCCTAAGTGGCAGGGCTCTCATAAATTGCATTCCAAGTATAAGCTAGCAGTTTACAAAATCATCACATGTGTTTTATATACAGTCATGCAGAATTCAAAACATTTATCAAGTGAAGTATATAACTTTTCTTTATCATAAGAATGCAAGCAATCATATCATCACATTAGAACTTCATTGCTTACTCAAGTGGAAAACTACTGAGTGGGGTTAGAGAAGATTCCTGGTGGGACACTGGTGCACGTGCAACCTAAAATAAAACAGCACAGGAAAAATTCATGTGCTGGTGGGAGAATTCCCTCTTGAACCTGCCTGACCAACAGCAGACTCCTCACCTGAACAATGTATGGGCAGGCAAACAGAGCAATCGTTTGAGCAATGGGTAGTAAAGTTAATTACCCAAAGCTTGCTTTTGAATTTGTTTTCTTTATCTTAAAGTTGAGATGTGTTATTGACAAGCCATAGTCCACCCAGCGAACCAAAACTCTGCGAGACAACAGTTCTGGTGCCTAGAAGAGCCTTCTCTCTCTGTATAGATTTAGTTGTCACCTCTGTCGCTGGCAAGTCAGACTTCTGTAAAGCTCACAGCCATGTTCTACCATGGGTCTTCCAGGAAAGAGCTTTCCGAGGCACTGAGCACTACACCTCTGCTGTCCCATGAAGCAAGACTTCAAAATATACCTTGCAGATGTTCTTCTTCAAATTCATCCTTCGTACTGGCAGAGTCTACAGCACCTTCATCATTTCAACCGTAGGTTTGCTTTAGTGATAGACATTTTCATATAAATGAGAAAGATCTAGACAGATGACGGGAACTCCAATTCCAAAATACTTTTTTCCCTTAAAAGACGCTGCTCTGGTTTTAGTATCTTGAATGTCTGCATACATGATACGCATATTTACGTTGGCGTGCATGATTTGGCAGTAGAAGCAAAATAAACAACACTGAAAATTGAAATACTTAAGAGATAGTCTGTGTACGTGTGTGTGTAGATATATATATATAAAAGAAAAATACAAGTCTTCTAAAAGTTTGCTGCCTCACAACAAGCAAGAGCTCCAACAATAAAACTTTACAGACATTCTGTCTGCGAAGGGCACCAGGCAGTCAAGGAAGATAATTACGTAGCCTAATGGTTCCTTTCTCTGTATACATATGCTGCTATACCTACATAACTTTTAAAATGGGAAGACAGTTAAAAAGACATCCAAGCCAGGACAAGAAGACAAGAGCAAAACCGAAGAGATAAAGTGAATATTTTGACACCAAGAAGTTCCTTCTGACACCCCCATCTCGTGGCAAGGGCTCAGATGCAGCACATATTTTAAGCTTGGCTGCAGTGATGCGCCCGCTCAGCAGCCCTGCAGTATCCAGGCTCTGATGTGCAGAACAGATGTACGGATGCTGGCTTTGACTAGATTTCAAGGCAGTGCGGCACAGCAAGCTTGCCATCCATATGACTGCCTTGCCACCACCTCTTACAGCCAAATGTGAAATGTCCCAACCACTGAGAGCTGCTACACCCACCTGGAACAGGCTATAACTAGGCTGGGACTGATTTCATACGGCCAAGAGAAGCATCATGCAGCAAATGCCTTGACCAAAGGCTGCCGAGACTCATATGCAGACTCGAGGGCCAAAGCAGCTGTGTCCCATTACCAGTTTAATGCTGTTCCTTTCTTTTGTCTGTAATTTTCCACCACCGTGCTTGCCTTGCCAGGTAGCAGCTCTAACAGCAAACCATCATCCGCCAACTTGGAAAAGTAACCTGGTGGCCTCGTGGGGGAGGAATAATAACTGGAGAATTATTATTTAGCCTTTTACTGACAGCTAATCTGAGGAAACACCGAGGAGGAAAAAACCATATTGGATAAACAAGGTTAGTATTTGTGCCGTGAACTGAATTTGGAGCAGGTCACAAGGCAGGCTCAGAAGTCTCATACAAATCAGTGAGAAAAAGAGCAAAACACAACAACAGCTTCTGTTAGCAGCGATGACTGCCACTGAGACCCTTGTAATATGGCATTTCCCAGCCAGCTACAAACAAACAGGACACTGGCTTCTAGTAAATAAGGGTTTGTTTTTTCCCAGACAAAAAAAAGTGCCCAACAATAGTGGGACCAGCACTGCTCACGGTTCACAGGAAATGCTCACTGTGTCACCATCAGCCGAAGGGCTGCGTGAGGTCACGAGCTACATGGAAGAAAGATTAAGTCACATGCAGCAGTTTCTATTCAAAACCTCTTTTTGATAAGTTCTATTGGGGGAAAAATAGTTCTTTATAAGCTTAACAATAAGATCTGATATGGGAATAGGATGCTAGGCTCCTATTTTCATTTGTCAGAAAATCATCACCTAGAGACTTGTTTATGCTTTTAAAGTAAACCCCATACAAATTTCTGAACTAATCTACGAAGCTGTCATGCCCTGCAAATACTTTGTATGCCACTATTTCATCTCTGTATAAAATACTGCGCGTTGCTAAAAAGACTTTACATTGATCTGTTTAAAAATGCACTGCTTATGCAAGCTGCTCTGTTTAGACTGTATTTTTACAGAGTGTAGCAAGCAAAGTCAATGCTTGTCAAAAAGCTGTGAAACAGTCAGAAGCCCAGTATCTGGGTCTTCATCTTGTTACAACAGAAATATAGAAACCACCACAAATCCAAGCACTTCAGCTTTGGAACGTCTCTATGAGGAATACGGATGTCAGAATGTGGCTACAATCATTTCATAAATGCACCCCGATATCCACTCCCTCATATTTAAAATAAAGATACCGAGTTGCCACTCATTCGGGTCCCCGAGAGAAGCTGCGAACAAGCTGCACGCCTATTTTGACAACTGCATCGCCATGAAACTTCATCCACAAATCCTTTTGCTTCTTGCTGTCCCCTCAGATTTCAGGCCTTCGAGCTCGTGGGAGACTCCGAGCTGCCAAAAAAACCCAAACCTGAGCCAATATATGTTGACCCAATGCACTGGAACAGGCTTGACTGGTGATCTGAGCACTATATTGCAGTACAGTCAGCACTCGTACGGAGTTTATTGCACCCCTGAGAAACCACCTCCTAACTTCTGGATTGGAACAGGAACTCTGACCAACAAGGAAGGGATGTGAAAAAGTGCAGTAATTTCTCCTGGTGCCCATTAACATGACACAAGCAGCTTCCAAACGTGGGAGTACACGATTTTAAGAAGGAAATAATTTTAAGTACTACTTGAAATCAGAGTCTGATATCATATGAGACGATGGAGCCTCTAATTTGCACCCCTAATGCTACAACATCTTACAGCTCCTGGGGTGAGAAGAAATGAAGCCCAGCACTGGACTTCACTGTCATGTGAAAACTTCGCTCTTCATCAGACTACGCTTGCCCAGCCTGTCTGATAAGGCGACACTCACTCAAGCCAAGTTCAGAAACCACTCTTAACAAGATGCAAACTGCACAATACTGGAGGAAAATTATCCTGACCAGTACGTGTGCTCATTTCGGTTGCAAGTGTGCAGGTGGAAGAACTCAGAACACAATTCATTACCATGAGGCTTTTAATTGCTGCTAGCTTTCTGCATAAAAATGATAGCCTATCAAGCTGTCAGGCATTTTTATTCCCTCAGTGTCTCAGAAATTACCTATTGCAATAAACACCACATGAAATAGGAGCAGTATCAAAACTACAGCTTAAATCTTCCCACTGGAAGACACATCCTGAAATTCTTCTTGTGCCTGTCAAATAAGAGCTCTTCTGCTTAGCCTGCAACATTCACAAGCTGTCAGCACATTATATACATCTCGTGCACAGGAGTACGTGCACTCTGCAATCTGAACATACTTTTCTGGAACACAAACTATCACTCAGTTGCGAGAAGTCTATCCTCTCCTTCCTCCTCCTGTTTAGCTCTTGTCAGCAGGGACGTCTGCACAACGGCTGGGCTCTCGGCCTCCCTCGGCTCGTCTGTTACGGCTCCGGATGAGACGAAGCGAGGATAGGGCTGCCTCCTTGCTGCAAAAAGGGACCAGTGGTGGGACACGAGAGTGGAGGGATAAAGCACGATTCCTCCATTTGGATGGGGTTATCAGCATTGAGGGAAGCGATAATCAAGAGAACAAATAATTAATAGGAATATTACGAGGACATAAAAAGCACGATACGTCAACGGACTGACATCCAAGGGCAGAATGTAGAAAATTCTTTCCAAAGCTACCAGCAAAAGTCAGCTGCAGCCCACCCTGAATGCATCGGGAAAAATCCAGAGGACCAAGAGGACACCTTGCGGGGGAGAGGGCTGGAGCACTGCCTGTCTTCCTCTTCTAGGCCGGGGATCCCCTGTCTGCATCGCAGCGACATCCAAAACTTCTACGGCAGATTCACACCTTTAAAATGCACCTACGCTTCTGCTTTAACCACTCGCAGTCATCAGGACAAGATTATAGATGAAAGCTGGGTCTAGATTTGAGATACATGAACAAATAACTAACAGGAATATTAAAAGAATGAAATTAGGTTAGACATGGTGGAAAATCTGTCCAACATTTCCTTAAAACTTGTATTTCAAATTTTAAATTTCCTTCCTAGTTGGATGCAAACAATTCACACTTTTACAGCAGAAACAAACTCCAAAAATTTGGAAACTATTACAACTATTACATGCCATGCCTACAACTAGACTAGAGCCACCCATTTTGAAAGAACAACAACTAAAGTGGTAATAAAACAACGCTCTGGCTCCCCAACAGCTTCAGTACAGAAATATTAGTGCAGTGTTTCACGGACAGAGTCCTGGAGGTGTTTTTAAGCTGCAGAAGAGCAATATTGCCTTCTGGCAAGGCTGTTCTGCCTTTCAGTAGAGCAATAGCTTTTGAAATTACCCATGCAATAGCATGCCAGCAGCAACCATGTTGGGTTGAACAACGCTAGTGAAAAATGGAATTATGGAAATAAGTGACAGGCCTCTTAAAGGATTTCATCATCCAGTTTTCCCATTTTCTGTCTCGGCTCAATTATTGCTTCTCAACCTCCTACAACTGTCCTCCCTTCTCATATTTGGCAACCGTGGGAGTCATCAGGGTTTCATTAAGCTCTGCTGCTACGCTGCCATTCTGCCAAAGTTGTAGAAAGGTTTATGTGGCTTCCCTGACAATTTCCACTTTATAACCCAGTTTTATGCTGCTGTGTCAGGAAAGAGAAGCATATGTTAAGAGAAAGGAGCCAAAGGTATGTATGGGAGGGGGAGAGGGGAAGCACAAGCCTGAGAACAGCTGAGGTCTGAGGCATCGGAGAAAGAACACACGCACTGATCTGCAGGCACGCAGATACGGTTTTCTTTTCAGCGTATTCACAAATACTGTCAAGCAAAGCTTGTAAAGCTTTAATTATTTAAAGTTTCTAACCCTCCTACTAACCTACTTCCACAGGAGTAACCTGTAGTGATGCAGGCAGATTATTGCTAGTTTACTGCCCTGATCACAAACCCAGTTTTCTACTTTCTTATCCAATACATCAAGCAATTGCTAACAGACACATATGCCAATATTAGCTACTCCTGCTGCTGCTGAAGAGGAGGAATCTACGGCAACACGTATGACATACCCTGCTCAAGGAAAGGCCAAAGAATCAACTGCTGTTGTAGACACTTTACTACAGTAAAAATGCTTAGCAATTCCTATAAGTTGCACAGAATTCTATGCTTCCCAAAACCTACAGTATTTATTTTTGCCAGGGTACATTCAGACCAGAGAAAAGTGCCAGGTTTACTTAAGCCAGAAGCTGAACCTTTTCTACTCAAACACCAAGAGTGCCAAACAAGCTTTCTCCATGCTGCAGCAGGTAATTAAGCTCCGGAGAGGGCAAGGAAACGCAACATTGCCAAGAGCTCCTATCGACGGCTGAAACTGATTCACCGGAGTTCTCTAGACCGTATGTGCTGCCCTTTTTGGCTCTTGGGAAACTTGTTTTGAACTTTTCTTCCTCTCTCACTTATTAACCAATATTTATAAATCTATCACTTTGACACTAATAAGAAATTTGCACCACAGTGCTTAACGAGCTGAAATTGAATACAGATTAAATCTGATGCAACTTCCAGTGTGCTGAATCAGCAGTAATAATAATAATAAAAAAAATCCTTTTAACCTCCACTTAAGAGCAGTTTTAGGGCATAACAAAAGTGTTTACATCAAATAGAAAGCTGAGAACTTTCTTCATAGTCCCAGAAAAATGCCAATTGTAGTCAGCTATATATATGTATCAGTAGATATCTATCTATCAGTATAAGCACTCGAGGCTAACTTCACAATGTCTGTGTATTTATTTCCAGGCTGCAAACGCTGTCTCCTTTTGCTGCCCAGTTAAGCAAGCTGCAGATACAGGAGGACTCAAAGGTCACACGCAACTACGCGAGCATCCATTTCCCATCACTCGCAAGGGTCTAAATGGATGCAGACACATCTGTGAATGCAGCAATCGATAAGGTGTTTTGCCACACTAATCCTTCCCTCGCCTTTACGGGATGTAATTAAAATGCATCAGCTGTACGTGATGCCCCAGTTTGACTCCCGGAGCCTTACGTAACGCTGCAGCACTCCACCGCTCCGTCTCACTGCAAGATCAGACATCAATTACACTGACATGCGTCGCCTGGAGGTATGCAGCATCCCAGTTTATCCAAAGCTCAACAGGGTTTTTTGTCACCACTTCTACGATATTGGCAAATTTATAAACAAAGGCACTTCGGCTCAAACGCGCCTTAAAATTCTCAGACTCAAGAGACTCTTACATATACAACAGAAAATCTTTCAGCACCAACTCACAAGCCTGTTCATCAACAGCAGAGCTTTTGTTGCAGCGATTAACTCATTAATATTCTGAAAGATGACCGTCTAGCTACACAGCTGAACCAAATCCTAACCAAAAACTGGTGTTAACACCTATTTTCTCCTCCAAGGAGAGCCAAACCTGAAGTGTTAACTGTGAAATCCATATTCAAGGCAGACTGAACTGACCCTCTCCCACCCCCTAAAAACGTCTGGTTAACGAGCAACTTTTCTGTTCTGGTTAAGAACAACTTTTCAATTAAAACCAGCCTTGCTTAATGGAGACCAGTTCAACACGGGGTTGCTGGTGGTTGGGAGGAGGCTGCCCAGCAGCATCACCAGGCAGCAGTAGGTGCAGCCTGAGCCCTTGCTTGCGTGCTCTGGTCCTGTGCTGCTCCGCGGCGGGAGGATTTCGTGTCTAAGCGGAGCTCTGACTACCCTTCTGCACTGCTCTAACCAGACCTCAAGGGGAGGGAGAAGCACGATTAACAAAACTAACCAAGGGCAAGACAAAGGGCATGGCTAGGACATCCCAAATTTCACGAGACTCACTCAGGGTTAAGACTTGTAAAGTACCATTCTAGCAGAGGAAACACTAGGCTAGCAGGCATCACCTAGATCTTAAATTCCCATTCACTGCAGCAGAAGTTTACTCCTGATGTGTCCCTTCTGCCCCACTCACGCCCAAACCCCAGGAAAACCATCAAGGATCCGGTTCACGCTGCCAAACAAATGACTGGCGGGTACTTAGCCCAGCATGGCATCAGGTCAGTGTATCCAGGAAC
>Ga0181612_159350_pt1 | contig 11571 bp, 5 predicted proteins | sample HoacroProtozoa21_FD_119630 | JGI IMG/M metagenome (GOLD analysis project Ga0181612, IMG submission 119630) | Hoatzin crop microbial communities from Cojedes, Venezuel. Combined Assembly of Gp0051906, Gp0051904, Gp0051908
TAGAAATGCTCCTCTGTAATGTGTGCTTAAATAGGTTTACCTAGGTTTTTATTTAAAAAAATAATATTTCTTTCTTTACTACTTCATCAGAAGCTTATTTTCATTTTGTCTTTGCTTTGTTTTATTATGTATTATAATTTATTATTGAACTAAAGGAACTCTAGAGTCAGGAAACCAAAATACTAAAAGTTTAAAAAGCATAAGCACATGAAGAGGAGACAACAGAAACGACTTTGCACTATATAAAGAATCATACCTTGTCTCCACTGGAAGCTGATCTGATGGAGATTTTGGTTATTATTTTTGGCTGTTGGCTAACTTCTTCAGTCTGCTGTTCCAACATAACAAGACTAAAGGCATTTTCTTACTGTTAGCTCAAGAAATCCCTCATGTTCTGTAATGATATAGCACATGTGTTCTTATTGGGCTGTTTGAGTTTTACTGATGCTGTCACCCTGTACAGCTTGTAGTCTACTGAAGACTGATTGTATGATCCTCTTACACAACTTAACAGGTATTATCAGCAAAAGTGCTTATTGCTGACATATTGCCACCCCCTCTGAATAAGAGGATTTTTCAAAAGCTCACTCTAAATAATTTTGTAATGCTAATGATATCTGTACTTTAGAGCTGGCACTTAAATAAAAAGAAAGGGATGAGCTCTGTGTAACTGAATAAAAGTTGACTGTAAAGAATGTTCCACATTAAACAGCAGTCTGTGCTACACAGAACTGTGACTAGTCTCAGATATTGCGGTGTTATTCCCTTTTGGCATCGACACTTATTAAAGTACAATCAATCACAGTTATTGTTGATGAACCTGAGAATCTAAGAAATGCTGCTAGAGCTGGAGGTGTAAACATTTATTACAAAAAAGATGTAGCCACTGCCAAGGAATGCTGACCATGTGCACATTAATGAAGTTACTTGCACGGGGGAGGAAGAAGTAGTTACAGTAGTCCTCAACCTCACTGCAATCAGTATTTCAGTGATTATAAAAAAATTATATTTGTATGCCCATCTCATATTGGGTCGTGCAGTTTTCAATAGCTTTAATTATAACACATGGTAATACTATTTGCTGTTAAGTTCACTGGAAGTCACAAGGAGACTGAAAGATTTGAAGCTGATTGTTTAGGAGAAAGAAGAAACTTGGCACCTAATTTCAGGTCAGACCATTGACACAAGTGATGACCCGAGACCAAAATCAGAGACCTGTCCCTTCTCATTTGGGGAAAGAATGGAATTAAAAAATGCTGTGGTACAGCGGAACCAGACAGACTGAATGATCTAAAGAGTTTCTACAAGACAATATTAACTGAGGTAACCAGGGGATCCATTACCTCTCTTCACGGATATTCTGTTGGAGTAAAGCACAATTTTTCTCAAAATATTGAGGAGAAAATGAATTTGTGTCAGTGGTTCTTGCCATTTAGAATCCTCCATTTTGCTTTGTTGTTCTGTGCTGTCTTCAAAAGACACAGTGCCACTAACATTTAGCAGTGTGAAATTGATTGTGTGCGTCTCAGGGGAATGGTGTCCTAATTTAATACGACAGCATGGTATAAATTATAGGTTGTCTATCAGGGTGAAATGAAACTGTAAGGAGAAGATACTCTGTTCTAAAGCTTTCACCTTTTGTGAAATTGTAATATTACATCTTCAAAGGAGAAACAGAACAAAATAACTCCCTACAGCTTTTTTGTGCTGGTAGGCATTTAGAGAAGTTTCTCATATGAATGTCCGTATCCTGAGTTGTTCACTACAAAATAAGGAATATCAGTGAGAATGCAAGAAGAAAGTGATATCAGACCAAAAGTGTCAGCCTTTGAAAATTTTAAAGTGTTTTGTTGCAGCTTGTCTTCAGTCATAGACTGAGGTAACTGTATTCAAAAGATATTTGCATCTTCAGCCACTTAGGTGTGAAACAAATTTCTAAAGTATTACTAGACTTGTCTTAAATTTAAAGATTAACTGGATTTCGAAATGTAATTCTGTAAAATAGCTTGAGCTGTAAGTAGCTCAGGTCAAACTATTCATTATAAATCTGTTTATGTATTATAACCACTTGATTTAGTGATTTTCAGTATAAATCTGTCCAAGAACAACAAAGACATTTTTATTTTTAGTTTTATTAAGAAACAATTCTATTACAGTTTAACAACCATGGCTTAAAAAAAAAAAAAATAAACCAAACTTCTCTGTGTGCACATTATGGAATGATCATAAAAGTATAATAAAAGTATTTGTTCCATTTTTATTGTTCCTAGACTGAGTACTTAAGTTTTAAAATACAGATTGCCTAAAGAAATTGTTAAATGCCTTAAGCACATGGTAAAGGGCACTGACATCTTCATCCTGAAGTCAAGGAAATATTAACATTTCACTTCAGTGGAGCAGCACGTTTAAAAATCTGTCATGAGGACAAGTATCGTCTTTGGTTGAAATAAACTGGTAATTCCAGTATTCCACAGCTGATTTGAAGGACAGAATGAAATAAGTACCGACATTGTTCAAGCTCATTTCCTTGCCAGGAGGAGCACTGTTTTTTACTTGATGTTTAAAAAACCCATGGCTTTCTTGATGAACAAAAAGAAGAGGAATATAACCCATTTTTAGCAGCTGCCAAGCTTAGCATGCCATCCAGTTTTCTCCAATAACTTTCATACTGAACAATTAAACATAAGTTTGTGTGCAAGTTGTCTGATTTGTAAAGATTGCCACTGGATTGCCTGTTCATGCATGAGAACTGAATTGTGTACTTCTTCCATCCATAAACCAGTGGTTTGATACCACAAGTCTATTGACTGACAAATCCATATTACATGCCAACACATGCTTTGGAAACTGATCCAAAAACTATAAGAAATTTCAAGAAAGTGAATTTTTAGCTTTTACTATTAAAGAACAAGGTCAAATTCTTTATAGGTGGAAAAGAAGATCTGAATAACAGCGGAACATGAATGTTAGCTTGAGAGATAATTTTAATCCAACTTGTGACAGTGTTTGGAAATTTGTGAGTTCGCCTGCCTCCCCTGCCCCACCCCCTCCAATTTCTTATTTTCCCACGCTTAATTCCAATGGTTTCTGTTTTGGAGCTGGTAAAAGAAAATATGCATACTCTACATTTGCAGCTAAATGAAGTACACAGTGTCACAATTTCGTTCAGCTCACTGCATTTGGCAAACAGGCTTGGGGAGACTGACAGTAGTGCTGCACTGCCCTGGGCACATGGGAATTGAGAGCACTGAGCAGGAGAATGGGATGGTGGTTCAAGTCAAACTCTTACTACTGCTCCCCTGCCTGACAGCAACACCTGCACCCCAGTAATTCTGTCTGGCATTACAGCAGACTATTAAGGCTACTGAAAGTGATAGTTGCACACTGTCGCTGACCTCAAGTATACTTCTGGCAAAGTTGTGAGACAACTGATTTGACATAGCAATTGCAGCAGCAGTCGTTAGCTGCTCACGTGATTTATTTACAAAGAACTAAGAAAAGAAGATTTCTGTAATGTTGCAGCTGTAAAGGGTGCATCTCGATAATTTTGAATTTTATCCATTATGTGAAGGAAAATTCCTCTACTTCAGGTAAATTGAGACTTTATTAATGCATTCCTAGACAGTGTGATAGACTCTTCACTGACTGTTAGTGGAGTCTAATTCATATTTGCAGTTCAGTGAAGTCAAACTTTGCTGCAGCAGGTAATAGATACAGTTTTATCTGGAAGCCCCCAGTACTGATATGTCATTTGCTTTCTGGGACCCTTGTGTCAAAAGCTTCTAAATCCTGCCATAGCTAAAGAGAAATTTCAAGTTTTGCTTTTAAAATGCCTGTGTATTTTGAGCACAGGTGGTGCAAACAGTTTTATACATCAGTATCATATTACATTTTTATCTTTTGGTGTCAACATAGCTCATAAGCATACCACAGAATTCTGAAACATGTTTTAGGGTATTTACACTAATACCAGATAGACAGCTCCTAGGCTGTAAATGTCCAGGAAGATACCTAACAATTCTATGATATGCTTGGGTATTAATTTCCCTTATCACTATGTAAGTACAGGTTTGAAAGGTCTAAAGAACAATTTGAGAAAAAAAAAAAAAAGACTAGTACTTGTTCATAAACCACCACTCAGAGAATTAAGCCCTACGTGGTCCATTCATAAAATTGCCTTCTATTTTATATGCATGCATAGGCAATTGAACAGCTCAGACTTTGTCCTCTTTTTTTGAAGTAAGAGTAAAAAGAGCTTACATAACAACATCCAGATTAGGAAAATGGCAAACTGAAATTACTGCCACCAAGACTGGTCTTCATTATAATCACATCAAATCACAGTTGACCAGGAACACAAAAGGTAACACGTTACATGCCTAATGTGGGTAAAATGGAAAAACAGAAAAATATCCATACCATAAAATAGAAAAGAAGTATAAAGTTATCAATTACTGGCTCAGATGAGAGGTTTCAAAAATGCTTGAACTCATTTTCAAGATGCGCATTCTTAAGAAAGAAAATCAACACTATTTTCCACACCTAAGCAGTAGGTACTTGAGTGTCAAAATGATTTACATCAGTTTTAGATTGTGTTTAATTCCTGGTGACTAATTAGCTGAATCTTCACAGCATGTTAAGAAACCTGAATCCTCTTTCAAATACCTTCCAGTGACAAGTATTTACCCATGTATTGTTCATGCAATAGGCACAGGTCCCAAGGCGAGACACAGGCTCTGATCATAGAATAAAGTAAGACTGTACATTTGCAGTCATAGCTATAGTCTGACAGTGTGCAGCTTGTTACAGCTTTGTTCATTTTACATTGCTTACAAAACAGGTTCTTTGTTGTCAAGACTGGTTTGTCCTGTTCACAGCTGTATGCATACCCTGTCTTATAAGCATTTGATTTATATTTTCTTATTCTTTTTCCTTAATCAAAAAATAAATCCTACAACCAAAATTACATTTTGCTGCTGTGTATTAAAACGATAGCAAAATTATAAAGTTCAGCTAGAATGGTTTCTTCTGTTACACTAGTCCTTTAAGGCAGCTGTGTGATCTAGGGATTCAATAACTTTCCAGCAAGTTTAAGTCACTTGCTTTTGTACATATAACTAATGCTTACAGAGACATAAAGTAAGTGACCTATTGAGTTGTCTTACTGTCATTTGTTGGTATTTTGAACAATAATAGGTTTGTGATAATGCTTCAGCGTATTTCCTGGAGAGGTTGTATGTCAGCACATGCTTCAAAGCCTATGTTATAGAATATAGGTGCTAATTAGTTCTTTGATACTAGACTCAAATGCTCTTTTTGAAGTGGTTACCAGAACTCGTTAAGCCCAATTAAATTAAGAAGAGTCTGACACATAATTTTAAGGTTACAGTAGAATGTGCTTGTGACCAAATGTCTTTTTTTTCCAAGAAGCAGTGATTTGTTAGCTTTTTGTTCTTTTTTTTTTTTTTCCCGAAATATGTAGTCTCTGTATCAGTTGATTATAAGTTGAAAGGAGAGGTTGCGTTTTGATGTGTGCTCTTCGCATTGAATGTTACAGTCTCTCCTTCGGAAGAAAGCTGATCAAAATTCATACACATAATGGTTGCAAAAGAAATTTCTGTTTCAGCTAAAGGTTGAGTATTTTGCCTGTTTACTTCAAATGGCTTTCTGGAAAACGTAAGTTTAACCTATTCAGTTAGTTATAACTTCTTATTTTTCTGGCAATTAATTCAGCACTGGAGCGACAAGTGAAATATTAGTTGGTGGTTTACAATACCTGAAAAGCAAGTGCTACAATTTCCTTGCTGCCAAAGGAAAAATGCAATGGGTTGCTGTTACACTGAAACATTTTTCTTATTTTAGAATAAGAACCTAATTTTATTTAGTTTGTTAGTCTTCTTCTAAAGTAACTAATACTGAGTAATGTGTTTCCACACATCCAATTTTTTTAGTTTTCCCAAACTATTATGAAGAAGAATAAAAATAAATAGTAAACCACTATGGTTAAATAGTAAATTGCATATTGAAATAGTTGTGTAACAGAATATTTGTATTGTGAAGCTGAAAACTATGTATATGTAATTGCTACATACTAGGAATGTATACATAAGTAAATACTAAGTTTGTTTTCAGCCTGGGTCTGGCTATGCTAAAGCCTGTGGACTTTCAGAAATAAGATACCAACCTTTCTCTTTTGGCCTAATAGTTCTTATTTAAAAAAAAAAAAAAAGGCTTTGAATACCTAGTGGAACATCTGGAGAAACTGTTGGACCCAAATTATCTTTGTGAATGCTAAAGGACACCTTCTTTTATGTGTATGTGGTAGAATAAAATAATTAATAAATGAGAACTAACAGCAATTCTTAAACTATCAGCAATTCTAATACCTGCAGAAGATCTGGCCCATTACTCTTCCTTCAGATATTACTGAAGTCAGTTGGTGTCATCACACGGTGCTTGAGAATAGTGATGCTATTTGTGATGCCTGCTCCCTACCACAAAAATCCTGGGGTTGCCTTTTTAAAGAAAAATGGTTCCACTAAAAGAAAGATTAAAAAGTCGTACTTACAACCAGATGTTTATTTTACATATTTTTAAAGCAATTCAGCACCACTGAAGATGATAGTTATCTTTAAAGGCTTTTTTCATTCACGTCATCCTGTACTTCTGCCTCTACTCAGGGATAATTTTCCCCAATGTTGGCTGCCTTTACATCTTTTACTTTCTTTATATGAACACATTTGCCATATCTGATGCACATACGCACATTTTGACATGAGTCATCCATTGCTGCACGAAGAGAGTAGGAGTTCTTTTTCAGTGAACAGTGTTGCAAGATATATTCTTATGTCTTTAATCTATATTTTTTTTGGGTTTTTATATTCTCTGCTCCTTTTAAAAACATAAATAAAGTCAGCTTTAAGCTAATTGACAACGAACAGACCTAATTATTATTTTTAGAAGTACTATGGCAATAAACAAGCTAAAAATAACAACACTTAGAAATCTGAAGTTTAAAAATAATGATAAATACGTTCAGTTTCTTTGTTGCTTTAGAAGGTTTGCTGCTATTTTGGATTTCAGCTCTTTTGGAAAAATGGAGCAAAAAGGAAGGAAAAACAGTGACAAATGCCAAGCACAACTGCCTACATTGAAAGTTTTAAGAAGTGAAAACGGCAAGTGACAGCTATGGAGCTATCCTCATCTGGTAAGCTAGGTTCTGTGTCAAGTTGTGTATTATTGTAGTTGAAACTTGAAATAGCCAAATTCAGCACAGAGCTTTAGAAATTTAACACCCCTTGAAACAAAATGGGATGTCTCCTGAGCTGTGGACTGCATTTGGTATGAATTGTCAACAGACTGCAACTCTATCAGCTGTTTCTGGAGAGGACTTTTCTTTGGATTGTGAATAGTGGTCCTGTTTCCAGCTAGGATGTAATGCAGTGACAGGAAGCAACGTAACTGGGTGTTTCGACTCTCTGTCTGCTGGGAATGAAGGCGGACAAAACACAAAAGCACACAGTATACTTTTTTGTCTGATGCATCTGTAAATTTGAGTCAGTGGAGCAAGTAGAAGACAAAAACTGTAGTGGCAGCATTAAGTATTGCCTTCATTTGTATATTATATTTACTGTGGCTTTCCTTAATGATTTTTTATTAAAAGTTCATTTAGAAAACTAGGAAAGTGCTAGCTGGAGGGTGGAAGATGTATGACTCCTAAGAAATGGTAAAAAGTCTTTTATATTTTTCATCAAAACTAGCTGCAATGGAAGCTGAAAAAAAATTACACTTTTTTAGTCAGACATAATTTCTGTGGTGTATGTTCTCCTATATTGTTTTTGTGTGCCCGAAGGCTCTTTGTTACTTCAGTCCATCCATCACTAAAAATGTTGTTTGCATCAATCCACCTAAAAAATTCACCACAGAATGAAAACCTCTCCTCTTCACCGTATGATGAACTGGTAAGATGATTAAATAGAAAACATTCAGTAACCGACATTCTAGGAAAATTTGACTTGATATTTTTAAGCAGGAATTTCTTCAATAAATTGAAGGTGACAACAAAGATGCAGTAATATCTCCTGATTGAAGTTATCCCAGATCACATCACTGATTTCTATGTCAGAATGTGCAGTGAGAGTGGAAACTGAGACTTTAGAAAACACAGAAATTCAAACAAGTTTTTTTTTTAGTTGTGAAGCATCTATACATATGTTGTAAGAAAGGGGTTTACTGGAGAAGCAAATTCTTTATTCCCCTCTGTATTCAATTTTTTATTAAGAAAATATCAGACAATCAAATTTTGATAGGTTAAAGAATGGCTGCAGATGTAATTACAAAACATCTATGCACACAAAGCAAACCTTCACAGTATTTTAGCAAAATCTTTCATGAGGAACACAGTGAATTGCGCAAAAGGAAATACTTCTGAGTGTGACATTCTAATATTCTAGTAATTTACAGAGTTGTTAATCCAGGGAATTTAGGATATAGATCCATTTTATAGAAATTTTGTTAGATGCTCAAGAGAGGGGAGAAAATAAACATTTTTCGCTGGTACCATGTATACCTGGGTTATCATTTGCAAAAAGAGTTAAAAACATTTGTTATTGCTAGCTTTCACTAGCCTGCCTTGAAAAAGAAGGCACCTTATTGATACTTTCATTATATTTTACCTTAACCTTTATATGCCATTAGTCTGTAAAAGGTGGGGCATTTGTTGCATAAAAATTGGAATTATGATAGCATAGTATAAATTTGTATGAAAAAAGGCAATTAGGGTTCCCTACTCGGAAGCTGTCTGTGGATAAGAAAGGTCACTTGCTTATTACAGCACCAAATTTACTCAAGACTAAGACAAATAACAGGGATAATTAACAGCTGTCAAAATATAGAGGATATATCCAGCCCAAGAAAGGGTCTGCCCACCTTCTCGACTGTCATGTAACATTTTTCTGCTTTAGCGTCATATGTTATGCAGTCCAGGAAAACCTGACAAAATTTGCCCCTCCCCAATATAATAGGGCTTATCTCTTTAATCATTGCCCTCTGTATTTTCTCTTGCTTAAGATTTTACAGCATTTTCCCAAAGTAGTGATTTCCTTGATGCTTTAATGCAGTTGATCTCACCAGATAAATGCTTTTAAGAAATGGAAAAAAAGAACATTTTTAGGAAATCAAATATCTTAATTATTTCAACCTAAAGCAGAAACAAAATTAATTATGCCCTACACTGTACTGACTATTAAAAACATTGTTAAAAAAAGACCTGTGAAGACTGGCTTGATGTGGAGATTTATTATCTACAAGCTTATAATAAGGTCGATTTCTTCTAGTTTTTCTACTCCCACGTATAGAAATGGCTTATAGCTTCACTGTTTCTCATTATGGAATCAGCCCTGTGAAAGCACTATGTGCTTTCTCTTCAGATATTGCTTTGTTATCAGCGTTTATGTATATGAAGAGATGTATGTGCTTACGTTTATATACATGTATATACATGGTGTCCAAAGGAAAAGAATTGCAGAAAAAACAAGAGATGTGTGTATACGGGGTGAGAATGTAAAGTGATAGTGGGTGAGACAAGAAATTTGTTTAGCTTCTGAGTTCTCTAAGAGTGGCAGGCTAGAGATGTACTGTGAGAACTATGTAACAGTATAATGAAACTTTCCCAGAATATTCTCCATTTTAAAACATTATGTCATATGGGAATCTGTTAGCTCATCGACAACATCTTTGTACTTAATAGAAAGATTTCTTTTCGATTGGTTTGAATCTGCTAGCTAGGGTGAACCTATGGGGCATCTGATTTCTTGTCTTGGAAGAGACAGTGAATAAGCAATCCTTTGCCATTCACGATTTTGTAGATCTCTGTTATATCTTCTAATCACCTTCTCCTATGCTGAAGAGTTTTAGTTTTGTTTCCTGTGTGAAAACACCTCCATAGCTTTAATCATCCTTGGTGCCCCACTCTGAACCTTTTCCAGTTCCACGGAGAATGAGATGCGGTGAACCATTGTTTCTGAATTCGCAACTGTAGAAGACAGCTACGAACTATTTTGTCTTGACACTGCTGTTGTATCGTCACCTCTTCTTGACCTCTGAAAAAAACCACTACAACATGCAGGAAAGTACCGTACTGCGCTTGCACACGGACTAGCGTGCAAAGGGCTGGCTAAGCGGGTAGCACACCTGGCACGAACTATGAAAAGAGAAAATACTCATTTTGAGAAAGCAGACAATTTTATTGGCTGATGTTGTTGAGAGAGGTAGGAAAGATGTTATGACCAAAGGGTCAACATACATTACCAGTTGTTCCCCCACGTTACAGATGAGCAAGAATTTGCTACGGGTAAAGTATGTAGGAATGAGGGCTTTTTATTATTTCTGCTTACGTGGTTGAAAATATGGCATAAATGTGGAAACACTTTTAATCTCACAGCATTTGACTTCTCAGTTCAAGCACCAGTATTTACATGCATTTACTAATTCTGTTTGTCACAGGATTAGGTTTTCTCACTTCCTTTAACTGAAGCATTTCATATTTAACTCATCTTTCCATTAATTTTCTGCTCAGGACCAGAGTCACAGAAAAGTCAGCAGGATTTTTTAACATTTAAAAATCTCATCCAACCCTGAAATCAAAGACGGGACTGTATCTTATGTGTTTTCAATATTTAACTTCTTATTTTAACACTCCTCACTGTTATTCTATAGTTATCCCTTGGGTATCTTTCCATTTTCAGAAAAAACACAAATTCTATTTTCATAAAAAAGAGTATTTTCTTCACATGTTCATACTAATGAATATGTATTAATTTGTACATGGTCATATATTCATAGCTGTATCACCTTTTAAATATTACTTTCAATTTTAAGGTCTATTTTTGTACACAAAGATAGTTTGCGGTGGTTTTCCACTATGTTTGTACTTCTTTGCCAATGGATTATAGGTTTATATCATTCTTAAGTCAGCAGCAGGATTCTTCCATATTTTTTCTGAAGTCTTGCAATGGCATAGAGCCAATAGAATATCTTGCATGACATGTCTCCAGTCTGTAATTCATCCAGAAGACTTCATAGTTCAACTTACAAACATCACAATAGTCTCAGCATTTTGTAAACAATCTCCAGATTGAAATATATCTCCACTATAGTAAATATGGAATAATATGAAATCACAAATGTTTTGAGACTGTGCGAGTTTCAAAAGATAGAAATATACAGCTAAATTTGCAGGTATTGTAAAATACATAGGTGGCTTCATGATATTAGAATCACAGAATTCTAGAATATCTCAAGTTGGAAGGGAGCCATAAGTATCATTGAGTCCAACTCCCTGTTACTTGCAGGACTACCTAAAACTAAACCACATGACCAAGAGCATAATCCTTGAACTCTGACAGGATATGTGTAGTGACCATTTTCCTTGGGAGCATGTTGCAGTGACCAACCACCCTCTCAGTGAAGAACCTTTTCCTAATGTCCAATATGAACTTCACTTCATGCAGCTTCATTTTGATACCCATAAATGTAAACTTTCCACTTACTAGAGTGATTGTAATTAAACTA
>Ga0181612_102227_pt1 | contig 11570 bp, 7 predicted proteins | sample HoacroProtozoa21_FD_119630 | JGI IMG/M metagenome (GOLD analysis project Ga0181612, IMG submission 119630) | Hoatzin crop microbial communities from Cojedes, Venezuel. Combined Assembly of Gp0051906, Gp0051904, Gp0051908
ATTTTCAGAGATATAGCCATAGCATCCAAGCAATGCCTGCTGAGCATTTTCCTCGGAAGAGAATACTACGGCAGCATTCTGGGTGTACTTGGGGTTTTCCTTAAGAAGTTTCTCGCAAGAAGCGAAAAGTACAGCAGCGAAAACGGCAAAAAGTATGTATTTTAGATTTTTCATTGTCTTGTCCTCCTTCAATTAAAATGTAAGACTTAAACCAAGGATAAACGAGCGAGGGGTAGGATATGAGTTCATATCAATACCGGGACGCAGACCATCGAATGCGAAGGAGTTGACTTCGGGGTCGTAACCACTGTAATTGGTGATAATGAATGCATTCTTGACAGAAGCGGAAATGGTTCCGTACTTGCAGCCAATCTTGCTAATCCAGAGCTTGGGCAAGATGTAGCTGAGGGTAATATCTGAGCAGCGGAAGTAGCTGCCATCCTCGATGAAGCGGTCTACAACAACCTTGTTGAGGGTGTAGGTTGACCTAGGATAGGTAGCACCATCCTCATTTTCCGCTGTCCACATGCCTTCGTATGCCTTGCGGAGGATATTGGTACCATTACCTGTCCCGGGAGTTCCAATGTAGCGAAGGCCGGTGTTCATAATTTCGCGGCCATGAACACCCTGAAAAGCTGCACTTAGGGTGAGCTTCTTGAAGGTGAAGTGAGTCTGGAGACCGTAAGTATAATCAGGGTTAGGGTTACCAATAATGGTAAGATCGTTGGCATCAACAATACCATCCTCGTTTACATCTACGTAATTGACATCACCTGCCTGAGGAACATTCCCTGCGATGGTAGTGTAGTAGCCAGTGGTGCCGTCCGCCTTCTTGTAGGCGACTGCGGTGTAGTCAGCACCCTCTGCATCCTGTAGGGTAACAAGGTCGGAAGTCTTGATGATACCATTGGTCTTGTAGCCGTAGAACAAGCCTGGAGCATAGCCTACAAGGAAGATGTTACCAGTCTGGAAGTGGTCACCAATGAAATTACCGAGGTAACCGGTCTGTTCGCCAAGGGCGCCAAAGGTAGAAGGGTCAAGGCCGAGCTTGGTAATCTTGCTCTTGTTGAAGCCGATATTGCCTGTGATATCCCAGTGAAGGTCCTTGCGGTCAATCAGGTTGGCAGTGAGTGAAATCTCAACACCATTGTTAGAGAGCTCACCTTCATTATAATAAGTGGATTCGAAGCCTGATGAACCAGGAAGAGAGCGGGCTACAAGCAGATCGCGAGTGATCTTCTTGTAAACATCAACAGTACCTGTAAGGAAGTTGTTGAACAGTCCAAAGTCCACACCAAAGTCGAAGGTAGATGTCTTTTCCCAGGTGAGGCCGTCGTTCTCGAGGTTGGTAACAATCATAGAGGTGAGCAGGTTGCCTGAAGGGTCTGCATAGATAATATCGCCGCCGCCATACATACTAAAGGTGGAATAAGGGTCGATACTCTGATTACCGGTAACACCATAACTTAGACGGAACTTTAGGAAGTTGATCTGCTCAATATTGCGGATGAAGTCCTCCTGAGAGGCGATCCATGCAACTGACGCTGAAGGGAACCAACCCCATCTATGTCCCTTTGCGAACTTAGATGAGCCATCGGCACGGAGCGAGGCGGTGAAAAGGTACCTATCGTAGAGGCCCAGGTTTACACGGCCGAGCCAGGAAAGGAGCTGGTAGTCCTTTTGAGTAGGCTGCTTGTACTCGGTAGAACCAGCCATATGCATACCATTCTCACGGAAGTCCGTGATGGAGAACTGCGAACCTACAATATTCTTATTCAGCCAGTTATAGTCTTCATAGGTAACACCAGTGGTAGCATCGAAGGTAACATTGTCGCCAAATGTAGTGGTATAGGTGAGCAGGTTCTCAATAGAGTAGTTGCTCTTGCTGAGGTTACTCTGGATGAGATAACCCTGGTTGTTCATACCCTGATAAAGTTCAAGGCCCCACCAGCGCTTGCGGTCGTTGCTATTGAGGTTGCCACCGGTGCGGAGATCGTAGCGGAGCTTGTCGGTAATGCGCCAAGTAAGCTCCATAGATGCGTTAAAGGTCTGATCGACAGCGATATCCTCATAGTCATCGAGCCAACTGAAGACGGTGGTCTTGTTGAGGTCGGTGTTGTTGGGGTCGTCCTCGGGGAGTTCGAAAGGAACAAAGTCAAGGGCGGTACGGGAAACCGCTGTGGTGGAACCGCCGAGGGTGTTACCACCGGCCATCATGTTGTTCTTGCGAATGGAGCCGGCAAGAGCAAGCTTAAGGTCGAGCCTTTCGGCAAGTTTTGCACCGATGTTGGCACGCAGGCTTCCCTGCTTCAAACCGGTCTGCTTCACAACACCATTCACATCCTGGAAGTTTGCAGATATATAATAGGTAGCCTTGGAGGTACCTCCACTTACGGATAGACCATATTTCTGGGAGAAGGCAGTCCTATAGATTTCCTTTTGCCAGTTACGCTCCTGGAGCAGGCGATAGGTAGAAGGATCGTTCTCATTATAGGCATCCCAAGCGCCTGAGAATGAATACCTTACCTCGTCACCTACGATATGGAAGGGAACACCGCCCGAAGCAACCTTGGAGTTTGCATAACCAGCATAGCCCCTAAGGTCCAGCATATCCATCAGGCGAGTTGCCTGTGCAATGGTGTAATTTGCTGTTGCAATAACCTTTGCGTTGCCTTCTGCACCCTTCTTGGTGGTAATAAGAATAACACCATTGGCGCCACGGCTACCGTAGATGGCGGTGGAAGATGCGTCCTTAAGAACGGTAATACTCTCAATATCAGCAGGATTCAGGTTTGCAAGGGGGTCCTGGGCAATCTGATAGTCATTGCTCTGACCTGATTCCGCAAATTCACCTGTGGAAGCCTGAGGGATATTATCAATAACATACAGAGGCTGATTGTCGCCACGCAGTGAGCTGGCACCACGAATGGTAACGGAGTTTGCGGCACCAGGTGTGGAAGAAGCACTGCTCACAACCAAACCAGCAACCTTACCATTGAGGAGATTGTCGAGCGAATTTGCCTTCATTGCATCCTCATCGGTAGGGCGCATACTGGTTAGCGCACCGGTCAAGTCCTTCTTACGTGCGGTACCGTAGGCCACAACCACAACCTCATCAAGTTTTTGGCTGTCATCCTGGAGCACTACGTTGATAGTGGTCTGATTCCCAACTGTGATTTCTTGGTCTGCAAATCCCAGACAAGAGAAAACAAGCACGGTTGAAGAATTGGGAACCGTAACAGTGTAATTTCCATCAAGGTCGGTAACAGCACCGGTTGTGGTGCCTTTGAGAAGTACTCCGGCTCCGGGAAGTCCCAGATTATCAGAGTCATACACCGTACCTTTCACTTGGATTTGGGCGAAAGCCGCCGTCGCTGACAGAAGCATCGCCGCGATGGTGAGATAGGTAAATTTTAGTCTCATAAAGTTTAGTTGGTTATTAAAAATATAATGTTCGTCTTAAAATTTAGAGTACAAAAATAATAAAAATAAGGATAAATCAAAAAAAATATTTACAAAATTGGACTAATTCCTAAATTTTTTTACTCAAGCGGGAAAAATAATTATATTTGCAAAGTTATGACTCCTCTGCTACTACTTGCGGCCGCATCGATGCCAAATATAGTGTTTATTCTCTGCGACGATATGGGCTATGGCGACCTTGCCTGCTACGGGCAGCCATATATCGACACCCCCAATATAGACAGGATGGCTTCCGAGGGCATAAGGTTCACCCAAGCCTATTGCGGGAGCCCCGTAAGCGCCCCTTCCAGAGCATCTTTAATGACCGGGCAACACAGTGGACACGGGCATGTGAGGGGTAATAAAGAGTATTGGAAAAACTCAAAACTCATAAACTACGGCCCCAACAAAGACTACAGCGTTGTGGGCCAGGAGCCATACGACCCGGACGTGCCAATTTTACCCGAGGTGATGAAGGCTGCGGGCTACAACACCGGCATGTTCGGCAAATGGGCAGGTGGCTACGAAGGGTCGGTCTCCACCCCCGATAAACGGGGAATCGACGAGTTCTACGGATATATCTGCCAGTTTCAGGCTCATCTATACTACCCCAATTTTTTAAATAGATACAGCAAGGCGGCGGGAGATACAGCCACGGTAAGAGTCACCCTCGAAGGCAATATCCCCTATCCAATGTTTGGGGAAGGTTATGAGAAGCGGAGCGAATATTCAGCCGACCTAATTCATCGTAAGGCCATGGAATGGCTATCCAAGCAAGATGAAAGCACGCCGTTCTTTGGAGTATTTACCTACACACTCCCCCATGCCGAGCTTAGGCAGCCCGTGGATTCCATCCTTAATAATTACATAGGGCGCTTTCCCGACGACAAAAGCTACAAGGGCGGCAAATGGAGTAGATACAACCCTGTGGAACACACTCATGCCGAGTTTGCAGGGATGATAACAAGGCTGGACGCCTATGTTGGAGAAATATTACAAATGCTTGAAAATAAGGGACTTGCAGAGAACACCCTGGTTATTTTCACCTCCGACAACGGCCCTCACGAAGAGGGCGGCGCCGACCCTTGGTTCTTTGGTAGGGACGGCAAACTCAGGGGACTTAAACGCCAATGCTACGAAGGTGGAATACGAATTCCATTCATCGCCAGATGGCAGGGAACCATCCCCGCAGGAATCACCGAAAATGAGATGATTGCATTCTACGACATGATGCCCACCTTCTGCGAACTCACGGGGCAGGAGGCCCCAAAGGGCGATGGGCACTCAATTCTCCCTACACTGCTGCAAAAGGGAAGGCAAAAACATCATAAATTCCTATATTGGGAGTTCCACGAAACCGACCAGATTGCACTTCGCACCGGCGACTGGAAGATGGTAGTTGAAAAGGGCACTCCACATCTTTACAATCTTGCAGAGGATATACACGAAGACCACGACCTAGCGGCAAAATACCCCCGAAGAGTACGCAAAATGATTCGCATAATTCACCGAGAGCACGTGGATAACGAGCTGTTTCCCGTAACACTCCCGAAATAATTTACTATCTTTGTGGATTGTGAAGATTGCAGTAGTCATACTCAACTGGAACACCAAGGGATACCTTAGGAGTTTTCTTCCTACCCTGATTCGCAGCTGCGAGGCTCTGGGGCAGGACGAGTGGGGCCCAGTGGCCGAGGTGGTGGTGGCCGATAGCGGCTCCACCGATGGCTCCATGGACACCATGGCCGAGGTGTTCCCCTCCATAAAAACCATTCCTCTTGGCGAAAACTACGGATTCACAGGCGGTTACAATAGAGCCCTAGCCCAAATAAAGGCCGAATATTTTGTACTTATCAACTCAGATATCCTAGTGGACGAAGGCTGGCTAAAACCGCTCTTGGAGTGGATGGAAACTCACCCCGAATGCGGCATTTGCGGGCCAAAGCTGCATGCACTAATAAAAAGCGAGGGGAGCTACTCCAAAACCGAAAAATTCGAGTACGCAGGAGCTGCGGGAGGGCTTCTCGACCACTTTGGCTTCCCCTATTGCAGGGGCAGGATTCGAAGCAAGGTGGAAGATGACCACGGCCAATACGACACCCCGGCAAACGTGCTCTGGGTCAGCGGTGCCTGCCTAATGATTCGCTCTTCGCTCTGGAGGGAACTCGGAGGGCTTGACGATAGATTCTTTGCCCACATGGAAGAAATCGACCTCTGTTGGAGGGCCCAACTTCAAGGGTGGAAGGTTAGTATTGTACCATCTTCCACAATATGGCATCTTGGCGGGGGCACACTCCCCCAAAATTCCCCTTGGAAGTTGCAATTGAACTTTAGAAACAATCTTCTGCTTTTGGATAACAACCTCACTCTCACCTATTTATCGCAAGGAATATCCGAGAAAAAGGCGACAGCAAAAGCTAGCAGAATGATAGCTTTTAGAAAGTTTCTGGATAATTGCGCCAAGCTGATTTACTCTTGCACAGGCAAAAAGGAGTATGCCGCAGCGGTTGGCAAAGCTCACGAAGAATTTGAAAAACTAAGGGTAGAAGCCCACAAGACCCCGATTTTAGCTCCCGTAGCAAAGGTCGAAGGCCTCACCCATAAACTTATATTGTTATGAACATAGTGATTCAGGGCGCAGGTGCGGTAGGTTCGCATCTTGCCAAAATGCTTAGGGACGAAGGAAACTACATCACCGTCATAGACAATGACGAGCAGAGGCTATCCTCGCTCTCGTCTCGTGCCGATATTCAGGCGCTCGAAGGCAACCCTTCTTCAATTAAGGTGCTGCGAGATGCCGGTGTGGGTCAAGCCGATCTGTTCATAGCGGTATACCCCTCCACATCGCAGGAGATGAACATTGTGGGGGCCCTTCTGGCAAAGCATCTGGGCGCCGCAAAAGTGCTTGCCAGGGTAAACGACGAAGACTATCTCGACCCCGAGAACAAGCTGCTATTCAAGGAGATGGGCATCGAACTCATGTTCTACCCCGAGAAAATCGCATCTGATGAAATAGTGTCCCAAATAAAGAACGCATCCTTTGCAGAAAGTATGGATTTTGGGCATGGAAAGCTTCAAATCGCCCTATTTAAGCTCGATGAGAACTCTCCGCTGCTGGATTATAAGCTAGTGGAGTTTATGGGAAAACTCCCCAAGGAAGAATCGGAACAATTCCGTATTATTGCCATTACCCGTGGAGAAAAAACCCTGATTCCAAAATTCGATACGGTCTTCCAGTATGGCGACATGCTCTATGTCATCTCCCGAAGAGAGGGCTTGGATGTACTCATAAAATACTTCGGCAAGACCAATACCAATGTGGAAAATGTGCTGATAGGAGGAGGAAATCCAATTGCCGAAATGGTGGCTAAAAGCCTGATAAAGAAGGGAATAGGAGTTAAACTCATAGAAATCGACAAGCAGAGGTGCATTGAACTCTCGGAAGACCTTCCCAACGAGGTTGAGATTGTTAAGGGCGATTGCCGAAACACCGACTTGCTTGTAGACGAGGGCATACACAACTACGACGTTTTCCTTGCCCTTACGGGAGAAGATGAAACCAACATCCTATCCAGTGTGGTGGCAAAAAAGTTGGGTGTACCCAAGACCATTGCCGAGGTGGAGAACTTCGAATATACCAAACTCGCTGAAGAGATGGGGATTGACTCGGTGATTAACAAAAAACTCATCACCGCCAGCAGAATTTTCAAATTCACCCTCAACGGCAGGGCCCGACTGGTCAAGTACATGAGCGGCACCGATGCTGAGGTCATAGAATACACGGTTGCACCTGGCAGCGCAATAACCAAAAAGCCCCTCAAGGACCTGGAATTCCCAAAAAGTGCGGTCATTGGTGGCGTAATTAGGGGGTCGGATGCCTTCATTGCCGTGGGTAGCACAAAGATTGAGGCCTACGACAGGGTTGCAATCTTCACCAAGCACGAACTCCTAAAGGAAATAGACAAGTTTTTTAAATAGAGATTTTTTAGTATATTTGCAAGATTGTATAAGATTTTTACTTTTAAACTTAAACCGATATGAGCTACAAAATCATTGTCCTGGCAAAGCAGGTGCCCGACACCCGTAATGTTGGCAAGGACGCAATGACGGCGGAAGGCACGGTCAACAGGGCCGCACTTCCCGCAATCTTTAATCCGGACGACCTTCTGGCACTGGAGCAGGCTCTGCGCATCAAGGAGCAGAATCCGGGTTCTTCAGTAGGAATTCTCACAATGGGCCCTCCCCGTGCGGGAGAAATCATCCGCCAGGGCCTTTACAGGGGCGCCGATACAGGCTGGTTGCTTACCGACCGCCTGATGGCAGGTGCCGACACTCTGGCAACTTCGTATGCCATTGCAACTGCAATCAAGAAAATTGGCGACGTTGATATCGTGATTGGTGGCCGCCAGGCCATCGACGGCGATACCGCACAGGTTGGCCCCCAGGTCGCCCAGAAACTTGGACTTAACCAAGTTACCTACGCTGAGGAAATCCTCAAAATCGAAGACGGCAAGGCAACTATCCGCCGCCATATAGACGGTGGCGTGGAGACCGTGGAAGCTCCTCTGCCACTGGTAATTACAGTTAACGGCTCGGCAGCTCCCTGCCGCCCCGCCAACGCCAGGCTGATTACCAAGTACAAGAGGGCCACTTGCCCTATGGAACGCCCCGCCGAGGCCGGCAAATACGATTATCTGTATGAGCAAAAGCCCTACCTCAACCTCAATCAATGGAGTGTTGCCGATGTGGACGGAGACCCCGCCCAGTGCGGACTTGCAGGCTCCCCCACCAAGGTTAAGACGGTGCAGAACATCGTGTTCCAAGCCAAGGAAAGCAAGACCCTTAGCGGCAGTGATGCCGACGTAGAAGGTCTTGTAAAGGAATTGTTGAACGAAAAGATTATCGGATAGAATATGAACAATGTATTCGTTTATTGCGAGATAGAAGGCACCAAGGTTGCCGAAGTCTCCCAGGAATTGCTCACAAAGGGCCGCAAGCTCGCAAACCAGCTTGGAGTGCAGCTGAATGCCGTTGTGGCAGGTACCGGAATCAAGGGAAAGGTAGAAGAGCAGATTCTCCCTTACGGAGTAGACAAGCTCTTCCTCTTCGATGCCCCCGGGCTCTTCCCCTACACTTCCGCTCCCCATACCGATATTCTAGTAAATCTTTTCAAGGAAGAACAGCCCCAGATTGCCCTCATGGGTGCGACCGTTATCGGCCGCGACCTGGGTCCCAGGGTTTCATCTTCGCTAACCAGCGGACTTACAGCCGATTGCACCCAGCTTGAGATTGGCCCTTACGACGACGCGAAGACCGGCAAGCACTACGACAATCTACTTTATCAGATAAGGCCCGCCTTCGGTGGAAACATCGTTGCCACCATCGTAAACCCCGACCATCGCCCGCAAATGGCCACCGTGCGTAGCGGCGTGATGCAGAAGCAGATTCTCGACCCCAATTACAAGGGCGAGGTGGTTACTCCCGACGTTGCAAAGTACGTTCCCACAGTGGATTATGTGGTAAAGGTACTTGACCGCCACGTGGAAGCCGCAAAGCACAACCTCAAGGGTGCCGCCATCGTGGTTTCCGGTGGTTACGGCGTTGGCAGCAAAGAGGGTTTTGACATGCTCTTCCAGCTTGCCAAGGAACTTCATGGCGAGGTAGGAGCCAGCCGTGCCGCCGTGGATGCGGGCTGGGTGGCTTCCGACCGTCAGGTAGGCCAGACCGGTGTTACCGTTCATCCCAAGGTATACATTGCCTGTGGTATCTCCGGGCAGATTCAGCACATTGCCGGCATGAAAGACTCCGGCATCATCATCTCCATTAACACCGACCCCGATGCTCCAATCAATAAGATTGCGGACTATGTGATTATTGGCAAGGTAGAGGAGGTTGTACCTAAACTCATCAAGTATTACAAAGCTAACAGCAAATAATATGGCAAATTACTATACAGACCATCCCGAACTTGAATTCTACCTCAATCATCCCCTTATGAAGAGGGTGGTAGATCTCAAGGAACATTTTTACGAGGATAAGGACCAGTACGACGAAGCTCCCGTAGACTACGAGGATACAATCGAGAACTACAAGAAGATTCTGGAGATTGCAGGGGATGTGGCAGCGAACACAATCGCCCCCAACTCCGAGGCTGTGGACTTAGAAGGCCCGCACCTTGAGAACGGGCGCATGAAGTACGCTTCCAAGACCGTTGAGAACATGGAGGCAGTGCGTCTGGCAGGGCTTACCGGAGTCGCCATGCCCCGCAGGTACGGCGGACTAAACATCCCCAACACCGTATTCTCAATGCTGTCGGAGGTTATTTCGGCCGCCGACGCTTCCTTCCAGAACATTTGGTCGCTACAATCTTGTATCGACACCCTTTATGAGTTTGCCGACGAAGACCAAAGGCAGAGATATATCCCTAGGGTTTGCGCAGGTGAGACCATGAGTATGGACCTTACCGAGCCCGATGCAGGTTCCGACCTTCAGAGGGTTATGCTAAAAGCCACCTTCGACGAGAAGGAAAACTGCTGGAGGCTAAATGGCGTTAAGCGCTTCATTACCAATGGTGATTCCGATATTCACCTGGTGCTAGCCCGCTCCGAAGAAGGCACCACCGATGGCCGCGGCCTTTCGATGTTCATCTACGATAAGAAGAACGGCGGAGTGACCGTTCGTCACATCGAGCACAAGCTAGGTATCCACGGCTCCCCTACCTGCGAAATGGTATACAAGGATGCCAAGGCAGAGCTTTGCGGCAGCACCCGTCTGGGGCTTATCAAATATGTGATGGCCCTTATGAACGGTGCCCGCCTAGGCATTGGCGCCCAGTCGGTTGGACTTAGCCAAGAGGCTTATAATGAGGCAATTGCATACGCTCGCGAGCGTGCCCAGTTTAGCCAAAAAATCATCAACTTCCCTGGTGTTTACGAGATGCTCTCTAACATGAAAGCTAAGCTCGACGCAGGACGTTCGCTACTCTACATGACCGCTCGTTATGTGGATATTTACAAGGGACTCGAAGACCTTCAGAGGTGCGGAAAGACCCTTAGCGCCGAAGAGAAAGCCGAGATGAAGAAATACTCTCGTCTCGCAGATGCCTTTACCCCGATTTGCAAGGGTATGAACTCGGAGTATGCCAACCAGAACGCCTACGATTGTATCAGCGTTCACGGCGGTTCGGGCTTCATTATGGAGTACAAGTGCCAGCGGCTCTACCGCGACGCCCGCATCTTCAGTATCTACGAGGGTACAACCCAGCTTCAGGTGGTTGCCGCAATTAGGTACATTACCAACGGCACCTATCTAAATATCATGAACGAGATGCTTCAGGGCGAGGTTTCAACCGAGATGAAGCCCCTACAGGAGCGTGCCCGCAAGATGGTTCAGACCCTCTCCGACACTCTCGAAGCCCTCAAGGCCGAAGAGCAGAACCAAGAAAAGCTGGACTTCGTGGCCCGTCATCTTTACGATATGGTTGGGAACATCATTCCTACCCTACTCATCATTGATGACGCTTCCAAGGCTCCCGAGCTCTTTGCAAAGAGCGCACATGTCTACACTCGCTTGGCTGAGGCCGAGGTGGCAAAGAACGCAGCCTTCATCGCCACTGTAAAGGCCGAAGACCTTGAGAACTACCGCAAGGCCTAAGGCAGCCTCTCATAAAAGCAAAAAGGATGATCGACACGTGCCGGTCATCCTTTTTTTTACATTTCCACACAAACGGGCGAAAGGGCCGCCACGAACCCGATTCCATCGCCTAACACATTGTTTCTGAACGGGATAGACTCCAAGAAGAAGGTGGAATTATATTCCTTGGAACTTAGCAGCGCCATCGAAGAAAGGTAGAAATATTCATCCTTGCATATCGTATAAAGCCTAAGTTGCCAAGGTCTATCTTCGATTGGAGTATCCACAAGAATATTCATTCGATAGGAGCCATCCTCAAAAAGAGAATCATTAAATAGATTGTACTCGTTTGCAAAATAGCTAGTGCTCTGTGGCCCACTGGAGCTATCGTCGGAATTTGCGACTCCCGTAGTGAGCAAAGGCTCGTTGTCGCCATATATACGGCGCTCCCCAAGGCTATCTTTTGCGGCAATACG
>Ga0181612_125927_pt1 | contig 11570 bp, 6 predicted proteins | sample HoacroProtozoa21_FD_119630 | JGI IMG/M metagenome (GOLD analysis project Ga0181612, IMG submission 119630) | Hoatzin crop microbial communities from Cojedes, Venezuel. Combined Assembly of Gp0051906, Gp0051904, Gp0051908
CCTGAAAGTAGCCATTTTGGGTTACTTTAGTAGCCAAAGGACTGGATTGGCCAGAAATAGAAATATCTTTAAAGTGTCATCATTGGCATTGAAAATGGCTCCAGCAGTGATCTGTGGCTCTGCCCTAATTACTAGGCTTAAATTCCCCTTGGTGTTTATTGAAAATAAATATAAAAGAGATCTTTATCTATCAGTGTGATAGATATACCTGTTGTTTTATCTCATGTCTCAGAAAAGGCAAGGAAAACCTTCAGTTGCAAGCTGTTTTCAGTGTCTGATGGTACTTGGTCTTGATCGCCAGAAGGGCAGCGAATTCGGTCTTACAAAGACAAGTTAGAGAGAAAGGAATACTAATTAAAAAAAGACAGTTTGCTTTGATAAATTGCAGCGAAAGCCTACCAAAGGTTTTTATGGAGGCTGCAATTCAAAGTCACCATCAGATTATTGACAGACTTCCACAGGTCAGATACCTGGCAGATAAGGAAATGGGAAAGAAATCAAGTGTTTTACGGGAAATATTCTCAAAGTGGGTGCCTCAGTTCTTTCCTGTACACTGATTTCCATTTTGATGCTCTCATTTAAGCACGTCATCTGTTGCAAGAAACTTTTGTGACATTCAGAGCAGTCAGGCACATTTGTCTCCAAGCAGCTAGCCCGATTCTGGGGTTTTAACCACTGATTCAGAGGTGTTGTGTATTGAACACTGTCACATAAGCCCTAAAATCCTGAACTGAGATCTCCTAGGAAACAAAAAATGTGTAACATAGGCTATCTGCTGAAGCCAGGACACGTGCCTCCAGCCGAGAAGATGGCACAGATGCGTCATTTGAGAAAATAAAGAAAACTCCTGATGCACCTTTGAATGTCTGTGGTAGAGTTTGCCCTCTGAGAGCCACTGAACATCTGTCCTGTTGCAACAGAACAATAACATACTTGCTTCCTAGTCTGTTATGGTAGCAGAAGCTCATGAAGTTAAAGGATGAAGTGTACCGATGTTAATTTTGACTACTTCAGAAGACACTGAGTGTAAGATTAGAGGCATCCAATAAGTGTGGTCGTGTTGCTTCTGTTGCTCTGCCTTTGGGTCTATTTATGTTTTACATAATTAGATTTGCACCTCCGATATAAGTTCTTGCAGTGGCCTGTCATCAGGCCATAAAACTGCTGAGCAAAGGAAGAAGAAATGAAAATATTCTTCACATGTGTACGCCCTGGGTTTTATGAAACTGAGAAGCATTAACTGGAAGATTATCTGTGTCTGCAGATTCCTAGATTTGTAATAACAGGACTCCAGACCTGTTAAAAGAACTTCAAATAAAGATCCCTTTTTATAGCTTCGTCTCCCAAGCTTCACTTGTTCTGCAGGTTGTCTTCCTGCTCTCCACTGAGCCTGCCCTGCCTAACTCTGCATCTGTGAAGCATCTCCAAACTGAGCTCCACATGGAGCTGCTCTTGGGTGAGGTACAAGCTCCTTCCTCTTCATTTAGGGGCTGCACCTTGTCACAGAGCCTTAGTAAAGCAACCAGAAATAGGAAGCTTTCCTCCCTCTTGTCCATCCCAAAGTATTTTTAACAAAATGTACTGTACAAATGCTATCAGCTAAGACCGTCTCAACCAATTTCACCATTCACTGGAGTTGTAGAGAACAATAATAATCTTTTCTAAAACAATACACAATTAAGAGAACTTTTCTGCCATATACCAGTGTTGTGCAGGTCATGTGGTCAGGAGGAGTGCTATATCAGTTCCCCCTATTTTTAGCAAGTTTGCCTAGAAGGTCTTCTTTAGCAACAGTTACCCCATCTGACATCAGGGCTTCTTCCCTTGCTTTCCTAGCTCTGTAACTCAGATGTCAATAATTTTTAATTTATTTAATTTAATTTATTGTTTTGCTGCATGAAGTTGACTATAAATCTGTGATTTTCCATTATCTTTTAGTGCTTTTGGATTTACTTGAAAAAACAGAACCCATGTTTTTCTTTAAAGCTGACCAAGTTTGGTCTGAAAAGACAACAGGGGAAAGAACTATTAAGAGTTGTCCAATAAAATTACCAATATAGGATCACTTCCCTAGCTGAGAGTAGTCAGCATTTCCATAAAGATCCAAATGCAATGCCACTTTCATTACAGTTGTGCTTTTTCAATGCTTTCCCACTGTCCTTCTCTGCTGCATGCTTGCAGACCAGGAGCAGCATGCATAGTCTGCTGTTGTGGAGTCAGCCAGGAGTCAGTTAAGCCTAAATTACAGTGTTGCTAATTCCTGCTCATTTCACTCTTGCGGATATACTGGTTTCAAGCTGGCTAATCCTATTTTTCTCACTTGATTACAAGAATAAATGCTCCCAAATGCTCCAGTGAGAAAACCAGCCCTTTCCAGGAGGCTCCAGAAAGGGCAAAAAACTTAGCCCCTGTTTTAGTAGTGCAAGAGTTGACTAGAACCGACAAATTATTAGGTCTGAATAGATTTTTATTTGCGTCTACATGCTGAAACAGAGACATTTCTACCGTACGCAGGCATCATATTATAGAGATGAGAAAAACAGGCATTTATAAGCCTTTCACAGGGCACACAAATGAACAGAAAAAATCAAAGCTGGCTTGGGGTGAAGAAACATCAAGCAAGCAAAACTCGGACAGTTTTGTGGGTATTTTCTTGGTGTTCTAGGGTATTTTATTGGTTTGTTTTGAGGGGGCAAAAGAAGAATATTCTTCCAGAGGACAGGTTTTTTTTTCTGAGGCCATGGTCCATTATGGCTCTACACAGCTTCTCTGAACAGCTGAAGCATCTTGGAGGCTGCTGAGATGTGTGCTGGCAAGTGGCAATAGCCAGCAGGGACCACTTTAGCTGGGAACAGAGGCTGCAGGGCAGCATGGCCCGGGGCAGCAGCTGGTGATGGATGGGACTAGCTGAAGTGGCCAGCGCCAGCCCTGCACAGGGAAGCTGGAGGCAGCCTGGCTGGTAGTCAGCTGCGCCTCCAGCAAGCCTGCACCATGGAAAACAGCCCGGTGTGGCATGGGAGCAGGGCATGGGTTGGCAATACCTGCCAGGCTTTTCTGAGCCCCAGGGCCTCAGTGCAGGAGGGGAGCAGCACAGGCACTGGTGGCCTCGGGAGGAGGGAGGTGGTCAGGGCTGGTTGTTCGCACGCTTTGGAAGGCAACAGCTCTGCTTCTGGAGTTCACACAAGTTAGCCAAAGGAAGTGTCATTTTCTTTTCCTTTTTGTCCCCCTTCCAACAAAGTTCTGCTTGTTTAGGTCCATCTGCTTAAATGACTGTTTGCATGGGAGAGAACATCATTTGTTGTGTGCCCAGATTCTTTTTCTTCCTCTGGATAGATCCGGGTCTGATGATGTTTGTGTTTTTGATCCATAAGAAATTGTGTGTGGCCTTTTTTTTCTTCCAGTTAGTGCCTGGCAGAATTTTTATACTTGTAAAAATCTATGAACCTGCTATAACACAAAGGAACCATACACCAGCTTGGACGTACTTCCAGTCTAGCAGGCAATAACAATACATTTGCTGCGCTTCATCTATCCTTTGAATTTAAAATGATTGACAGCTTGTAGCTGCCATCTGTCAGTGGAAAATCCAGTTATTACAAGAAAGCAATTTACTCACAAAATTTGAAAGGAGATTCTACCCTACTGCCTTCATTGTTAAAATGCAAAACATAGATACGATAAAAAAATGTGGTAGCCATCACTTAAGGATTTTCCTTTGTATCACTTGATGAGATCATGCGTCTGCCCCAGGCACTTGCACAGAACAGCTTGAAAACTGCTGCTGTGAAGTGTTACTAGGTGGGGTTTCATCCAACTATTGAGGAATAGCATGAATGTAATTTCCTTTTAAAACAAAGTATGAAAGTGGGTATGCTCACACAAAAGTCTCCTTTTGTGAATATGTAATAAATTTTCTCCCCATCTATTCCTAATCAAGACGAAGACAGATTTTTAACACATAGAAAATATACTTCTCTGAATGGTCTTTGTGACCTCAAGCTCACATTGACACCTAGACTAAGCGCCTCTGGATGGGTCTGAGTCTACACAGAGTTATGACGGCCTCCTCTTCAAAGTGTAGGGATGGCCACCAACTTTAGGAAGACTTGCTGAAGTACTGGTGCTTCATCAAATCTGGGACTTGAGGAACCTCCAGAACATCTCTGGGAGGTTGAGAGGTCAGGAAGTGAGCTCTGAAGTTAGATAATGTGTGTTTCTGTGTGCGCTGGCTATGAGTCTAAAGAGATTGAAAACAGGAACTGTGCAGTGAACACATAAACCAACTATAATCCATTTTCAATTGTCCAGAGAACATGGGGACCTGGATAAGACAGGATCGGATAAAAGTAGCATAGTTGAGTTAGACCAGAGGAACTTATCTAGTATGAGCCCCTTTGTTAAAAGCATCCTGGGAGGAGCAGAGGGTGGTTTCTGAGATCAAAAGCCAGAGTGGTGCCAGCGGGGGGGGCGGGGGGTGGCAGCACCAGGCGTCAAGGAGGAACTGCAGCTGTGCTGCAGCCAGGTGCTGTAAGGATGCGGGGACCTGTTTATCCATCGTCAGAGAGTCCAGCCGCTGGTGATCAGTATTTGTCTTACCAGAAGCAGCATTTCAGGGCAAGATTACACACAGGACTAGAAGCTGAATGCTTCTGTCCACAATAACTGGTTTATCAAAACTGACACACTTCATGAAGATTTGTCAATTCGCAGAAATTTGTTTTGAAGGGTAATGAGAAAACTTACAAGGGAGGCAATTCTGATTGACTTCTTCACTACGGAACACTTCAACTTTTCTGTTTGAAACTAAATTTGTTTCATTCTTCATTTTTGTGTAGTCTTTAGAATATGTGTAATTAGACTGAAAAATTTTAAATCAACAGAATATCTCTGAATGATTAATTCAAGCTTTTTGGTGGGGATAGTGCTCTTTTTTCTCCTTCTTCTGTACATTACTTTATTCCAAACAAGAGGAAACTTTAAAATTCATGAGGGTGGGGGGAAGCTCACCCAACACAGATTTCTTCTCTCCTTTTATTCCAGATTACATGTGTCACAGACTTGGTAGATGGCTCTTTCACGTGCATTGATTTTCACCAAAAATTCAGCTTATAGCTACTTGGGAAGATGTGGGTAAGCAGACTGGTAATATCCCGTGCTCTTTTTCCAGCAGTACATGTTCCAATCTGAAACAGAAAGAGTTTGGTGTCTAAATGTTCTTCTGTTATTATAAGGCTTGTATGCAGATTCAATGAATGTGCATCCAGGTACCCCATTATTAACACGGAGGCAACCAAAATGTCCTGCCAGGGCTAAAATCTTTAATTCCAGAAGAAAATAATAGTAATGTAGTAAAATTTAAACCGGAATGTGAAGGAAGAGCTATTAGAGTCAGACTACCAAAACTGCTCACTGCTTTGCAGAGAAGGGTCAAGGAGTGGGATCTTCTTTCTGTCCAGGAGCGTAAGCAGTCAGATCAGTGCACAATCATGTCCTCACTGAATGTAAATCTCTTTGGTATCCCGTGTGTATTTTGCAAGCAGGGAAATGATTCAAGGAATATGCTGACCTCGTTGATGCAGGAGTATCAAGATTCAATACGAATTTAGGGCTGTGCATTCTCAGCGGGTGCAGGAAACTGTATCAACTTTCTGCAAAAGCTGTCTCAGGAGCTCAAGTAATAGTCAAAACCTTTTACTTGGCATGATGCCACCCTAATTAACAAGAAAAGGCACTGGGAAGAAGCTCTGCAGAAAATAAAAACGGGGATGAAAACTGGCAGTGTGGCAAAGGGAAAGATGCAGAACTACAGACAATGCCTTAAAACTCCCCCTATTTCCAAAAAACATCTGTGCCTGAACTTGGCACAGCTCAGGAGTGGATTCTCACTTGTGCCCAGTCCATTAGTAAATACTGGCAGGTGGTAGCTATGTAGCGAGTGCAAGCGTCTAGAAAAATGTTTGTGCTATACTGCTGTAGGCTTGCTCCTGTGCTAGCAGGATGCGAAAACGTAGGCATATTATCTGCTCACTGCCATGGGGCCCTCTGCAGAGGGAATCAAACTCCATTAGTTTCCTAAGCAATCTAGCAGCATGCCACAGCTGGAGTTACCGTGGGACTTTGACCCACCACCAAGCAACAAAATATTCAGCATCGCTAGCTGCAGAGTAATGGTATATACTTGCAGTTTTACCTTGCTTCTGCACCCTGCAACACTTATGGTAGCCACAGAAATGTCACAGGAGTCTTACCTCTCTGTGAAACCAGGTACCATATCAAATGTTTCACAGTGGGGTTTGGTTCCTTGCCAGAAAGTGTACTTTAGCTAGGCTATAAAGTGGGAGGAGTTGTAGGTTACACAAGCTGCAAGTCTAGGCCAGAGAGCCTTTTAATTTAAAAATGAACTGCTTCAGTGAATTTTTGTTTTGAAAGTGAACAATATTTTAAACAATATTCACAAAAGATTGGTTTTTCTTCTTCACATTATGAAGTGATAGAACATGACATTATTGATATTTGTATTTTCAGTAGTAAAAGCAAACTTTCTTTCTAAATTGCTGCAAGTTTTCAAGATATTTTTTAATTTATTTTTGAGCAGAGGCCATGTTTCTTCTCGGGAAAAAAAAACAATTTGAAAGAAAAAAATTTGATCCTTTTTATTCCGACCTCCTATATTCTATTCCTTTTTCTCAATTATTCATCTACAAGTTTTGACATCCTGTGCTTGGGTGTCACTACTAGACAGGCAGAATAAGAAAGATGCTTTGCCAATAACCTCAGTATTTTTATAGGCTCATATTTTATGCTTAGGTTTATTTTTGTGAACTTTCCCCATCTCAGGAGGTCATTTTTTCTGTGACAAACATAGTTCAGGCGCAATTCCTCTCATGCCGTGCTGTCAGTGAAGATCTAGAACATTTGGCTTTGTTATTGCTGTATTTTAAGTTTCTTCTCCAGGCGATTAGGAAGAGCCACAAAAATAGAAGCAACATATCTAAGCAAAAATGGAAGAAAACAGCAGCAAAAGAAGGACTGACATGCAGAAAAGCTGGGACTCTTTGTGTAACCAAAGAAAGTATGTCCTGTGTTTTCAGAACCTTTGTAACTAGTGAAAAATGGACCAGAGTTAGCACAGAAGAGGAATTGAATTTGATGGGGAAACAAGACTAAGGAGTGAGCACATAGTTGCACTAATAATTTTGAAGGTTTCACAGGGGGGAGACAAAGTGCTTACCATATTCTTAGTATGATATTACTATTAAAATATAACTGGGCATATTAGTAACAAGCATAGTAAAACCTAAGGGGTTAAAGCAAATGGAGCAAGCTAGCTGAACTGGCCGAGAATCTGACCCTGAGCATTCAAGCAAACGGGCCTCTGGGGCAGCTGGGAAATGAATTGGCTTTGGAAGTAAAACAGGAACTGAGCTGTGAGATCAAGAACCTCGTACAACTGTATGACTGGAAAAAACCATGGATTTCCAGCCTTCAACAGTTCTGGAGCAGCTGGGCTTTGTTCAAATGTAGGGACATCACTGGAGTAGTGAAATGTTCCAGGTGCTAGCTTTTGTGCTTGCTGCAGTCCTACTCTACTGAGTGTTGCATACCTTAATTGGTTTCCATTTCTACTAATGAAAATATATAGAAATGAGAGAACTCCAGGGAGGGTAGAAACAAATGGCATTTGCGTTTCAAAGCTCTGCAGCCGGCTCTCCAGCGTGCAGTTGCAGTACGAGGTGACTTCATGCCTTGTTAAATAAAAAACAAAGACTGAAAGAAGAAAACAGAACTGTTTCACCAGAGAGCACAGATTCCATCTCCTATTCACCACTTTGCATATTCTTTGCAGTCTCTGGCCCGAGGCTACATTGAACATGCGTATCTTAAATTTAAATGCAATAGCTGAAACCTTTCTTTCCACCTTGAAACCACTGACAAAAGCATCACTAAATTCAGACTCAAGTTGAAAGGTATGGGAAAATCCCTAAGAGTTAGAGTCTGCTGTCTGTTTAACACAAATAGAAGAGCCATGGGGCCTGCTTTTCAGTTCCTACATCTCCAGTAGAGAATGAGGGCTTGAGCCCCATGCTTTATTAAGGAGGCCTTCAAGTCACTGAATAGGAGCAATCCAATGCATTCATTAGGCATTGCTCCATCAGCTCTTCCAATTAGGCCCTGTAAAGGCATCACCGTGAAACATCCATCTCTGTCCTTGCTGCTAAAAACTTCAAGAGAAGTGGCAATTAAAAGTCTTTTGGTTAATCAGCACTCTGACTGCTGCTTGGTTTGTAGACAATGGCCAATCAACAGGACTTCAAGGAGGATGGAAAGCGTGCACGGAGCGCTGCCCCCCATGCAGCAGCTTGGATAAAATGGTGACGGGCATTACCCTGACGGATGTCACACCAAAGCAGATGCTCAATATTTCAGCCCTGAGACAAGCACGTGTGGTTTAGTGGCGGAGCCAGCTGTCGTGCTTTCTCAAGCCGTGACCTCATCGGATTTGCGAAGTAAGATGAACTGAGCCAAGTTTGTATTTGGCTCTGAAACCTCCTTTGAGAATAACGCAGGGAGCAGTGATGTGGATTCAACAGTGAACATGATCGCCTTCAATTTTGGACCGATACAGTGTTTCAGCATGAAGCTAGGAAGCTGCTGGTAGGAGCTGTCTTTCAGACAAGGTATTAGCTCTTTTTTGAGAAAATCCACACTAAGCTTGCTCGAGAGAGAGGTGCATTGCAGCACTTTTAATGTACGATTGTCACTGATACACTCCACAACAGAAAGAAAACCAGAAACCGAACATGTCCTGTAGGAGCTGACTGCTCCACTTCCTTACCACAAGTTACAGCACGACTGGTACAGCTAATGCTCTCCACCTTTGCTCTGTATTCAGCCTATGAAACACATTCCCTGCTTCGCTGACCTGTCTGGGTTTTCTCTGCGTGCCTCAGCCGACACAGTCATTCTTTTAACACAGTGTATTTTGATAAGAGAATGAAGGTAAAGGTAAGACGACCTGGCCTCCATTATTGTTTTATCTGCTTTCATTCCTTCCACATTCACTCCTTCCTGCTCCTTCCTCTCCTCCCTCCCTGTTTGCTTTCCTTCACCCTACAGCACTGACATTAGAGAGAAGGTAACTCTTCACCTCCCAAGCAGAGCTGGTTCTTCAGAAGTCTTAAGGCTCACCTTCTACCTCCAGTTCTTCCATAGCTCCTGCCCTGGCATAAATGATGGTGCACTAGTGCCTCTCGGAGCAGACTCTGGCCACAAGCCTCAACGTGTTCCACTTCCACTGCTGAATTTCCAAAAATCTAATAACTAATCTGACTTTCTAGATGAACAATCATTCTTTATGACAGCCATTAAATCTGTTCTACATGGAGTAAATAGCTGCCCATAATATTAGGTTGTCTAGTATCCCACCCAAATCATGGGGTTTCACTCAGTATTAGTGGGGTGCTTAAGTCTTCCCTAGTTTACATATTTTCTTTTGTTCAATCTGAGCGAAGCCTCCCATCTATGGCAACAGGAGCACCTAGGAAATGTCCTGCCAGTGACTTGGAGCTGTAAGGGGAGTGGGTGAGGCACTCAGCATTCACACCTCACAGAGCTGGAGCTCTGTCCCCTGGGACCTTCTGAAAGAATCGAAAGGGATTTGGACGAGGCCCGAAGGCTGTTTCAGCATCCTGGGTCACAGTGGCAAGCCACAGGGCGTCAGAAAAACTCTAAACCTGAAGGTCTAGTGCAAACACACAGCTTTCTGTCTCGCTTCTACAACAGGGAACTGAAGCAGAACCTGTGTCCTGTTGCTTTTGGCAAGAAGAACGCTCTATTCTGTTCTTTTGGGTAGATAGATACCTTCTTTCTTTCTTTTCATAACATGCTGCCTCATGTACTGTACAACAAATGAAGGCTTTGTACAGGAGACAATGGGAGACAGAAAAATTGAATTGTAATACTTCTTCCTATGTCACACATCTTGTTTCTGTACAAATTTGGAAATCCCAAATTGAACTACAACCAGCTTATACAAGAAACCATCGCCTTGCCACTAATACCCGGCTGCGGTTACAAAGAGCAAAAACCCATAAAGGGAGTTTTCACTGGCATAAAGGAAGCGTTGCTGGTGGGATAGTAGCACTGAAGGCCATGTTTTGGGAACTTCCCTAGGTTCTTGGGACTCTGAGATTGGTCCTTCTGGGAGCAGGCTGCCAGGTGCTGCTTTTCCCTCAGGGTGAGCGAGCTGCTGGGTTTTGTTGTCAGGTTTGTCACACAGCTCTGTTATGCTAGTTTTGTGTTCAGATGATAAGCTGTTAATATGCATTATGAATTATGCTTTTAAGAGTTTGTAAAATGTTTATAGGCGAGGCAGCCCCTCGGACTCTTCTGTCATTAAGGGAAGAAAGAGACCGTCCTTGGGTAATTTTCTATGTTTCAAGTAATTCAGATTAATCTCTTCCTAAATTAATCTCTCTGCCTATATCTTGCCATTGACTGTACAGGAATCCAGAGAACCATCTCACATGTATGTTTCAGATATATTACAGAATAGAATGGATATTCTTATCTGGAGCTAATGCAAATCTCATTTAGATATGCAAACAGACCAGGGAAAAGAGATGTTCTTCTAGGATTTAAAAATCTGAGGTCTATCAGCTTACTACCTTGGTCATTTGTTTTTAATTTTGAGCTAAACTTTAGCATCCACTTTAATGAATGCAAGAAACAATAAGAGACTTTCATATTTATTGATGACCTTCAGAGAAAAGCGGACCTGTTTGTGAAGATAAACCCATGTCCTCAGTGGAAGAAAATGGATACAGAAAAAGCAGCCAGGCATGAATTTCACAGCAGTCAAATCTTTTACTCCAATCCGGTGATCCACAGAAAGAGTTGCTGCAAAAAAAAAGTCTGCTCAGTATGCACAAGGACGAGACAGTTGAAGCAATGGGTACCCAAAGTTTAACTTTACTGATACTCACCAACTCAGTAGTGACTCCTCTAGACTGCAGGAGCTCTTTGGAAGACCAGGTAAATGCAACCTATAGGACCGGTAGATGAGTTTGGTATAAGTTTTTGAGAAATTAATATTTTGCAGATTTTAAACCATTCTTAAATTTACATTCCTGATGGAGTATGCATTCATTGTTCAGCCTGCAGAAGAGAAGGCTCTGGGGAGACCTTCTTGCAATCTTTTAGTAGTTAAAGGGAACTTCTAAGAAAGATTGGAAAAGCACATCTTAGCAGGGCCTGTAAAGATAGGACAAGGGGTAATGGTTTAAACTACAAGAGGGGAGACTTATGTTGTGGTTTAGCCCCAGCCGGCAACAAAGGAACGTGCAGTTGCTCTATTGCCCCTCCTCATGAGAGGATGGGAAGAACTGGAAGAAAAAGGCAAAACTTGTAGGTTGGGATAAGGACAGTTTAACAGAACAGCAAAGGAAGCAAACAGGAACAAAAATAATGCTGATAAAAATCCCATACAAAATAAGGGAATACACAGGACATTTCTCTCACCGTCCAATGCCCAGCATGCTCCCCAGCAACAACTAGCTTTCCCCCAGCTA
>Ga0181612_148581_pt1 | contig 11570 bp, 5 predicted proteins | sample HoacroProtozoa21_FD_119630 | JGI IMG/M metagenome (GOLD analysis project Ga0181612, IMG submission 119630) | Hoatzin crop microbial communities from Cojedes, Venezuel. Combined Assembly of Gp0051906, Gp0051904, Gp0051908
GCCTAAGAAAGAAAGCGTTGTAGCAGGACTGGCCATGTATAACTGCGCACAGCAAAATGGTGAGAGAGTTAATCTCTAGAGCCAGCTGATCCATTTATTGGAGCTATTTGCAAGGCATGATTGTATTATAGAGTATTACATTATTAATCTACTGACAATAGAGTCATTTTAATGGAGTTTTTCTTTACATTTTCTATTCTGAGAGTTAGCAGTTGATATTCAGAATTTTTTGTTTTCCGTTTCCCTAAGTTTTATTTGCTTTATAACAACAACAAAAAAAAAAAACAAAACAAAACCAAAACCAAACAAAATCAGCCTTTGCTTTCGTTTCACTGAATTTCCATGAAGATTTTCTGAATAACTCAAGCCTGCTCCATTGTTCCACTGGGAACAATATAATATGACAGCGGATTTAGTTTTCTAATGTGTCTGCTGGTTTAAGGGCTGATATTTCTTGCCTGGAAGCAAGAAGATGGAACAACTTTCGAAGAAGTCACAAGTCAAACCATCTGTACCTAGATCCAGTATTACAGGAAACACAAAATAGAGAACAGATCCCAGGGAGTCAGATGCAGTCAAAAATTCCAAGTTTATTATAAAGTACTAAATATCCCCCCCTATTTTATTGGTTAAATTTCATAGTAGAAGTGGCTCACTGTTGTTATCAGTAAGGAATTCTCATTTAACACTTACCAGTTACGTGGAGAACAGAGGCAGCTTCAGCTTTTCCAAGAGCATTAGCTGCTCTGCAGGTGTATGTTCCTGCATCTTCATAGGAAACATTCCTCAGAAATAAAGAGCCATTCAAAACCAAGAAAGAATTTGTTTGTAGAATGTCTTTCTTCTTAAACCATGTTACATTTGGTTGGGGAACACCTTTAAAATGCAAATAAATAAAACATTTATTGAGAGAGATAAACCATAGGTTTTATATTGCTAACCGCTACTGTAACATTCAAGAATCCTAAGTTCCTTTATTATTTCACAGATAGCCTCAATCAAAATAACGACATAGCACCAAAACAAGTACTTTTTCCACTCACGACAAAAAAATCTCAGTTGTGAGCCCTATTAAGAATTCAGCATCCACTGAGATTAAAAGTTAAGCACTGCAAGGCAAGCTCACTAAACAGCTTTAAGAACTGCTACCACTCCTACAAAAGAAATGTGCTGATGTGTCTTGCTACTGAAATATGTGAGACCATTAACCCAAATCAGGACCAACTGACGTAGAGATCTGCACAGTGTCTTTTCATTCAACCCGCACCCCAAAATACATGAAGGAAGGAATGAATATACCATTTCTAATCAAAAATTAAGAAAAAAAAAGAAATGGAGGCAAAATATTACTCTTGAAGAAAAAAGGGATATGTTTATAAATTAGATTAGAAAATACACTTGACTAATTTCTGCCAAAAAAGCTCCTGAAAACTTCTTCAAGCAGCAGATGTCATATATACAACTTGTAACAATGCAGTGGGAAGGAAAAGGAACAGAAAGAGCTATTAACAACTAAATGAGGGGCCCAGTTGTTAAGCAATCTCATTTACCATGCCACAGAAAGCCAAAGGTCTATCATCATTCCCACTGCAAAGCTTGAACTCTGAGAAACTCAGCATTAGCAGATAACTTGTTGTTCTAAATTTTAATCAGTGAATGATTTTGGATATTTATTTTTAGTTAGATGATTTTTCCAATGACACAGCACCACCTCTGTGGGAGGACTTCTACTGTTGTATTAATTTCCTCAAACGTTTGCCTTTAAAAGGGTATTTTGCAAGTTGGCAAATCAGACACTTCATTGCTTGCGCTGTAGTTGAACTGCTGCAGCAGAAGCACTCTTTCAAAGCTCCAAAATCCTAGATAAATCACTAGGTAAGCCCCACATACGTGGCACAGCAACTAGCTGCATAAGCACACAAGGGCGCAAGAGAAGTCAGAGCAGTTAAACTGTCTTTCACCTGAACTCTATTTTCTCTAATTATGCCGATCAGTGCTCACTGAAGACTACCAAAATGGTTTCTGCTACAGAAGCTAACCTGAATGTGGGACATGTGGAAGTTTCAGCCATATTGAATGCTAATTCAGTCTCCTCTCTTCACAGATCATTGTGCAGTATTACTTTACAGATGATGTCTTCATGATGTGGAATAGCCTTTAGGAACAACTTTAACATTTCAATCACTGGCTTAGCACTTCCAATGCACACCTCAAGTTTTTCCTTTACTGTAATAGGAACCAGACATATTTTTTGAAACCTGCTATTTCACTGAAGGAAAAAGCTCCCCCCACCATTTTGTCTAGGAAGACAGCGGAAAGAAACACTCTTCTGCATAATCACAAATTTTATTCTAGACAATTTAGCAACTGTTCAGTGCTTTTAAACTCACGAGATTCTGTTTTACCGAGTAAAACTGCACAAAACAAAGTACAGATCTGGAGAACGCACAAGGGTCCAAAAAACCAGGCCGTTTTTCAAGTTTCCAGAAGGAGCTTTATGCCACTTCAAAAAACCCTATTGGAATTAGGATGAGGTCTTGTTTTAAGGGTCTTTTTTCCATTTTACCCCAGCTTTCTGGCTAAAGTGCATCATTCTCAGACATATTTTTCCTTTACAGTGTACTTTCCATGGCCATTCAGGCGTATATACTTACTGTACAGATGGGCTGAGGAGGTGTTGTGAGGATGCTGAGCTGTTTTAATCTAAGGCCTAGAGGTTTGCAGCCAGACTACCCTCACTGGCACCAAAATCCTGCAGACTAACCAGAGCCAAAAATAAGACAGAAGCAGCACAGTTGAGATGGGACTGAAGTCAAAAGATTTAAAGTCAAGTTCCACAAAACACAAAAATGTTTGGAAAGGTTCAAATTTAAGCTTTTAACCTGAGCCTCTATCAAACTTCAGCCCAGTATCTCCCCATCACACAGTCCTCCCTCTGCTCTCACCACAGCATTCAGAAATGTATCTCATTCCTGGGATTTAACTTCAGTAAATATTTTTTTCTTCTAAACTTGGTTTGTACCCTAGAGTTTAGCCCAGAAAAACTGCCATGTCTCTACTTGTCTACCCGTGCCTCATTCACAGACATGTAGAACCTTTTAGAACCTGGACTGGAGTTCAGTTTGCAGCAGAAGTCTGCAGAATAGCTTTGCCTCTCATTTTAAGTTCAAAACTGGGTGTCTGTCACACACCTTAAACTCATTTTAAGCTATAGCAAATGATTGCTCTTTCTTTCTCGAAGAGCTGTATACATTTCTCTTTAGGGGAAACACGCAAGTAATGCCACACACACACATAAGTAAATCAGACCATTTCTCACGTGAATAATGTGAATACACAAACATAAAATCTAAGTCTAAGCAGCCAATGTGTGGACAGAGCCCTGCATGCCAGCCCAGCAACCAGTCCAACTGAAACGCACAACGAATCCATCCAAGAAATCTCAGGGGTGCTGTCACTTACAGACAAAGGAAGGGGGTGAGGGTGGGCAAATCCATGAAAAATGGTCAGTTAAATACATAATGGAAAAAGCAACACTATTACGCATTATATGTGGTTATTGCACACTGTCATTTTAAAACAGTTAATGTTATCTAGATACCTTCAGGGTGCATCCATAAATGTGAGCTATTTGAGCTGAAAATAATAGTGGGGATAATCACAACACTCCTGCATTGTATTTTATCCAAAACTACTGAGAAGTAAGATTTTTATCTAAGAGTTAGTAACCTCTATGTGAACTGTATGCTGACTCCCTCTGAGCTGGCCTCTTCACAATCATTTCGAGGACTCTTCAAGTTTTAGCATTTCATGGTTCCCTTCCTTTCCCCAACCTTTGTATTACGCAGAAACCAATTCACTATCAGAGAGCAAGTCTGGGAGGTATTGGACCATATGCTTAAGAACAACTGATATTTGCAATCAAGCTCCTTCTGTGTCCTTTGTCATGGGCTTTTGGTTAGGTTTCTATTAAGACTATGAAGGCAAATATTCAGCCTGAGCCCTGAGCTATGGAAAAAAGGAAGATACCTTTCAGAGAAGAGTTCAGGGACATGTTAAAGGCTGGAGTAGAGCGTGAAGGGAGGAGAGGGGACAGGACTTTGCACACTGCAGTCAGGACATGGTGTACGCTAGAAATCAGGGACTTCTAACCCTGCCTTTTGAGGGAACCCAAAACTCACGAGCACAAATGTGACATCAAGCTTTCAGAGCTGTGCATCCCAAAAGATGCAGTAGAAAAACTGGCCAGAAAAAAGATTTATTGCGCGGTGCTATTCCATCTGCTGATAGACACCCTATAAATGGATTAAGCTAATAAAGCAGGAGCAAAAGACATCCTTTATAGTCCAGCTCCTTTGCAGTCTTCAGCAAAGCAGTGTATACATTTCAAGCTCTTCTGGACAGCTTCACTTTATCTGCATGTTCACACTGCCAGTGAAAAATCCTTTTCTGCCATAACTCTCATGAGAAACACTGAGTTCTTGTGCATACTGTCATTTCTGGAATTCCTATCAGGAGAAACTCTTACTGTTGGAAGGTACTAAAAAACCCTATTTTTAGGTGTGCATTTACCTTTTTAATAGTCTCTGTGCTTAACACAGTGCTTTGCACAAAACTCCTTCTCATAACATAGCACAGCCCTAGCATGCAGTCACCATTTATGCATTTCAGGTGAAAAAGCTTCTGTTGTGCATATTTTTGATCCTTTTCCTTTAGAAATTAGACTCCATATTTATTACTCCTGAGATAACATTTTTCTTCCCTACTGATACACAGCATTGCACACTGAGTGAAGTCTCATTTATCAGCTCCTGTGAGAAAGCAGGTGAAGAATACAACTCCCACATTCCTCTTGTGACAAGACCTACAGTAGCACTGGGCAAAGCACCGACCCTCCTACACAGAAACTGCAGGATAGAGTTCAAGCATACCATCAAAATGCAGGAAAAGCTCTTTTTTTCTAGGCAAACAGTTAAGGCCTAAAACCTGTGCTTTATCCTTTAGTATTCATGTAAATGAAACTTTAAAAATTTTCAGTACTGTTTTATTAACGAAGGAGAAAATAAACTAAGCAAAAATAAGCCAAACCACAAGATTTTGGTGGTTTTTCTTTTATTTTTTTTTTTTTTTCCTTAAAGGTGACAAACTGAATGGAGCTGAAATTACACTTAAGTTTTGGGACATATTTGTAGGACTTCATGGAGGAGTTCTTCCTGTGCACAAGGTGGAATTTTACTGCAGATGCCTGACTCTCCTTTACATAAAGGTTGATTTACATAGGGACTGTACACAGACAAAAATAACATTCACACTGTCTTCAAGGGCCTTTTCCATTACAGAATTGTAGCAAGAAGGATATTAACAGAGATGTTTAAAAGCTAATCATGCTGAATTTTAAAAATATTTTCTCCTCACTGCTATAATTTTCTGCCCTCTGTTCTGACTCAAAGGGCTTCCTACTGTTGTCATTTGTCCCTTCTTGAACAGTTTTAAAATGCATCTTCCTTTCACCTTACTGTCCAAATTTAACACATCTACATAAGCTGCTTCTGCAGAATGGTTTTCTTTCTGTATCCACCAGAAGACACCAAATCATTCTGGGAATCATTTCCTAGACCTTCTCTTCAGGAAAAAAAGTAAATCTTCCAGTTTGTAATCCTGGAAGGAAGTCATTCCCTATCTACATCCAAGAAAATATTACTTTCAAGCTGCAGAATTCCTGGTTTGATCCCCAGCCAGTAACAAAAGAGGAAGAGGTAAGAGATGGCCTGTAGCCACCTTTGTTTCCTTCATTCCCCACCTCCACACAGATGCAGCTGAGGACGAGCCCAAAGGTATTGACTCACTGAAAATGCCGAAGGTTCAGAATCCCTGAGTGCAATTTAGATCCCAATGATTCAAACGGGAGATCCATCACTGACATCTGCTAGTAGCAGAATCAAACAATCATATTCCTATGACTCCAAGTCAGGAAAGCATTTAAGCATAGGATTAAATCCATCCCTACTAGGGAATGCAATTGAACATGTGCTTAAAATGAAAGATGGCTGTAATTGTCCTTCATGAACAAAGATGCATTCCTAATCTGGGGCCTTCTAACTGTTAGAAAAACCTTAAAAATCAGAATCTTACTCTTGCAATGGATCTAAATCCTCTGGTGTTAAAAATTTGTACTATAGACCTAAGTGGCTATAAAACTTTAAAATTAGCTTAATCTATTTTTCTGACCTCAAACACAGGTTATTTTCCACTAGCACTGGAGCAGCTCTAAAATACTCAGTGTTCCATGAAAAAAATAATTTTCCACCATGAGTGGCCTTGGGACAGCAAATGTTATGGAAAAAAACTCCAGCTCTGGATAGGATGGTGAAACACGTGTTTAAAAAAAAAATAAAAAAATAAAAGGAATTCATACTATAGGGTGCCCTTAAAATATTCAGTGTTCAAAAACATATTTCCTCCAACCTTGAAAGCCCTATGAAATATTACACACCATAAAAATCTTGGCCTACTAACTAGTTGCTCTAAAACATTGGATATGTCTTCAGAATTTTTTCCCCCAGCTATGTAGAATCTCATAAAGTATTCTGTATTTCCCATTCAAGAGCAAGGCAGAACCGTGCTGGCAGAAGTCACGTTTTGTTGCACTTCCCTAAAAGTTTACCTAACTTTAGAGGCTAAATTCACATGTTGTCTTTCAGTGGAAATGATTCTGGGTCAGTAATACACACAATGAGTGTCATCTGATTATTATTTATTCTACACTCACTAACACCTACGGTGGATTTAGCATAACTTACAATGCAATTTCTTTGATTGATACATCTTCGTGTTTTCTCCAGCAGAAGTCACAAACTGCCTTTATATTCATCTGAACTATGCTTGTGCAATCAACTTCGAGCAAACCTGAAACAGCCTAAACCATGCCGCTACTGAAATGACCTGCATGAATCTTGCCAGCTTCACCGGGACGGAGAGCCAGCGTGAGACATTCTGGCACTTGGTATGGTCCTCCAACTTGCCCTCTGATCCAGCCCCACTCTCTCGCAGTCTTTCAAAGCTATTACTTCTGCCTCTTCCTACCAGCCAGGCAGCAGCCCCTCATCCTCGGTGGCAGCAACATCTGGCCAGATGTAGATATACTTACTGACATCTGGTGACCTCCTTAGAGGGGTTCCTGAAGCAAGACCCCTTCTCATCCCACCCTTGCTACAGCTCTGTCGGGTCCTGTTTAGTTCTCTGGCTGTCAGCTCAAAAAGAACTTGATTTTTTTTCCAGCTGCCGAAGTTTAAGGCTAATATTTTTCAAAACCAGGTATTTAAAATAAGGCAACTATATTTAAGCAGCTAAATAAGAGGTTCTAAGTTAAGTATGAACTCAGAAATGACTGCTAAACTGAATTCTGTAGTCGACTCCCAACAAAGACTTGGTTGGTGTGCATTAGGGCAATATTACAATTCAGCACGGTTACCTGAGACTGCTTCACCCAACTGGTTAGTAATTATACTTTCATTTTACTGAATGGCCATGCTATATTACCAAGGACCAAGACATTTATGGTCATAAAGTAGACACACACTCAGGGACTTAGAAAACACAATTTTATCAGAAATTAAAGAACTACACAGGCATTGCCATTCTTAATCAGACCTGGTGACTCACTTCGCACTTTGTGTCCAATGACAGGCACCTGGGGATGTGTAGGCAAGGAATACTAAAATCGTGGCATTTATTGAATGATCCTTCCTTGATAGGTCTTCCTAGCTTCCAGAACCAGATGCAGAACTTAGACCATCATGCTTGTTTCCTCTAATATGGCTCTTCTTTCTACCTTTTCTAGCACTACTATATCCCTTTCGAGATTATGTTTGCAAGTTGCAAACAGGATTCACTGCAGCTTTAAGCAATGGCCAATTTCTGTTTTCTATTCTTTTGTCCATTCCTCCGCCATTAGTTTTGATTTGCTTTTATGGACACCACTCAGGGAGTGTGCTGGTGTTCCCACGGAGCTAACCACCACGACTCCACAAATCTCTCAGTGGCAGTCATTCAGGTACAGCCAGTGTCTATATTTAAGGCTATTTGTTCTATATGTGTATTTATTCTGAAAATATCAATTCTGAACATCCTTTGCCTTCATTTAGCTATTCAACATTATTTGTGTGATCCTGCTGCAACTTTTGGCAGGGAGTTTTGTATCTGATTAGCCTTTATAAATCTTGACCCTTCACAGCTTTAGTCAACTAACTGTTCACATTCTTTTTCAGAACTTTTATAAAAATGTTGAGCATCACAAATCCCAGAACAGAGTCTTGGTGGACCCTACTGGTAACCTCTCTCCACTGTAAAATCTGACCACTTGGTCCTTCTGAATGTTTCATCAGGTATTAACCAACAAGCTAACCTCCTCTTTAATACCACGAGAACTGGTTAAACTTTGCCTAGGGAATTTCTTGACAGCTTTGTGCAAATTGAAGTAGGAAGTATCAAGCTAATACCCACATACTTGCTGAACATTCCAAGAACTCTAATCTATTTTTGCAATTATACCTTCCTCTAATGCAATCCATCTTAACCCTTCCTGAATTAGGAATTTGAAGGACACCCCCGCCCCAATAGGGAAAGCTGGAAGAGAAAGGGAGAAACACACATCAAAAAACCAATGTTGCAATTTATGGGTTTATTCCCTATGAACTCTGTAGGTTATATCTACATCAGCAAGTAGTGGAGGGCATCAGGGATGTGTTTGTAAAGAGACATAGTTAGTACCGAGGTCCCAAAACACAACCAATGCGTGTTTGGATGAGAGTTGCTCTGTGCTACTTGGTGCATCTTGCCTGGACACCTTGGACTTACTGCCCATTAGTATGTGGAAAGTAACAGGCGTAGTCCCCAGGCACACCTTTCAGTTTAGTTATATCCAAAGGGATTCTGTTTACAGGTTCCCAGACTGTTGCAAGATACAAAGCAAAGCACAATTAAGCTTCTGAAGTAAATCTTTCAGTCCTTCCCACTTACGCCTGATCAATCCCCCCCTGCAATGTAGATGCCGTTATAGTAAAAAGAAGCACAAGATCAAAAGACTTTCCTTTTATTATACCAATTATAATGTTATTCCTTCCTCATAAATCTGTACTTGCCCCTTTAAATCTTTTAAATCCATTACTAATATATTTTACAAGAACACACAAAAAGCCTAAAAGAAATGAAGAGCCAGAATCCTACGTATCAAACTGTCATTTTTCTTTACTGAGATGTCTTCTGAGGGGTTAAGCACAGAAGACAAAGAACAGCATCAAAGTTATATTTGGAACAGCCTGGGTAAATGAAGGAACAGATGGAAAAATCAAATTCTGGATGTATCTGGACCTGTTTCAAGTTCCAATACAGACAGCAAGTAGCCGGTCCATCTTTGTGAAACGTGTGTGCAAAAAGATGACCCTGATTCAACAGGTTTTGTGTATTTCCCACAATTTTTTTCTCAATTTGTTATTCTTAGAGAGCCAAAATATAATCACAGGAAAGTAGAATTTGGATGGAGTTTCTACTTTTAAAAGCCTCTGTGCCAAGATACTTCAGAGATGCGATAGAAGGTAGTTGGCACAAACCCCGCAACCCAACCCGGCCCTGCTACCCTCTCACCAGCAGGGGGCAGACAACGCACATTTTAGACTTATTTTTAATTCCCCCCCCCCCTCCCGTTTTACTTCAATTGAGAACTTTCAAGGTTCCACAATAAATGGAGTCTGACAGTTTTAGTTTATTTTAGTAATAATCACAAGACGATCTTTTCTGCAAATACAATAAATGTTATCCAAGAGTAATTTGGAGCAATCAGTATTGATATTTATACCATGTGTGTTGATTGAAAAGCTCTTGGCTGTAAGGATGGAATATGAATCTACCCAGACTGTTATGAATATCTTCTAGCATATGCTCGTGTGGGAGCTATAAAAGTGAGTTTATTATAATTAGTGGAAAAATAGTTTTGTGATAAAAAGAGAAAAGAAATCGATACCATTACTTTCAGCGGTTTAGCTAGCTTTTCTTGATCTGTTCCTTGATGTCCTTTTCTTTGTTAGGATACACTGCTCTTTAGCATTTCAAAGTTTTTTTCAATGTGAATGTGATTTTTGGAGCATGCAAGAAAAACTTTCAAAAGGACAAAAAAGAACCAAATCAGTAACAATGAAAAAAGCAAAAAGCTGTAGTCAGCTGGCTAACACTGTCTGTGCTATTAAACCTCACATCCCTTCCGTTAAAACCATCATATGAGACCTGTCGTGTGTAACACAGCCCAATGCAAACAGAGCCCCCGTAAGTCGAAGATGCTCCGTTCTCTCCAGGCCTGGAATCACCGAGGGTGTAGTGCGGGGCCGTCAGCCGGCCCGCGGAGGAGGCTGGGAAGCGCAGCTTTCCTTCCAACACCACCTCCTCTCTGCCTTTCGCAACTGTCTCTGTCAGACTGTTGGGTAGGCTGCTCCTACTTCCAGGTGAAGTACTGCTCTATGGCATGATAGTCTCTCCTAAATGAACCATTAATTTACCATTTTGCATATGTGCATAATTTTTCTATGTCTTTTCAGAAAGAAAATTCCTGAATAGACTTTACACTGGTAGACACAAAATGTAGAACTCAATGTGCAGATTTATTCACAGAGAAAATTATGGTTTGAACAACTACAAAAAAATATACAAAGTGTATAAAAATTATCCAGCCTATAGAAATAAACCTCAGAAATCACTGCACCCAAGAAATTTAAAAGTAATTTAAGAAATCTGCTAGTGCATAGCACTAACTTCTTGACACACACAGACACCTTATTCATTAGATGGTTCTTCTTACAGAGAACTATTCTGTCGGCTAGCAAGAGTCCGATTGATCAGATGTATCTGTTTGACATGTCTGATGAGGAGAAAAGGGCTCTTGCAGACTCACATTGTCTGTTTGTAGGAACAGAACTTTTCGAGTGCACAGAAATATCAGTATTTTTTCTGATTCACACTCTTCCTTGTCTGATAATTCACATCATGTTTTATCATCACTCACAACAAAGTTCTCATCCTGCTACACTGCAAATGGACATGGTTTTGGGTCCCACCTATTAGACAAACGTATTAGCATAAAGTACTATTAAGTTCAATCTTTTAAAGTCAGTGGTTCATAAATTATCATTAAGGAAAGGAGATCAGAAAAACTCTGCTTACATCATTTCGTAAGTTTTGCTTCTCAGCTTAGGGACATTTTAAGACATGCAAGCTCTATTTTATTCAGAAATAGTAATACTGACTTCCTAGGCAATGACAGGAAATAAAGCAATTAGATAAATCATTTCTTAAGTTAACACTGGTGTCTTAGCATAACTAAAGTTTGGCTCATGAGTATACACAATTCTAAAGCATTTGGAAATCTACAGTCCCATATGAAAATATTAATTTATATTTAAATTGCTAACTGCTTACCCATCCTAACAATATTAATATTAACAGTGTGACATTAACTCTCTGCTGAATTTGAGATGTAGGTCAGTTATACACAGACTTGCCAAAGTATAGTCGGAAAATATTAC
>Ga0181612_166130_pt1 | contig 11570 bp, 8 predicted proteins | sample HoacroProtozoa21_FD_119630 | JGI IMG/M metagenome (GOLD analysis project Ga0181612, IMG submission 119630) | Hoatzin crop microbial communities from Cojedes, Venezuel. Combined Assembly of Gp0051906, Gp0051904, Gp0051908
ACTACACTACTTCACAGTAGTGCTGTGTGTAAACTGTTGCCATTCTTGTTTGCTTCTGAACAGTGAAAGATTTAATAGCAGGGTAGGTCTGTTTGGGAGCTGCTTGTAGCACCGAGAGTAACAGAGGAAGACAAGTTAGTTGATGTTTGGGGGCTGGGGGGACCTGAATTGCCCCTGGAAGCAAGGGGAGGCTCTTCAGTGAATCTTTCAGACTTGTAGCTGAAGCCTTACCTACACCAGGAAGGGATTAATTTTTTCCACTAATTTTAGTGAAGGTAATATAGTGGTAATATTCATGTGTTACCATTCTTAAGGGGATTATGCTGCAAGTTCTAATACTTTAAAGTGTATTAGTGCTTACTGTAAGTAATAATTTAACTTCAGGGTTGCTGAAAATTCTGATTTTGCAGAGAACTGAACAACCAAAACTTCCTGCTGAAGTAGGAAAGAACTGTTTGAAGGCCGAAGTGATTGTGGTTTCAGTTTATGCATAATTGGGGGGGGGAGAGGGGAGGAGGAGGTGGTGTAGGTTGAACAGTGGACCAGGTCTTGGAGCTGTTGTATCTTATCTTAATCTCCAGGTTACTCTTGAGTTTCTCTCTCAGGGAACTAAATCATTAGTGGGGGTAAGAAATTTTGAATGTTTCTTGCTACAGTTGCTGTTGGGTAGCCCCTTGCCTTGATAATGGGGTGATGGTGGTGGTTGAGAGGCAGCAGAGCTGGATAGCTGAGGATAACTAACACTGGTCAGTACAGTCCCACTTTGGTGATCGCTGGGCTTAAACCACAATTTTTTTGTGATAAAGTGCAACTGTGCATCCTCAACTACTGTCTCGTCAGTGTGGCTGTGGTGGGGTTTCAGCAAGTGGAGCCATAGGAAGTGTGAAACTGTTCTTTTGAAGCACAGAGGGGAGACAGTGCTTGGGACTCCAGGTTGTGAGGGAGGATTTTAGTGTCACCTTACGGGCAGTCCCAAGCTTCAAGAAACATGTATTTTGTCTGATCACCAGTGTAAGAGTGCGAGCAGTAATAATGCTTCTGGTCAGTAGTAGTGCTTCAGCTGTCTTGAAGCTGTGAAGATATGTGGGTTGTAATGTAATGTGACTTATCTCCCCTGAACAGTTTGGGTTAATAGCTCATTCTACTAAAACCATCTTGCCTTGTATTAGTACACGACTTGACAGGTGGAGTAGTGAGTTCTGTGACCGTAAACTGCTAGATATCCTTTGACTTTTTTTTAAATACCTTGAATTCTTTTAGCTTTACACTGTGGGGGGAGGTAGCATTTTTAAGGATCGGCTTATTAGTTGCTACATATACCATTTCTGACTTCTCTCTAGCCTCGAGAGAAGTGCTGCAGAAACTGATAAAGGTTTGAGCATGTTCTTGCAGCCTGGGACCAGCCAAGATGACAGTCATTTGGGTGCTTGAGCAGTGAAAAGCTGAGCAGTTGACCGTCTGCTTGGCTGTTACCAGCTAGGGATGGACACAGTTTTCTGGCTGGATTCCTGCCAGCCAGAGTCAATGGCAATGTTATTAGGGAACAATAAGCAGGGGGCAATTGACTTTCAGGCATTTGCATATACTTTTATCTTCTCAATTTGGCTAAGTGGGCATAGAAAAATGTCTGTTGTAAACTCTCGTGGTTAGATGAGAAGAGGACTTAATCCTGGACACTACAGGGCTGAAGAGTTGGAAACCTGGAATGGGATAGTCTAGTGCTTACAAAGCAACATAACTTCCGTAGGCGGTGGTTTGTTCCTTTTTCTCTGCTACTTGATCTCTAGTATGAAACTGCCCCATTAGTCTTATGACTAACACAAAATCTAATGTTTTGCCAGTGATGAAATCTTCACTACTCTTTGAAGTAGAAGACTAGGTTGGTCATCGATGATACTGCGCTTGTTCCCTCCATGCTGGAAGGACTCAACATTAAGCAAAAAAATTGTCACTTCTTTGAATGTGACTTGAGAATTACTAATATCACATCTGACATCCTCTTCAGAATGAATGTGTCCTCATCTGGCAAGGGCTTTAGTTTTATTTTAATTCCTGAAAGGCAAGTGGAGTGTGTGGTCACTGTCAGCTGTTAATACTCTGTTGTGGAAGGTGGATGTTCGTTTTGCTTTAGCAGGCCACTAAGCTTGGTGTTCATAGTTTGTATGTCTACATTGCATATTGTGCTGTTGGATTCTGTTGGAACTTAAATTTGGGTAACTTAAACTGAGGAAAGAATTGGTTGCTTTTGGCCAGCTACGTGGTATTTGTGAAGCTGCGCAGTGCAATCAAGCCTTTGGTGTAAAGAAGATGCAAAGATAATGGCACCGGTGGACAGCAGGTTATTACTGCCATCTCTGTGTTACTTGAGTCACTCAGCCAAACAGTGTGGCTTGCAATTAATTGTGAAGCATGGTTTTAATGTTTGCTAGACCACAAAGGGCTGAAGTAGGACACTATTAGTCTTGGTAAGTCATACAAATATCCCCTGAATAACTCCCTAGGAAGGCACATTTCTACACAAAAACACTGTGTTCAGAGCATCTACCTCGTACTTCCCTCACCAAGTAAATTGTGAGAGTGTCTAAACTGGATAGAGAAGTTTGGAGGTGCAGGTCATGTCCCTAGTAGTAAATTAATTTACACTTTTCAAACATTATAACATACTAGCTATAAGGAACTTGTTTCCTGATAGTGTTTTCCATTTAGTGACCTATTTTTTTTTCTTCCTGCAGTGATTATTTATTCAAGCTACTTCTGATTGGAGACTCTGGTGTTGGGAAATCTTGCCTTCTACTTAGGTTTGCAGTAAGTGATCATACTTAAACTTTATGTAAATAGGCTACCAGGTACTTAGCAAGAACTTCTCTGCTATAAGAACTACGAGCTGATGTGTGTCAGGTCTGGTATACCAAAGAATGATTAAGGTATTGCAGAACCCTCCTGTCTGCTGCATTTGTTTCTAGTTGATGTATTTGAGTAATACAGAAAAAAATATGAAGAATATGTCCAGCTAAGTTTAATTCTCAATTCTCCTGTTCCTTGAGAACAAGATATCTTAATTTAACTTGCCATCATTACACTAGTGGTAGAACACTGAAGATGGAAGAGCATACTTGAATTCTGAGGTGTGTGCCTTCAGGCATGAAGAGTACAAATGTGTCAGGGCAAGACCTTGATCAGTTACTACTTGGTCTGAATATCTTCAGCCAGATGGAGTTTGATATCTTCATTGAAAAGGCCTACCAATTGCTTAGCCAGAGGGAGAAGTAATTTAAATAATACTCTAGGAAGGCCTTATGCTTCATTTACTGAATGAGTATATAATAAATGTTAAAATTGCTGGTGGGCTCCTATAGCTGAGAAACTTTAGTTTTCCTGTCAACTGGAAAAGTTAAAATGGGTTTGACAGCTCCGAGTAGAAAAACCTGGAGTCCAGCGAACTCCTTACCTATGGCTATGCAAAAGTGCAACTTTATGTTGCCATGGGAAGAGAGGGAGGAAGGATGGCAGAATTTGGGATGTTAGTGTGGAAACTAGAGTTTGATACTACTGCAAGAGGATGGCAGCAGTTTCACAGCCTAAACAATTGCTCTGGGCACCTCTGGAAAGAGCCTGTTGTGTTTCATGGTATTAATATGAAATGGTGGTCTAGTGCATACAAACCTAAGTTAAAGCTGTTACAGCTGCTGTCTGTGGTGGTAGGACAGGAAGACACCAAAACCAGTGTGAACACTAGGAAGATGTCCAAGGCTGGAGCAGCGCTCTCAGATCAGTCTAGCCTGCTTCTCTTGCAGACACTTTGGAATTAATTTGTCTTCGTGTGAATAATCCAACTTTTCTTTTTTGATAACCGAGCAAAGTTAAGCTGGCTATCTGGTGTTTCTTCAACTAAGTAGCTTTTTCCTTTAGAAATCTGACTTTTTATCTAAGCTATTTTACCCTGACATAAGGAATTACCGCAGCATTCAGTTACCTGCATTCTTCCTGCTGTAGGTCAAACAGCTTCAGGCTTTTCAGACATATCCTTTTGAGTGAAATGTTAAGGAAATAAATGTGATGTCATTCTAAAAGGCTTAATGCTTTATTCTTACTTGCATGTGTTGGTGGCAGATGTATTACCTAAGGTGCCTTCCATTCACAACACAAATCGCTTGCTTTTGTGATAGCTATTGGCTGCATAAAAACTTTTGTGGTATATTTTATATGAAGTTCTGACCTACTGGTACATTGGGAATAGAAACTTCTTCATGCTGGCAAACTAACAATTACTAGAAGGTAGCAAAGACTGATCCAGCACTTCCTGTGTGCCTTAAGGCCTGCTGGAGACAGCAGTCAGGTCCGTGCAAGCTGCTAAACCAGTGCTGTGTCTTCCTTCCTGTATTTACACAGACTGCAGAGCAAGAGGATGTAACACAGTGCCCAGGCTGTAACTCTAAACTGCCTTAGCAGCCAGCTGTGGCAGCAGAGGATCTGAAATTCAGATGTGGAGTGACTGAGGCACAGCCTCTGACTTGTTGTAGGTAACTGCTGTGTAATACAGATGAAAAAACATCAAAGGAAAATAAAAATCAGAGACATTTTAATAACTGCAATTGTAATTCTAAGTAGCTCTTCAACCTGCCAGCATGAGCAAAGACTGTTTTTTAAACTACAGTTCTAAAGGACCTAATATGACAGGATTTCCAGAAAATAGGCTTTTGGGCTAGCTTTGGAACATAGATCTTGTTTCAGGTGTTTGTAAAAAAAACTTTGCAGAATTTTTGAAAAGTAAATACTCAGTGAAAATCCCTAGCTACCTACTGGACTTTGCCATGCATGATCAGACTGTTTTTGCTAGGGAATTAAGTACCTTTGTCTGCCTGGTGCCTTCCTGTTGCATAATGAAGTAGGTGACTGCAGAAGAGGTGCAGCTGGCTTGACTTATGTTCACTCTTTCTCCTAGGATGACACGTACACGGAAAGTTATATCAGCACGATTGGTGTGGACTTCAAAATCAGAACTATAGAACTAGACGGGAAAACAATCAAGCTTCAGATAGTAAGTAGTATTTCTCAACTCCTGGATACTTTTATCTGTTGAAAGACAGAATTACATTCATAACTATTGGTAGTTATCTTTGTACTTTAATGATTTAAATATAAGTGATATCTTTCCTGTTGCAAGAGGCTAGGCAGTTTTTACAAGATTACAAGACTTCCCGTGACCTGTCCTTAAAGAAGGATGCTTATCAAGGCTGGCTGCCTGAAAGAGGAGGTGACTTGTTACAAATTTATTTTCCTGGGAAGAAAAGAAAGTTTAAGTATTTAAAAGGGACTGTGGGCAGTGAGCTGAAGAAGGGTAGAATCCTGTGCTGGAGTGGTCACATACCAAAACTGGTGTAGTTCTGCAGTATTTAGCAAGGCTTTGTGTAAGTGCAAGAACGTCACACAGTTGTCCAAGGTGCCTGAGTTCTACAGCAGCTGTTAAAAGCAGCCTGCACTGTCTTGTGCTGGAAACTCTGCTTTTGTTGACCTGAATGGAAAAACTGACACACACGTGTGTAACTGGCCTGTCTGCCTTAGCGCTGGGCAGTGTTTCTGGTTGTGTTTTCGGCCTTTTGCTTGGAATAGCCAGGGGAAGAGACTTGGCAGTTCTTTCCTCTAATCTTGAAGCACTCTAAAAGGGTGACTGGTGTAATGAAATGTAATATCTGCGCAAGGTCACACAATCCTTGTCAGCCATTAGATCCAGCAGAGGCTCTCAGGACGCGAAGGCAGTGACTCAGGGATTCCAGGCTGTGTTGTGGAGCAGGAGTCTGGTTTAAGGCCAGAAGCCTGAGCCTCCAGACTTCAATGTAGCCATCCTGAGTCCAGAGCAGCGTGCTAGGAATGCTGTCACTACTGAAACCTGTCTGTGAGTCCAACTGTTTTTGGTAGGCAGCTAGCCCTGTTCTTGACACGGCTCCTGGGAGGGAAATGTTTGGGTGAGTGCTGTTCCTGTCCTGGTGGGGTGAGAGGTCAGACACCTAATGTCCCTTCTTAATGATCTCAGCAGGAGAAGGGAACCAGGTTTTGTTTGAGTTGTTGCACTTCATCCTCTGAAAGGGATGTTGCCTTTAAATGCCTTTGCAGTTCCTGTACCAAGGAGGCTGAAGGGAGTCGTCATGTTGAGACCTACATCTCTCTGACCTTACTCTTCACAGGTTTTCAAGTCCTGGCTCACATGTTTGTTCTTCTTACCACTGAACCGTGGCTTCTGCTTGGGTCAAAACTAGTTAATGTCGTCTTCAGTGAGATCTCTTTACTACACTTGTCTGAAACCAAACAAATGAGTGCTTCTAGAAAAGTGCCTACTGAAGTGTGATTCTTAGTTTAAATGCCTTGATCTTCTGAAATCCTACTTGATGCACGCAGCTTGAGCCACTTCTGTAGCTGTGACTTGGGTGTGATTGTAGTTGGATGGCTGATCAGCTCAACTGTATTTCTGCAAGCTGATGTAACACGGGTAGAGCTACACTGCAGTAACTGAACGTGTTATTTGTCTTGCAGTGGGACACGGCAGGGCAGGAGAGGTTTCGAACTATCACTTCCAGTTACTATAGAGGCGCACATGGCATCATAGTTGTGTATGATGTTACAGATCAGGTAAGTGTTGAACTTATGCCTGGGTAATTTCTTCAGGTGGAATATACTAGGCTGATACTTAAAGAAAACTGGGAATTTAGCAGCTTGGCACTTGAGGAGACCGACCATGTTCTTCAGGCTGTGTTAAGGTTTATCAAGCCAAATGTGTTAGTCTCTGGTTTGGAGCTAAATACAGAAATAAAAGGAGCAGTGGGATCTGTGGCTCTGCAGCAGTTTTATCTTGGGCTTAACCTAAAACTTGCTGGGCAGATAGTTGTGTTCACACAGAACGATCTTCTGACCCTGCCTTTGGTAGCAAGAAGTCTTGAGTTACCAGTGGAAGCTGTTGAAAGATTCTGAATGTACTTGAACTTTGGTCTACAATAAAAACTGGCATTTGAAATGGAAAATTCTCAGCATGTGTGCAGGATACAGCTGAGCCAGTGTTTTCTGTGAAAGAATCTGAAGATTACTGGTGCAGTTGTCCTGTTTGAAGGGCTCTTAGGAAGTGTAGAGTTTCCTGAATTATTAGAAAAAGAACAATCTGATTCAATTGCTAACTTGAGTTCATCAGTTCAGCATGGCAGTTCTGCGTTTCTGGAGTCAAAGGTTGTTCCAGCATCTCTATTACAGTGTGGTTTTCACCTAATACCTGGTGCTTTGCAAATGCCTGGGATTCTTCTGGCTGCAGCTGCATGCTGTGTCTCTTTATCTCTGCTGTGGGAGGAGGAGGAAGAGTCCCAGATAGTGGTTGTTGACTATTCAAGATACTGAGCAGGGAAAAATAAAGGGGGGGTTGTGCAGCAAGAAGGGCTGCTTGTGTGGGGCTTGGAGCATGGACTGAGGAGCTGTATAGACCCTGGGACTGGCCTCCCCTGAGGCACTCGGGAGTGCGGTAGCATTGAAGTGCAGAGGTCTCTTGTGGCTGTGAATCACAGTGATTAAGTGAAGGACACTGCTTCATATTTTTTCCCAGTTGTTACTGAGTAGTGCTGAGCTTTCCTTTTGGTTCAGGGTCTTGCTCACAGTTCTCTTGTCTCCTAGGAGTCTTTCAATAATGTAAAACAGTGGCTGCAGGAGATAGACCGTTATGCCAGTGAAAACGTCAACAAGTTGTTGGTGGGGAACAAATGTGATCTGACCACAAAGAAAGTAGTAGACTATACAACAGCAAAGGTATGTTGGTATTTGTGTATATCATGTTTATTTGCTCAGTTGAGCACCTAGTCTGGGTTGCACTGCACCTGAGTAAATTTTAGGGCAGGGAAGTGTCTTGGTACACAGATGTCAAGGTGGCATAAATGCAAGCAGTTTAATGACCCCCTGCAGTGCAGGTCATCGTCAGCCTGGAGTCTGGGAGTGGGGGGGGTGGTCTACAAACTCGTGGCTTACGCAGTGGTGCACCAGGAAATGAGGTGGGCTGTAAACCAGTGGATGAGCTTACTGTTCGCTGTTTCTCAATTTGCAGGAATTTGCAGATTCTCTTGGAATTCCATTTTTGGAAACCAGTGCAAAGAATGCCACAAATGTAGAACAGTCTTTCATGACCATGGCGGCTGAGATCAAAAAACGGATGGGTCCGGGAGCGACAGCTGGTGGTGCAGAGAAGTCCAATGTTAAAATTCAGAGCACTCCAGTCAAGCAGTCTAGTGGAGGTTGCTGCTAAAACTTGCCTCCCCCCTTTTGTCTCACAACAATGAATTTGCAATCTGAACCCAAGTGAAAAAAAAATAAATTGCCTGAATTGTACTGTATGTAGCTGCACTACAACAGATTCTTACCGTCTCCACAAAGGTCAGAGATTGTAAATGGTCAATACTGACTTTTTTTATTCCCTTGACTCAAGACAGCTAACTTCATTTTCAGAACTGTTTTAAACCTTTGTGTGCTGGTTTATAAATGTGTAATCCTTGTTGCTTTTCCTGATACCAGACTGTTTCCTGTGGTTGGTTAGGATGTATTTTTGTTTTGATGTTTCTATTGGCATGTTTAGATGTCAGGTTTAGTCTTCTGAAGATGAAGTTTAGCCATTTTGTATCAAACAGCACAACTGTGTCTGTCACTTTCCATGCATAAAATTTAGTAAGATATATGTAAGATCTGATTTGCTAGTTCCTTCTTGTAGACTTCTAAATGGAAAGATCACACTATCCGATTAATAGTTTCTTCATACTCTGCATATAATTTGTGGCTGCAGAATATTGTAATTTGTTGCACAATATGTAACAAAACTGAAGAAATGTTTAATAAATATTGTACTTATTGGAAGTAATATCAAACTGTATGGTGATAAATATTGTCTTAATTTGTATGGCTAAGGGGGAAATCAGGCTTGCATTGTGCACAATACATATCTGTGTGCAGCCATGGCTCTCGGACCTTCTAGTAGACCAGAGACCTTCCCTGCAACTAAAACTAGTGACTATGGCCCAAAAGCCCGAGTTGTTGTGGTGCTTCAGGCACATACGCTGTACCAGAGACACCCAGCCACTGGTTGTGGGGGCATAATGTGCTCTGAATGTACAACAGTTCCCTAACTTGGTCTTGGAACTTAATTTATTTCTCAAGGACTCGATTTAGGGGATTCCTGTCTGCTTTGTGTAGTAGGGGAGCGAGCAGTGTTTCCCTAATGTGAATGACTTCAGCGTAGCCTTGAGGAGGTATAACTTTCTACCACTATATGTCTTTTCTATATACTGTTAATTCCATCCTCTTTTAATCAATACTCTTCTGACTTAGTGCGAGCGACAGCTTAGCTTCTATTCTGTTACGCATAGAGGCACTGGAAGGATGAAATGGGGACTGTAAGGCCCCACCACAGACTGTTGCTCAAAGTAGGCGCTATCTCCAACAGTTTGGAACTAACCAGCAGCCACGAGGTTTTGGACAGTGTGAGATTCTTTGTACAGAGCTAATCAAATCATTAGTGCCTGATGTCTAGCTCAAAGCCACAGGAAAGCTAGCCTATAACACTTCCTATACATGTAAAATTGTCCAGCTTTATCTAAACTCAAATGTTCAGCCTATTCTGTAAATAGTCTCATGTTTGAAAGACCATGTAACATTCCCCTAGTAGTAAATACACCCTGTGTTAGTAAAAAATATAGCCTAGCTATGTTGTGAGGTATAAACTAAAACTGGTGCAAATATCCTCTGATTTTTTTTGGGGGGGGGTGACTTTGGCTAACAGCTTTCTTCAACATAGTTGCATCAATCAACAGGCAATTGTAATACATGAAGTATTGTCATGGTTAAGTTGAACTCTTCCACTTGAGACCTTCACAATAAAGTGATGTGCTTTCTATTAGAGATGTGCTCGTTGGTATAATTCATTATAAATGTGACTTGCTCCTCCTGGAGAGCAGGAGCAGTAGGAGTAGTGAGCGTTGCTAAGATCAGGAAGTGAACCAGAAGGAGGTGTGTTGAGGGTAAAACATCTTCCCTTCAGAGAAGTGCACAAATGAACTTAAATGTCAAGATGCCTGCTACATACTATCCAAAACAATGTTAATATATACAGTAATAAAAGCATTGCAAAACCAACTTGGGCTACACCAGTTGTTTGGTGGTGGTTTTTTTTTTTTTCTTAAGTCATGACTATGCTGGTGCTGTTAATTATCAGAGCCTGTGGCTGTCAGGCTGGAGGTGTGTGGAAGAGGGTCGAGCAGGGCAAAAAAATCCTGGATGAGGGTGCTGTAGTCTCTTACCTGTGAGCTGAACTATAAAATGCCTTTGACATAATGGGTCAGGCTTAAGGCTTGCAAGTGGTAGCAAACAGGCAGCAGTTGCCTCTCCTTGTGTGTAACTCCTGTCCTGCCCTGCTCGAGGCTCTGTTTAAAGCATGGCCCTGTGTCCCTGTAGGTATGGGACCTGGTGTCGGTAAAGCCAGGGAGGCCAGTCTTCTGTAACCATTTGCTTGAGGCTTTTTCTTGAATTTACGCTGATGTATGAGTTGCCACCTGCAACTTGGCAATAAAAACAATTGCCCTTTAAGCTGAGGGGGTGGAAGATGGGAGAGGATCAGGAAAACCCCACAAAACCCAAGGCATTCTTTGTCATTCAAAACTGCTTCAGTGGAACTGCTTTCACCTTTTACTTGCGCAGTACGGAAACTTCACTTTGGTCTCTTTGCAAGAATAGGAGAAAATGGTGTATTCTGCCCAAAACACGATGGTCACCCTTTAGCTGAAAGGTTAACAGAAGCCAAGTACCAGCCTCCCGTAGGTGGCTGTAACTTCTTGGCCGCTTCCCTTGTCAGGCTGCTGCAGCGGTGCCCTCTTCTGCTGCAGAAAGGATTTGGAAACCCTTCATGAATGTTTTGGTAGCAGCGCTGGACTGCACGAGCTGCAAGAAGGGAAAGGCACAACTCCTCACCCAGCGCTACTGCAGCTACTGCGAATAACGGGTGCCGGCAGCTTAGACCCAACCTGGCTCTTCCCGGACTGCGCTCACCTGCTTATTATTTTATCGCGATTCATGCAGCATGCCGGCTCTTTGTGCACAAGAAAACTGAACGTTGAATAAGCTCTGCTTCAGCAGGGAATGGTAATTATAAACAAGAGTTCAGTTTGCTCCCAAGAACCAGGAGGAGCTGCTATTTCTTGGCTTCTAGTGCCTATTTTTGAAGAGCATAAACAAAACATGAGAACACGGCTATTAAAATTACACGGCTTTACTTAGAAGTGAGTTGCACACTATGGATTACTCAGTTAAAAAACACCGTGTTCTTGATATTTTGCTAGCACGCGGAACAGGCCACCTCAATTAAAAAAGGAAAGCTACATTAAAAAAAAACAAAACCAAACCAAAAGAGGCCAGCTGTACATTCCTCACTCTCCAAGCTGCCCCCCCGTAGTCAGTGCTACTAACTAGCCATCCCAGCAGCCGAATGACTGCTGCACAGCTCGCCTTGCTCAAGCCACGGTTAAAAAAAAAAACACAACAAAAACCACCACAAACTGCAACCA
>Ga0181612_168246_pt1 | contig 11569 bp, 6 predicted proteins | sample HoacroProtozoa21_FD_119630 | JGI IMG/M metagenome (GOLD analysis project Ga0181612, IMG submission 119630) | Hoatzin crop microbial communities from Cojedes, Venezuel. Combined Assembly of Gp0051906, Gp0051904, Gp0051908
CGGAGAGGGCGGGCGCCGCGGGGCCGCCGCCAGTAGGAGGGGCAACAGCGCCCCCCGGTGGCTCCCAGCCGCTGCTTCAGCGGCTTGTTGCTTTCCAGACCTGGTTCCTAATTGGCGATACTTATTGTTGCGGAATCGACTCTGGCTGGTGCGCTAGCAGAAGAGGAATAGAAAGGAAAGGTTGGCGAGATGGGAAGTTCAGCCTGTACCTCAACTCCACGCTGGCTTGGTGTCATGAACGCAGTAGAGGTGGCATCTCTCTGCAGAACAGAGGGGCCCAGGCCCTCTCCTCCCCTCAGAGATCACGGGCTCCAGCTTCTCTCTGCCAAAGGACATGGAGGAACGGCACAGCTGGTCTGGAACATCCCCGGACACCTGAAGGCCGATTTCCTTAACGATCTCTGAGCTGCTGCGTTCGTTGGGAGATGGGGGGAGCGGAGCTGGTTTACTGGGAATGGGTACCCAGCTGCCCAGCGTCAATGACGTTCACAAAGCCAGGATCAGCAGAGCCGCGCGTCCTCCAAAATCTAGGCACAAGCACCAAGCACCCGGACGGTGCCGCCATACATTACGTCAGCCGGAGGTTTTAGTCCCGCTGCTAGCAGGTGACGGTGTCCACTACAAAAACTACCGCCGTGGTTGGCGGCACAGTTGCTGTGGGGATTGCTGGACATGGCCAACTCCAAGCCAACCAGAAAGCCATGACACACAGCTCCTAAAACAAACCATAGTGCAGTCACTCTGTGTCAGGTAATCCCAGCCCTAGATACCCCATGTTAGTGCCAGAGAACAGTGACTGTTCGTCATGGATGAGGCCCATGCTGCTCAGCTTTTTCAAACAACATTAAAATATTCTTTTTTTTCCTATGGTATGCAATGAGAAAATGCGATTAAGTACCCTGCAGAATTATACTCCTCAAAATCACCCGTTGGATTGGATGAGGTCAATATAAGGTCTTAAAGCAAGTGTTTTGAACAGGAATAGATTTATTTTTGTTGAGACCTTTTTGTGCCATAAAATTGCTTTTACTGTATGCAGAGCAGTAGGAGCAAGCATGGCTATGCTTAAGAAAGAACATTATGTCAGGTGGGCTTCATGTTTTCGGCTAGGCACATTATTTTGGCTTCCTTCTGAGAAGAAACCAAAGTAAAGTAAAGTAAACCTCTGAAATAATCCGGCTATCAGTACAGCTAGCTTCTTTCCTTGTTTTTCGTCAGGTTTCTCAAGCCTTAGCTGGAGAGATGATCTCACTTACGTGTACACAGCCCTTGGATGAGCTCTGGTTGCTGCCAAGTGTGGAATTGGCGTTTTGGTGTTTGCTTAGAAATGTTTATCCAAAGTGAGGTTTTGGTACTTGTTTCGAAATCTTTATCCCTTGACAACAGGACAAAACATCCAGTTCGCTTTACAGACGATACTGAACAGAGACCATCAACCCTAATGGTTAACCCTAGTCAACTCAGAAGCAAGCATCGATCTATCGCACCCAATCACCACTCAGTTCCCATGGTTTTAATAGTGCTGCAATATGTATATACATAACATACGTGTTTATTACTACTCCATGTCAGCATATGGGATATTATACTATTCCATACTGTGGGACATATGGTCTGTTCCATAAAACCTCTCTGCTACTTAGCGTCTTGCAGAATTGATGCTTATTTTTACTGACCTAAGGCTGTAGCATTTCTGATGCATTATAGGATCTCTCTTCACATTTGCATGTGAAGAACACTGAGGACAAGGGGAAAAAGCACACCAATCTCAAGCAACCACATTCTCCGTGGAGAAACTGTGAAACTCAGAATAGTTTCCTGATTCAAGAAGCTATCTGTATGCACACATAGGGTCATACACGGAACAGCTAACAGGTGTATTTCTTTTCCTTCAAAGACAAATGGCCAAAGGGATCGGTCATCTTATGCAAGTGCTTTTGTAGCAGCTCACCTTGCACGCAGATGGGAACAGGTTACCATGCCCTGTGATAACATACTGAGAATATTTTTGAAACATGTGGTCCACCACGAGTGAGGGGAAAAAACAGTTTACTTCATTTGCAGGTTATATGCTCAGGAAAACTTTCTAAAGCTGAGTTTGATTAAATACTGACACAAGTTAAACAGGCAGGCATTGGAATATGCTTAAGTGGAGATTTTAAAAAGACGATCTGAAGTTGCTTTACAGCCTAGGGAATGGAGTATACAGGGTTTTCAGACCTCTTCAAGCTCTGCCTTTCTGGGTTTCTGCGATTGACTTTAATGTGTCCAGGAGAGCCAGCTAACCCATCCACAGCTGGAGCACAGCAGTGTGGGCAGTCTGCGGAGCAGGAATGTACAGCTGAAACAATGAAATCTTGACCAACTGGGGTTTTTTTTCTAGTTTTCACATAGTTCAGAGACTTAGTTGGAAAAGTGAGACTTTTCCCCCGTGTGGGCTGGAGAGGCTTGATGACCAGGATTACACTCCAGGCAGACATGAAGGAAAAGCCCTCCACTCCCCGGCGCGACTTGAGGAGCTCTGCTCCCGGGTCCCAGGGGCCTCCTCTCGGTCCATACAGCAGCTTGTACAAATAGCAGCACGATGTTAGCTGGGCTCAGAAGATGTTACTCAAGTGCAGATATTAATACCTGGTGCTAGCAGACACTGGAGCCCGGGCCTGTGCCCCGCGTCGGCACACGGGCGGGCTGGGTGCCGCAGGACGGCAGCCATGCACCTTGAACCCTGCCGTCCCGTCCTGCAGACACCATCGCTCCACCTCCCTCTCCCCCTAATACATAAGCAGCTGGTAGAAAGGGTCTCTTGAGGGAAGCCACAGACTTTGAAAGTTGCCTCTTCTCTGTAGCTATAGGCAGGTACTGAACTCCCACTTCATTGAAATTCTCAGCGTTTTTAGCACAGACCTGAAGATACCAGCTGTTTGTTTCACCGTGTCATGCAAATGCTGGAGTTTGACAACTAAAATTTCCAGAGCTGAAGCTATACAGCAACCTGAGGCAAACAAGCACTGTGCTGAGCTCAAAGACTGGGGTGAATGGTTCGATACCAAACAAACCAAACTGGGGGGATGAGTTGATATGCTCAAGGGTAAGGCTGTCACTCTGAGGGACCACAACAGGCTACAAGAAAGGCCGACAGGAACCTCTGAAAATTGAGCAAGGACAATTACCAAATCCTGCACCTGGGAAGGAATAGCCCCTTGCAATTTTAAGGGTTGGGGACCGACTGCTTGGGGACAGCTCTGCAGAAAAGGCCATGAGGGTCTGGGTTGACAGCAAGCTGAGCTTGGGCCAGCAGCCTGCCCCAGCAGCAGAGCGGGCCATCAGCCATCTGGGCTGTTTGAACAGGAGCACAGCCAGCAGATCAAGGGAAGAGATTTTATCCATTTACTCGGCACTTGTTAGACTGCATCTGGAGTGATGCTTGTAGTCTGGGGATTTGCTGTACAAGACGGACATCAATAAACCAGAGTAAGGTCAGGAGATCCACCAGGATGGTCAAGGCTGGAGCACTTGTCCTATGAGGAGAGGCTGAGGGGATGGGGCTTGTTCAACCTTAAGAAGGCTGTGGGGGAACATAATAGCCACCTCCCTGTATTTCTTGGGAAGTCATCAAAAAGATAGAGCTAGGTTTGTTACTGAGGTGCACAATGGGACAACAAGAGACGGTGGGAAATACAGGAGGATCCAACCCGATATAAGGGAAAAAAATTCTAAAGCACTGGAACAGGCTCCCCAGAGCAGTTGTGCAGGCTCCATCCTTGGAGGTTTACAAGACCTAACTGGAGAAAGCCTTGAGGATCTTGGTCTGATGCCAGAGCAGGCCCTGCTCTGGACAAGAGGTGGGACCAGAGTTCTCCTGAGGCCCCCTCTATCTGAGTGACTCTGGGATTCTGTGAAACTGCCTACCTGAAAGTACCCTCCTGAGCAGTAATGGCTGAAGAGCTGGGGATCCAAATCTGGCTCTGTACCTGCATAGCTGTGAGTGAAGAAGACAAACCAGCTTTTTCAAAATGTCAAAAATCATGTGTGCAGACACAAATGTGTGAGAGACAAATGAGTCCTGAGCAGAGCTTCCCATTGCTCCCACCTACAATGTGAAGTTGCAACATCAACCTCTATGCAAGGGATGTCTCATAAACACATCGTCCACAAGTTCTTAGCGGCAAGATGAAATCACCTTTAAGACTGTGGGCCTCATCCTGTTCTTCTCGAACATCAGACTTGTGGGCACTGCAATACAAAACTTCTTTAGAAATCACTAGAGCAGAAAAAAATAACTGTATTTCACAGCTAGCATGAATGGCATGCACATTTTGTAGAGTATATGAAAGCAGCAAGCAATAAGCATGAGTAAAATCTAATAACCTTTAATAAACCATGTTTTTACAACAGACAACAGCTTATATTCTCACAGTGAGGCACATCAATGGGAGAACCTTTCTTTCTTTCTTACAACATGGCAGTAGCAACATAATCAAGCAATGTGGTGTGTCAGGGTGGAAGAGCAAGCAGCTGGCAGTAACCCACCTTCAAACACTCTCGCCATTTGCCCCAGGGACAGCTCAGCCCTGCACGAAGGAAGGATGAGCCAGCCTTAACAACCTATCATTTTCTTCTATATTGCTTGTGCCGGGTGATAATATTTTGCAAGAAAACATTACAGTCTGATTAAGAGAAGACTCTCTATTGATTTACCCTTTTCTTATGTTTTGTGCTGTTGAATGACAACGGAAATAATGCTCCCTTTCGAGGATGTTTGTTCAGAGTTGCTCTGAACCTGTTTGTAACAGGTCCTTGGAGTAGAGGTGCATACAGGTGTCAAACCCAGGTTTGCTGTTTCCATAGCTGGGCTATTGAGCAAGCTGCTAGCCAGACCTTTTCTTAAATTACTTGACAACAGCCAATGGACCCAAAGGAAAACTGAAGTCACCAGAAATAAAGGCACTTTGTCTTAGCCCCAGAGTAAAACATTAAGCTAAGGATGGTTTGGAGCACAGAGGGAATGAAGATCTTCCCCTATCAGATGCATCCAAGAAGGGCAAAATGGGTTTAAAGTGGAGTTTATCCTAAAATACAACAGAATTTCTGGTAAGCGTATACAAAGCCAAATTCACCACTGCCTTATGCATGATACAAATAAGGCAAAGTGTCTCGTATTGTGTAACATTAGCAACAGAGAAGTACTCTATTGAACAGATCCTATGTGCTCCTCATATGTGCCTGATGCACAGCCCATGCATTTATTACAAAACAGGGTTCCCCAGAGCACCTCTCCTTCAGGAGCTGACGGGCATCTTGGAAATTCAGGCGTCCAAATGGACTTCTGGTGGGCAGAGAGTGCAATACTGCTCCTTCCATTCTGCATAAGGGCGAGAGGGGACTGAAGTCTCTCAGGCAACCAGCTCTTCCAGGAAAAGAAAGTACAGTCACAAATCCCAAATTCACAAATCAGACAACTTGCCTGAAATATCTCTAGTATAATTGGTTGGATTTTTTCCTTTACATTTGCATATGCAATACATCTCATAGATGACTAGGTAGGGGTTGAGTCACAGCAGCATTTTAGTGTCTAACTTCCATTGGTTTCAGTGATGATGAAATGCCCAAATACTTCTCTGAATCAGGCCTGAACGACAATCTAACTCCTGGCTTTGGCAAAATGCCTGTACTGAGGTAACAGCATCAGCAGTTCCCAGAGGGCTCTTCGGCAAGTAAAGGCCAGGAGTTGTGTTTGAAAAAGCAGCAAATATATTTTCATTTGAATCACAGCAATTCTTACTCTTCATTCCCCGCAGGTGCCCTGCCAGAGTACCTTTGCCCCACAGCATGTTGCCTCATGATTTTTTTAGGATGGTCCTACTGCATTTCCTTGTGAAGCTGCTTGTGACTGGCCTGTCCTTACAAATAATCACCCTGGTTATTCAGGCTAGTTAGCAGCAAGCTAGTTGTCAAGATTCTAGTTTTCGGCAGGTACTCTCCTGCGGTAACAGTGTTGTAAAACATGCCACAAAGATGTTGTTTTCCATGCTGGATCATGGAGAAGCATCCACAGTGTCTGAGCCGTGGTTGAGAGCCACGTTGTGCCTCTGCTAAGCTGTGAATGAAAATTTCCAGTTACTCCTTCCAGCTGGGTGAGCAGGCTTTCAAACCGGACCTGGGGTTTTTCTGTTTTAAACCTACACACAAAGCCCCCAGGGAGCGGGCAGAGCAGAATATGTCCTGTGAGGACAGTGATGGGGCTCCCCATGTGCAAGCCGGAGGTGCCATCTCCCTCCCCTTGCACCAGGCTGGCCATGCCCCCGTGAACACGGGCCACCAGCTCCCACTGCTCGGCTACACGCCAGCTCCCCTCCTCGAGCAAGCAGAGAGGCCGTCGGTCACCTCTAAGCATTTCCAGGAGAGCCCTTCGTGTAGGACGGCGCGCCCGCCTGCGTGGGAGCAGAGGTGAGAACGGCGGGCAGGGGTCCTGCCGCAGCGGCATTAGCCATAGTGGTAGACCTTGGACTGCTCTCCTGGTTGTCAGGGGAACGGCATGGGTTGCTGGCCCGCGAAAACATAAAAGAGAAGCAGCAGCGAACGGGAGAGGAGGCACAGCCGCCTACCTCCTGGGCTGACCCCGCTCCCAGCCACAGCCGAGCATCCCCACCGCGGGGACGAACTCATCCGCCAGCATCCAGAGAAAAAGTAAGTTGCTATCTGTGTGTTGGCTCTAAAAGGGGGAGGTAAATAACAGAGGAACGTTTAATAGCTTGTATTTTTATGAATGAGACCGTTTCTCTTCCAGCACGATTATTTCCTTGCCAGAAACTCTGTTCCTGGCAGGTATTTTTTTTCAGATTTGTTGTTTTGTAAGCACGGTGAAATAACAGAATCTGAAAAGTTTGTCTTTCATGTGTTGCAATTGTTTATACGCTGTATCTGCATGCCTTAGGTAATAATTAATAGCTCTATGAATAATAACCACAAAGAACGGTGGAATGATTTTGCTCCATTTTGCAAGTACTTCTTCAGGCAAATCTTTAAAGGTGACAGAAGTGTTGGTGGGAATTATCCCAGCTGACAGGAGCTGAGTCACTTTATTCAATTACAACTGCCTTGAGAAGGGCACTGGAAGAGGAGGATCGGGGAAAGACCAGCTAGGACCTGTGTTTTGTTCTGCCATTTAATTTACCTGTGGTTTAGACCCATGTTTTCTTCTGCTGTTTAATTTATAAATCAAGCCAGTGATACAGCAAGGACAAAACAAAGTAAATACATCATCTCTATATAGCTCTGGAATCTCAATGGCAATGACAACAACCACGCTCCAAGTGAGTGGATGGGAACCAAGATAGCCGGCACCAGGAGGCCCTGCTCCAGAGTTTCAGTCTCCAGCTGCTTAGTGACCATTAACATTTCACAACAGCTTTCTATCATGCAGCTTTATCCTCTCACATATTTTTTTCTTAATTTAGGATTTGACCAATAGAAAATAAAGTGTTAGTGTACCCTTTTTATATCATTTTCATTCATGAAGTAAATATTATGTTTTGGGCTTGGCAAGTCTTTAATTTAGTGTAATGCTTAACTTGAACTTTTGTCCAGGTCAGGTTAGAAAGAGCGCTGGGAAATAACAACAAAAAGTTGTAATCAAGCTTTCTTTCCTAAAGTTCACTCAGTGTAAGTACCCTTGCACCAGTGAGTGGTTAACTTGATGTAAAAAAATGAGAATTTTAAAAAGCAGTTTTAAAATTAGTTTTAGTACCTCAGTGTTCAAGCTCTGAGCTTGAGCCAACAAAGATAACTCTGGTATTCAGGCAGTGCTGACCACCCCTCCTTGGTACACCTCATTTACCAGAAGGTGTCCCTGTCTGAGGACAGATGAATAAACCGGGATTTGATTGTGCTTACCTTACAATTACAAAAGTATTTGTATGAAAATGTGATGCACCTGTGCATTTGTGAGCATACAGATTCATGCTTTATGCATGTGTACACACATCTGGGGTTTTTTTAATACTCAATCTTTAAATCACAGGAAGCACAACCCCCCTAATATTGTAGCTTACATACATTCAGTGCATTCAAAGTCAGCACAAGTACTGAAGGAAACTGTATTGGTTAAGGCTTGTCTTTTACAAAAATAAATGAAATTAGCCTACTGGAAGGCAGAAGGCTAGATCGTTCAAGAAGCGAACGAGCAAGTTATTGAAAAGAAGTAATCTATAATTTAGAGGAGAATTAAGAAATTTTCACAGTGTAACATATAACTGTGTACTCTGGGTTTTCTCTTTAACACAAAGTCAGGGCATGATTTTGTATTCCTGACACCTTTTTGGTACAGGGTTTTTTCATGAGCATCAGGACAGGAGTTCAAGCTGCTAGTACTTCTGTTATTTGAAAGCTGCAGCAGGTACTGCAGAGAAATATCAAACAGCCAACAGACTGGAATAGCTGCCTGGTTAGATAGCAACAGGAAGAAACTTCTCTTTCTACAGTGCCTTCCCTCTGAGACTCTTCAAGCACTTCATAACCCCTGAATAGAAAACTGGGACTTGTAGTCATAGGTTGTAGGCAGGATGGAGACACACTGCCATAATGGCACTGCTAGAAGTAAAATTCTGATTTTCCATTCCATTAGATCAGATTTATACCTCTGATTTCAATCCACTTGCACAGGTGTAATGACAAGTCCTACCTATGGTGCTCAAGTGGGTAAGGTATGTTTGACCCGCTGCTGCTTTGTAAAGCTGTGCAGAACAGTGTTCTCCTCCCGAGATGGCAAAGCTTCATACCTCTTTCTTCTCACTTTTCATTTATATAAATGCTTATCCTGGTGCAATTCAAAGGTGAATACCCAGATCAGTATGTGTCTGCCCTCCCAGACAGCATGTAGTGTGCACACCTCCAAGCTGGAATAGCTCCAGGTCTATTCTGACAAAGCAAATCCTGCCACTTATCTTGGTCCCCCACTCTTATTAGGAAAAGTGCAGACTGCATGTGTGAAGCCGGGCATGAGAATAAAGGCCTTACACATGCATTCTTTCTGCTCTCTCAGGACTGGGAATAATCAGGCTGTGACCTGCCAAGGGTGACTTTCATCCAGGGGAAAAAGGGAGGTATCATCACTCCAAATTCCTTGGGAGGACAAGCCTTCCTCCTTTCCCTTGAGTTTTCTCCTATTTATCTGCCTCCCTGCAGTTACATGTCACAGCCTTCCCCACTGTAACGTTTACCTCTGGTGTGGACAGAAGGTTTGCACGGGATGGACAGCCTTGACAATTTTGTGGAGGTGTTTTTAGATGAATGGTCTGTCCCAGAGTCTGTGTACACCTGAATACCAAAATACCTGCATGGGAACATTTTCAAGGGTCTGTGTGTTCAAGTTAAATCCAACAGAATTGCCTGTTTCATCTTGCATTTTTATCATTGCTGGGAAGGAATTTGTTCTGCTACACTTGACAGCACGCACCACTGCTACAGCACTGGCTGCTCAGCCTTGTGACAGCAGCCCAGGCTTTTGCTGCACAAGAAAAGGCAAATACAGTTTTCAAGTTATTGACAGCAAGCATGGATCACGCTGCAGCCTGGAAGTCTGTAGAACTTCAGCTTTTATCACAAAGTTATTTTCCTACATTTATCTGCAGAGTAACTAAATAAATATGGTAATGGTTTAAACAAAGAGATGGAAAACAAAATACCTCTCTCTCTGACATCAGCCCACTTGGGGAACTCCTAAAACTCCCACGGAGTAAAAAGGTCAAATCTAGTATTTTGTTTCCCTCAAGGCCTGAGCCTCCCTCGGGCTTTCTGGTCAGATAATGTAGCCACTCTGCAGTGAAGACTCAGACTAGACTTATCAAGGGACTGACTCTTTGCATGTTACATAACCCTTCACATTTTTCTGTAATCTTGAATTTTAACACCTGCTTAGTTCAGTAGATGCTAAAAGCTATCCTCACCCTTTCTCAGGTGCATAACTCTCTGCAAACCAAAGATGTTATTTTTTTCAGTTACAATTTAACAATAAAAGTTTTTTGGGTTTTTTTTTCCGGAAAATCCAATAGGCTTTCAAGAAAATTGTTAGCATTATCTTTGAGCTTAAAAAAAAGAAAAAAAAGAGTTCTATTTACTCTTTCAAATGCCAAGGAAATTGCACTTCAAAAACCGCCAGTTAGTCACGATGCAAACACAGCACAGCCACCCAACGGTAGCCCTGTGCAGTCTTTAAAGACCTCTTTTTCAACAATCATTCTACAGGTTAGACTCGTACTAAATACCACTGAAAGAGCACACAGATGAAAGCCAGCCTGTGGCACACTTTGCTCCTTAGAGTAAGAGGAGCTTCTCTTCCCCCTGCCTCCCTTTTGAGGTTTCTGAACGGCAGGCGAGTAATGCATCGGCCCCGGTGAGACCAGCCTCGTTAAGCTGCTGTACCTACCTCCTTGCTGCCACCGCCACTCTGAAATGCAATGTATTTTTGTATACATCCCTCCCATACCTGCACGAAAACAGGAAAAGAAAGAGGTAGTCTTCGTAGTTCTTCTAAATGTTTTTGGCATTGTCCGGCCTTTCATGCTATTTTGATCTAAATTAGGTGGTTTTGGTATTCATCCTGTGTACATTGCTCAAGCTGCACAAGATTATATGGATTTAAGCTCCTCTTTGCTTAATACAGCACTTTCACATAGGCACATGTTAACACAAGTGATCAATGAGGAGTTTTAATTAGGTTTTTTACTGAATAGAGGATGGAAGAAAGCACCCTGTGAAGAAATTAATTGTATAGACTTGGGAGTTCCATTGAATAGGATTAACTTTCCTTGAGACAGTAGCATTCTCACACAACAGTCAAAGGCTTTTTATTACTTTTTTGGAGTTTTCTTAATACACAGATCCGCAATTAGAAAAAAAAAAAAAAAAAGAAAGAAAAAATTAGTGGAACAATCAAAGCAAATTCAGAAACCTGAAATGACACTATTACTAAATAAGCACTGAAAATCTCCTTTAGCCATCAAAACCTGCAAAGAAAAAGGAGTGGGGATGGAATCTTGTGCTAGAAAACTTTCGGGATAACATGTAATAAGACAGGGGTTTCAGTGCTGGAAGGAGGATAGACATCTAAAAGCATGCATGGCTGAAGCAATCAAACTGGAATCATTTTCTGCTGGTATATATGTCTAGTCTGATTTTCATGTGAAATGCCCCCCACTCAGGACCAAAACAAACAAATGATTTGCTAGATTTAGACCACTCAACATTGTTTTTTCAGAAGCAGGTTGTTGCTACAGTAAGCAAGTAAAATTTCCCTAAAATCATTAAGATTTTTGTTTGCTGTGAATCAGAGAATGCAGCTTCTCTTCTCCCCTCCCTGTTGCAGAGATCCCAGCTCCAAAGCGGTGGCTGCCTTCCCCTGCCCAGGCCAGCGCTGCAGGCTGGAGGCACTCCGAGGCAGCTGCATGGAAAGAACAACTCATTACTGAACAACAAATATTGGATTGGATATAAACCACACAAATCAGTAGCCAAAGCAGAAGCAGAATGGGTGGCTCTTCTCGAGAAATGCGGTTCCTTTTCTTTTACTTTC
>Ga0181612_139734_pt1 | contig 11568 bp, 8 predicted proteins | sample HoacroProtozoa21_FD_119630 | JGI IMG/M metagenome (GOLD analysis project Ga0181612, IMG submission 119630) | Hoatzin crop microbial communities from Cojedes, Venezuel. Combined Assembly of Gp0051906, Gp0051904, Gp0051908
CCCTGCTTTGGCAGGAGGGTTGGACTAGATGATCCACAGAGGTCCCTTCCAACCCTGAACATTCTGTGATTCTGTATCACTGATGGGTGCAGATAACTCTTAAACTAAATATCTACTGTCAATTCAGTAATGACATCTTTTATGGACTTGGAGATTTTTCAGTACAAGGTGTTAGTATAACTTTCTGAATGGTCATGTAAGCACCAGTGTATGCAAAAAAATAAATCCCAGAGCTTTTTCCAGGGTTTTTATCAGTTTATGTTTATCATTGAAGGTATCCATCTCGTATTGAGAAGATAGATTACGAAGAGGGGAAGATGTTGGTCCATTTTGAACGTTGGAGTCACCGCTATGATGAGTGGATTTACTGGGACAGCAATAGGTTACGACCCCTGGAGAGACCAGCATTAAGGAAAGAAGGGCTGAAAGATGATGAAGAATTTGTTGTAGGTGGCACATTTGTTTTTGTAAACTGTCCTACTTGTTTTCCTACGTTAAATCTCTCTAGCACATAAGGTTTAATTCATTTTAGGAAAAAAATGTAGATGATTAAAGTATTAATGACTATATTTATGTAAAATAGGATTTTAAACCTGGAGAAGAAGTCCTAGCTCGTTGGACAGACTGTCGGTATTACCCTGCAAAGATTGAAGCAATTAATAAAGAAGGTACGTATTCCTGTGTGGTCCACTGATAAGGACTGCTTGCATATGCTATGCTGTAGCTGTAGTCTGCTTAAAAAATTGACATGTGTATAAAGTTTTCCTCACTACCCCAGTGGCAAGTGAAAATGTTTCTATTCTATCAAATTTAGTAAGTGGTTCGTCTTTTATCTGTGTGAAATTAAACAACTGGAATTTCTTCTGGAAGACAAGATGCTTAATGTTTCCTCAGGGATGAGAAGAATTTCCTGTGCACAATGTTACGAATATTTTGTACTGTTGTTGATTGGGCTAACAATATATTTATATTTTTCTAATTGTTTTAGGAATGATAGGTGTCTTTAAAGTTCTGTTTATTGAAGAAAAACGATGGAAATGGGGAAATAAAGGAACAGCTTAGATGTAATACTTCACAGTGGGGTGATATTTCTTATTAGAAGTTGAAGTTTTTACTGTATCTTAAAGCAAACGAGGATTTGATTGTGAATTGAATTGTTTGCCTGTTGTGTCAACTTAAATATTGCATAATTCTTCCAATGAATTATGAACAAAAATGATACAGTAGCTTAAACATGCATGAAGTTGTCCAAGTGGACAAAGAGCAACAATAAAAAAGTAGACTTTCATTGAGGCTGTCATTTTTTTCTTAAAACTCTTGATCCTGACTGCAGGTAACACATGGTTACTTTGGTATAGCCTACAAAACATTTTGCTAAAGCTTTCGTAGTAACAAGGTGTGTTTGTTTCTTAACTACTCATAGTGGTTACATCAATCCTCTTCTAGGAACATTCACAGTACAGTTCTATGATGGTGTTATTCGATGTCTTAAGAGGATGCATATCAAATCTATGCCTGAGGATGCAAAAGGGCAGGTAAGAATACTTTAGGTATCTCTGTGTTAGGTTTTACATAGGTTTTTTTTTTTAATATCTTGAGGTAGTAAAAAATGTCATCTAGCATGAGTAGTTTTAGATTAGTCTTTATTCTAGATCCTGCACTGCCTTGCTTCACCAGTTTTATGGATGATGCTCTAGAGTGTGCTGCTCAAGTAGTCTTGCCTCTATCTAAAATGTCTAGCTGCTGTACACTCCATTGCCAACTAATCTCTTCCCAGAGTTTTGTCTTGCAGATTTTACGAAACCAGGGACATCCAGAGACTTTTTCCTCTGGTGTCCTTTGAAGAGAAAGCTTTAGCTTGTCAGTAGTCTGCTGCTGATTTTTTTTTTTTTTAACCCCCCCCCCCCCCCCCCCCCTTTTCTTCCCCTCCTATCTCTTTTGTTTGCTACCCTGGTAGCTTTTTCCTATATGTTCTTATTAACATGACTGTTCTGTGGGGGTTTTCTCCCCTGTATCAGAATTTTTGGGGGTTCATACAGGTAAATATTTCCTTATCTCTGATGATGTCCGGTTGCTGTTAAAGAAGAGATGCTGAGTGGAAGTTGAGGGAGGCTGAAGTAGAGGATATTATTTAGTCAATAGGTACACCTTTAGCTGCAAAAAAAGAACACTGAGAACTATTACATGCTTTCAGTGGAAATGCCATTGCATTTATCTTGTATGGCAACTGTATTCTCGTAGTTAATGAGAAACTGTTTGAGACTCGGAATGAGAAATGTGAAAAAACTGAATATTTGTTCCCATTTTTCTTCAGAATACTCCTAACTTGGCAAACAAAATTCAGACACTTCATAAGTACTGTTTTGACCATGCCTACTGGGACAAGGGCAGATGGAAAGGTGAATTGACTTGCAAACATTTCTGTATCCTGGTCTCCAGGTTACAGGTAGCTGTATGCTAGAGTTGATCATCGACACAGAGAACATCGGAACTTTGTGCAGGCAACACTGCACGGTTTAAACTGTGTTTCCTTAAAGAGATTAAACTGGAATTCATAGTCATGCTAACACTGGCTTCTTGCTGCAGTGTATAATATTTCAAACAATACTTTCAGTACGACAGTAAGTTAGGAAGCTAGAGTATTTCATTTTACTTCATAAAAAGAAAAAACCTGGGTGATGTGGTTGTGACTGAACTGGAATAGCCCTTCTGTGACAATGTGAAGAAGTCCCTTACTCTGTACTGTGCTTTTTCTAGGGAGCTATGTTGTGTCTAATCTTGAGTTATTACTACTCTCAGGCCACAGACTTTTTCAGATTTAAAAAAAAATATTAAATCCATTTCTTAGCAATCATTTTGATGTCCAGATGTGCTTGGTGGCAGTCCAGCTCATTTATTACTTTGAATTTTTCCCAGTAGTTGGGAGTTATGATGCCAGTCTCGTGCATCTCGGGATCTGAATGTAGGTGGCTTCAATGAAGTCTTGAGAAAGAATAAGGGGTCCAAATTTACACTTTAAGATGGATTTAGAGTTTTTAGGTTGTCTTGCAGAAAGAACAACACCAATTATGCTTTCTGTAATGCTAATTGATACTAGCTGTAGCATTTCATTTTGCAAATTTAGAGACAGACATGAAGTTCTGTAGCTTTCAATGGCAAAGATACTTTTTTTCTGCAACATCTCCTACATCATTGTGCTATGGTAAAATGTTTGTTTTTCATAATATTTTTGTGGTGTTGAAGAACAAGTACATGATCTAAGACTTGGTCTGAAAATCAGTTATATTAAACTGAGCTTTGTCCAAGCCTAGAACTCAAATGGATATTTGTGTTTTTTTACATTATTTATTTTATGACAAGACATATACTAAGAATTATGTAAAGTTTAAAAAATGCAAAGAGTATAACTTGATATGAAAAATAGTAGAGTTGGCAGATCCAACACTTCATGCTTATTTTTAACCTAAGTCTTGTTTTCTGTCTGTTTCCAAAGAAAAAACACATTTCAGGAGATGAGTATAAGCTTAAGATACTTCAAGTTCTAGTGCATTAGCAAATTTAACAAACGCAAGATCTGTTTGGAAGGTGTGTGCTAAGCATGAAGAATTTGAATTACATGGAGAAAGAGGGATATAGACTGGTTAATTCTTTGATTAGAGCTTAGCATGTCTTAAAGGAAGAGATTGTAAACACTGTAACACTCGAACTCTATTTTTGAGTTGCAGCAGAAATGTGTTTTAATAAGACTCATCTGTGAAGGAGGAAAGGCAAAATTTGTAAAGAGTGGAAAATATTTGTGGTGGTGAATGCAATGAGACTGTAGGTTAGGTTGCTCTGCAGATAAGGACAAATTAATTGAAATCACAGAATTATGGCTACTGTAGTACAGAGAGAAAATAAAAAAAAAGATGGGGATATTGAGACTGCCCTTGTAAGAGCACATATGAAGTATTCGGATAACTTACTTTTTCTGTTTCATGTTTTTTGTTTTATCTTCGATGTAATTAGGCGCGCGAGAGGGAGCAGATAGCGCCGGAGCTGAGATTAGTGACGGAAATCGAACCAAAAGAAGTGAGTTTTGAGGAGGGTTTTGAAGGAGAGGGAGGGGACTTGGCACACAAGAAGAGGAAGCTGAGGAAAAAGCATGGATTTGCGATTGGGACAGAGGAAAAAAGAAGATGTGACAGGAGACAATGTGAGCCAAGGTGTAGGTGGGGCAGACTGTTTAGAATTGAAAGATGAGGGTAAGGAATCCAGGCTTGATGTGGAATCAGCCAGTCAATAGATTGATGATGTTTTATGTATGTGTATGTATGCATGTGTGGGAGTTGGGAGTTGCGATGTGTCAGGAGAGGGAAAACCAGCTGAATCTTTAGTACTGCAGAGAAGCAAAAAGGTGGTGGCTATAGGCAGGTGAAGGGAGAACGATGTGTGTGTGAATTCTGCTGTTGGCACAAGGGTTGGATTCTAGAAACAATTCTGGTTTTGCCTTCCTGCTGTTGCAGGTTTAAGATTATGTAAAGGAACATTTTCAAATACAAGTGTTTTAGCCAATCGATGTGTGAGGCTGTTGGGTAATTTCTGCTAACTTATTTCTTGATCGTACGATTTACTGTGCTTTGATTTAGTGAATCTAATTAGCATAATGACAGTTTTCCTCAGCAGAGATAAAGTAACGTTTTGTCTTCTGACTGCCGTGTCCCATTACTTCTCTCCTGTCAATTTTCTCAGCTTACCTGAAAGATGAATTTTAGTAAGAATAAAAAAGAAGGGAAATACACTTTTTATTTTTTGAAAGTTATATATGTAAATGAGAAACTTTCACTGGGGTGAAGGTTTACTGTGGGAAGCGGGAAGTCGGTCATGGTGTTGCGGAATTACAAAACCACAGCCAACAGAGGGACAACGTCAGGACACAAGGGAGAAGTAGAGAAAACTTCTCTTAGGAGGATTTTGCTTTTACTCTATTCATTTCCGATTTTGTTCATATTTGGACCCTGGGCTTTGTGTATACTGAATGCTCTGGGGAAAAGTCCTGCTGTTAAAGATTTGCAACTAGTTTGTCGTATCTGTGGTATTCTGCAGTTGTGGTTGACAGTGTAGGTAGCTTAGAACAACCCTGAGATGGATTTCAGAATTAATTGTGCTTTAGGCTCCCACTTTTATTCTTCCATTTTTTGTAAATTTTTCTAGAAAATCTGAAAAAGGCAGAAACATATATTTTTGAAAGGAGAGTTCGTGTGGTCTTCAAAAGAAATATAGTCACCTTAGCATCTTAGACGCTAAATAGTTCTCACATGTCGAGAGGTGTGCAGCGGAGCAGTTGCTCAGCAGGAGTTCAAGGTCAAAAAGCAGAAATTTACCTGTGTCACTTTAGTGCCTGTATGTTTACTCCAGAGCCAAAATAAAAATAGACCCCCAGAATTTCTGGCCAATTCAGAATCACAAATTTGTTGAGGTTGGAAAGGACCTCTGGATGTAATCTTGTCTGCTCCCCCGCTCAAGGTTCTCTTCACTTGAATTAAAATTTACATCTTAATCTAGATAACTATCACCATAATTAATGTGTCTCTCATCTGGCTTCTGAATGTTTAAGCCTTGTTTGCTTGGTTGTTTCATGTGTCCTGCTACCCTTTGTAAGCTCCATGTCTTAGGGAAAGTTCCAAACAATGAAATAAAATGCAAACAAAAAACCCTTCAAGTTGCACCGGAACAGCTACCGTTAAAACAGGGTACTTAGTTCAGTGTGGTCCTCGAAGCTTGATATCTTTGGAAAGCTTCTGATTTCAGGGTGCTTAGTTTGACTGAAAATGAAAATGCTGTTTAGAAGCTGTTCTGATGCAGGCTGCGCTTCCTTTGCTTCCCACTTTTAGCCTAAGATCCAAGCTCCAGCTGTGTTACTGATCCCCTTCATCCCTTGGCCAGGGTACAGTGTAAGACTGCTATTCTCAGGTCTCCTAACTCCTCACCAACACAAATAGCTCAATCCTTTTTTTGTCCTGCTGGATGGGCAAGGCTCTGGATGGACTGGAGCTAATGTGTGTGCTCGTTTTGGCTGGCCAAAAAAGAGGTATGTGTGTTTTTGATTGATTATGCAGCTGGCAGTTAGACACGCTCTTTGTGGCTGGCATGTCACCGGATGGCCTTGGGGGTTGCCTGTTGTGCAAGCATTGCCAAAGTGCTTCCAAACTTTTCTGCCGCTAGCTAGACTGAGCGTGTGCTTCTTGTATTGACAGTTTGGACACAGAACCTTTCATCTTGAAGCAATCAAAATTTTTGTTTTTTCTAAGTACAGGGCTTGACACAATGTAGAAGCATAACCAGTGTAAAGTGGTGATTTTAAAGTATTGAGCTATGGAAAAGGGAAAGCATAATACAAGGAAAAGTAATGCTTTGTATTTTGTGTTATGCTTTTCTCATACATCAAAGAAGGCAAAGAAACCTCAGTAGAACGGAAATTTGAAAGATTTATGTAATGAGTGGGAAGAAGTTACATTGAAACAAGATTTATAAATTCAAGATACTTTAGATACCTCATATGAGAACATAACAACAAGGAAACAGTCCAGAATAAAATGTAGTCTGTTTACAGTTGGGGGGAGGAGTGGAAGTTTTACTATTTGTAAAGCACAAAACTAGACAAAAATAGTCTTTATAGTAGCTATTTCTGTATGTGGTAGCACAAATCTACAAATACTCTTGTGGCAAATTGCCATACAGTAAATTAATTATAGTTCAAAATACTTAATTCTTACTAGTGGAGGATGGACATTGCAGTTAGTTTTTACATCACATAACTTCTGCATGGAAAAGTTCTGTACCTTGACGTTACAGAAAATTTAAGAAAAACACGTTAGTAAAAAGGATCAAGTTAAAATTTTTGCAATCAGACTGATCCGTGACACTCACGAAACATGCGGCAGGAGTCTGATCACTGGAATCTAGTGGAAAGAGCTTGGCTCAGCCTTGGAAGAGTTTCGTTCTCTCCATTGTCTTACAGGGTGGCTAGACTTCATCCACATTCCAAAAAGTAGATGAATTTGGGCTGTGTGTTCTGTTGTTCACTCCTTGGATGTTTCTGTATGGTCAAATAAGCCATTATCCAAAATGGGACTTTTATTACCTTAAATGTGGACTGTGAATTTCAGTCATATTATAGAGCACTTGGTAGAAATCATTGAGTGAAACTTGTAATATGTGATACAAAAAGAGTACTCTATGTAGTTACTCTAGACACAGAGATGTAATTAGAAAAGAGCTGTCCCTACATTAGCAATGTAAGTCAGGAAGAACTCTGGCCAGTCGTGCAGCTGGCTGGACCGTGCTTTGAGTCGATTGTAGTTTTAGAATAGTAGTGAAGTTCAAGCGAAAATGGTTTTGGTGTATTTCGCAGCCAGAAGGGTAAGAAAAAAGTCAGTGTCTTGGGTTTGGGAGCTCCTGGGTTTCTAAAGCTGTGACACATAAAATAGGTATCAGAGAACATGTGCAGCCAGAATTCTATACACAGTGGTTTTTTTGAAGGTTTTTCCTTTTTGCTTTTTATCCATGTGGCATACTGATAATACACTGGAAATTTTTTAGGCAATTTGGGAAACTCGTTTTACCACTCTGAGTAGTAGCTGTAACAATAAATGCAATTGCTCTGGAGCATTTCTAGATGAAGTTTCACTAGGTGTATAAGTATTTTCTATTTGAGTCTCAGGTACTTATTAATACTTATTTGCCATTTTTTCCTTTTTGGAGGATTGGATAGCTTTGGTCAAAGCTGCTGCTGCAGCAGCAGCAAAGAACAAAGCAGGAAGTAAACCTAGAACCAGTGCAAACAGCAATAAAGATAAAGAGGACAGAAAATGGCTAAAAATTCCTTCAAAAAAGGAAGAAACCTCAACCTCTACAATCATGCAGGAAGTCCAAAAAAAGGAAGAGGAGCCTACATCTAGTGACACATTTGGTAAAATCAAATTCTATAAAAGATAAAGTAGGTTTTCCTGTAATGTTGATGTAGAATTCTTGTTAATTTTGCAATTAAGTAATCACTAGTATTTCTAGAGGAAGAGATCTCATTTGCTCTTCTGATATCTGTTATGATAAGTAACATTAATCAATTCAGAAACAGTTTTTATCAGATAAATCTAGTTGGATCAGCTTTTAATAGTTGTTGAAAACTTCTAACTAGGTCTAACAAGAGCAGAACACAGGAGTTTTTTTTTAGTGACTGCACTGTACACTTTGAACTTTGGTTCATATTCCTGAATCTTCTGTTACCTGTGAGATAATACCTGATTCTGTTCTAAGCAAAAATTCCGGTATGGATGATATATCCATATTCAGGGGTGTTTGAAACTATTTCTGGGTTGATAAAAATTTGTTCATTTTAATAGTCTTTATTATTGCATTTCATAATATTGAATAAAAATTACAAATTTTGGGGTAAAATGCATCTAATGCTTCAGTGTGTAATACTAAATCTTCAGAATGTCTCACTTTCACTTTTGTTAGAATTTTAAAGATTCTTTACTACAGTATTCTAATAGAACTTCTGAAATACTTAAGTATTTTGATTGTTGTTATGTATTTATGAAATGTGAGTTTATTAGATTTCTCTTTTGTTTAAAAGTAGGATTTCCTGTAGTGGATGTTCCAAAGATGGCCTTTGTGCAGGCAGAGAGCACGTTATCACACAAGAGGAAAAGTAATCTAGGCAACTCATTTCAGGCAAAGAGAGCTCGTCTTAACAAGATCACTGGTAAAATGCTTTGTTGTTGTTGACTTTTTTCCTTTTTAATGTAGTGAAATGTACAGGCTTACATGTATGGTACTAAAAAAGTAGGTGGATAAAAGCACAGTCATGAGGCAGATGTTCAGTCTTTTACTTGTTTGGAATTTTAAAGGAATCTGTAAATGGTAATAAAATCTACCTTGTTCTTAAATTCAGCGAATGATCTCAGACTTGACTTGGTCTTTTTAGTTTTCTAGGAAGGTAACCATCCTGAACTGATGAATTTCTAGAGTATGTTTTAACTCCAGCTGCTCAATTTTCTCCATTATCGGGTGAATTTGGGGTTTGTACAGATTCTTAACATGGTCATGAGTTACGTACCACCACTGTAAATTAAAACTTTTGTAAGCTGTGGAAATACTAAATGGTTTGTCATAGTTAGTCATAAAGTAAAACTGTTCCTGAAAAGAGGTTACGGTATGTCATTTAAAAGCAGACAAACCTAGCTACAAATTAAAGCAATGAAGATCTAAAATGCTTTTTTCAGTGTCTAAGGCATTGATTCTGTATGTGTATTGCTCAAATGTATTAATGGAAAACAAGTATACAGCTTATACAACAGGAAATAGAATAATAGATAATTGTGCTTACCTTATAAAGTTGAAAAACGCATTTTTATTCCAAAACTTAATAGAAACTTACTTAACTGTGGAAATATTATTTCAGTTTGTATCCCTCTTCCTCATTGTCTCATAATAAGCAATTTGTGTTGCCAGCATTGAGCCTATTGGTATTTAGGATGAGGGTAATATGTTCATACCTGTGCTGGGGAACTGTCAGGTGCATTCCAAAAGCTGGGTGAAAAAAAGTTGTGAAGTTTCTGCTCTTTAACAGAGGGGCCCTTGGGCAGACAGTAAGATAGAAATGCATTCCACTTGTTATTATTCTAATAAATAGTACTTTTTGTGAAGTCTGACAAATTTTTCTATGCTACAGATGAGAGGGGTTTTTTGTTTGTTTGTTTTGTAGTAGATAGGGTATGGTCATTCATATAAAAAGCCTTACTTGTTTCTATAAGGTCGAAATAACCTGATGTACTAAACTGCATGATGAGGGTTTTTTCAGACTTGTTTTGTCTGATCCAACCTTCAATCAGCAGCTGAGGATGTTTAGTCAGTTTTCCTACCAGTGTGGTTCTGTTTTGGTCTCTCAGTCAGTACTTCAATCTAAAGAAGAAAATAAATGAAATGGGCTAGGGTGGAATGTGATACAAAGGATGTCTTTACAAAAAAACAGCTTTTGCCTCCACGATTTCCTTTGCTGGAAGGCTACTTATTTGGGACTGTGTTTAGTTAAGAGATGCCTGGTTTATCAGCCTCACTTCTACTCTCCTTTGCCTGTACTGCAGGCACCCTCAGTTAAGTCCCAATTTAATTGCTGTCATGAGCAGTGGAAGTGTAAGATGTATACTAGTGATACATGTTTAAAGAGCCCTGTAATTTTTTTCCAATAGCAGTTAGTAGCAGAAGATACCAAAACCAGTGGAAAAACCTGTAGCTCTAGAAATTGTGTTTTTTCTGTGCTTCTGGCTAGATTCTCCTTCCCTAAGGAGCTTATTGAGAATAACAGCAGTCGATTCGGTTCATATAGAGTGAACTGAATAATCAGAAAACATCATGTTGCAGCCATTGACATTGTTATCAACCTAAAAACAGTGTGTCTCTGTCCTTGTCAAAGCATGCTCTGCTAGCAGAGAATATGTTACCATTCAATGAAAGTGAATTAATCCTTCAATTACAAGATGAAATTTGTCATGCTTGGTAGTTACTTTGTGTAACAGTTCTCAAATTAACACACTTCTGCAACTCACTCTGTAGTAGGTTTTTTGATTGTTGCATGCAATGGAGTATTTTGAAAATGTAACTGCTGATGATCAAACTTCCTCTTGCTACATGCTTATTTTTTATGCTTGAAATACTTGTAAATTGTCATTTGTGTTTCCAGCATGAGCTTTTAGATTTGAATAACGGCTGGGAAGCATGCTGGTGTGCCCATCAGAATGGCTATGAAAGAATCTTAAAGCATCGTAGTTGTTAGGCAGACATCCAGTTACCAAGTGTCTCGTGGCTGTATTGGGGAAATAGAGCAAAGAACACGGTTGTAGGAGGCTGTCTGAAGGGAACTGTGTTCTGGATTTCAGTTTGGCATTCAGTATTTGCTATGGAAGTTTCTCCTTGTTTGCCATGAGGGCAGCAGCTGCATCTGCATAAAGTTGCTTCTTTTGCTCCTTTTACTTCTGCTACTGCCACTTGGGGAAATCACATTTCCTGAAGGATGTCTCCTGCTAAGCATATGTTAATGTCTTCTTCCAATTAGTTTTCCCCTCTGTGGAATGCTTGCTTCCACATCTCCTGCTGCAGTGTTGGTACCTAAAAGAACAGATAACACCTGCAGCAAGCTTACAGAACAAACCACTTCTGATTCACTGTGCCAGCCCGTGCTTTTTATTTGTTATGTGCTGTTACTGACAGGGGGTGGTGAACCTGTAGTCCTGCTGCTGTAGTAGCTCATGGAGTTTTGTCTTTCTACAGGCATGGTGGCTGGTTAGAAAGATACTTAATGGAGTAGAGACAAAGGGAGTAAGAAGGGGTTATATATTCACAGGTCTGACAGAATCTAGGTTCATTTCATGGCTTTACTTTCTGAGCACTGAGTATCTATCCAGAAATAAAAGTTGTAGAATGATTTGAGTTTGAAGGGACCTTTAAAGTTCGTGTAGTCGAGCTCTCCTGCCATGGGCAGGGACACCTTCCACTAGATCAGGTTGCTTAAGGCCACATCCAACCTGA
>Ga0181612_155896_pt1 | contig 11567 bp, 6 predicted proteins | sample HoacroProtozoa21_FD_119630 | JGI IMG/M metagenome (GOLD analysis project Ga0181612, IMG submission 119630) | Hoatzin crop microbial communities from Cojedes, Venezuel. Combined Assembly of Gp0051906, Gp0051904, Gp0051908
AAAACACTATAGCAGAACAGTGGCTGTAGAAGACGGAAGACTGGCTATAAATTTAATTTAAAGTGTATTCCCAGGGATTTCTGAATATAATTAAATTATAAACTGTATTTTTGTAATTTCTCAATATTTACCTAATTCAATTTGTGTGTTTCTCTGAGCAGAATTTTGTTCTGCTTGGTTATGCCACATGAGATTGAATTTTACGGATGTAAGAAATTTTTCCATCCATCCAATAACTGAGCAAAACTAATCAAGAGTAAACCGCAGAAAGTGAATTAGAAAGCAGAGACTGTTTTTAATCTTACATCTATTTTACTTGGTACAACTCAAGATAATTAAAATTCATTATGCGGTAACAATGAAGCAGGTAAACTGGACTTGATCTTTGTGAAAGGCATGTGGAAGCCTTGACACCAATTCATATTACGTTTTCCAGTACAAAGCAAAGCAAGCAAGGCTTTAAAAAGAGTAACTAAGTGTTCCCACGTGCCAAGACACCCTTGAGGCTTTGGGTTTACCTGTCACAGTGCTCTACAGCTGCTGTTACAAAGCCCTCCTTGCATGCAAAGCAGTCTGCTCGCTTTGCAGGGGCGCAAGCTCCTACTACAGCCAGTACCTTTGACAACACACTGGTGCCAGTGCCCTGCTGCTTACCACCAGTTTCTACCTCAACTGGGTTAACTCTAATCATTCAAAAGGCAGGCAGTACAATTTACAGATGATAATACACAACAGCCAGTAATAGATTTGCTGACAGAGCTTTTGCAGCTGCTACCCACGAAGATGTAAAGCCATTGGAAATATAAGGAGTTCAGGGTCCTATGTGCCATGTCCACATCCTGGGATTAGAATCCATGCAGATCTCTTCAGAGAAGCACCGTTGTTTGGAAGTCTTCAGTCATTTACAGGACTAATTTCTCAGGAAGTATTCTAATGAAAGACCTTTCTGTAAATATGGGAAATTCTGGCAGATTGATTTGACACGGGAAAGGAAATTCAGGCAGCATGAGATCACCCAAGTTATTAATAATGAGCCAACCACAATAATAATGTCATGAGCTTTTTAGTCAACTTCCCTTGCTTTTCTCGTGCATGTAAAGCTGAAACAATGACCAGCTGTGGTCAAACACAAAATAGTTCAAACACTAAATAGGGGAGGAAATAAACGCTACAAAGACCACAATGCTGGCTTAGCATCTAGGATTCTCCTTATGCTCTGACAAACACAGTCCAAGCTTCGCAAAGACCTTCCCTAAAAAGACTGGGCTAAAGATAACATTAGTCTACTTTCAAGGTGATTACAAGAACCTTTGCTGTGGGATTCTACTATATCATCAGAGAAGATACGCACACGTTAAACACACAGGGACACTCTCAGAAGGTGTTTGGCGCCACTAATAAACATCACACTATTTGCAAGATAAAAACACTCAGTGCTCACCTCATTGTGCCTTATCCCCAGTTCTTAAATGACCGTATGAAGGAATACAACCTGATAATAAAGTTTGATGGTAGGTTGTACAAGACATGATCATCTGGCCAGTTATTTTCATTATCTCTGGTACAGGTCATGTTTAAGGGTGTTTTTAAAGGTTATATGAGCAAATACATCAGTAATGGAAAAGGCTAATTTTGTTAGCCCAAAGGACTGTTTACAATGACTTGCAATGCATGGAGAAATCCATTTAAGCATTCCAGATGAAACATAAAATTCGAGCTTTAATTAAAATTTGATCTAGAAAATTAAATCAGACGTTTTTCCCCCCATACTTCAAAAGCAGTATTGAATCAACAGCTTTATTTTACAACTTTCATAAAATTTATTCTGTTGAAAAATATTCTGAAAAAAATCTGTTTTAAAACTTAGAGGAGTTGCCAGAAGCAGGGCTTTTTAGAATGAGAAGTCAAAGAAAAATACAAATTAAAAATAAATTCTGAAAGATGGTTCCTCTTCTATGTTTCAAAATCTCACCCGGAACACAGCTTGACACAACAGAAGATTCTACTGAGGGCTGCTTCTAGACTCTTCTTTTCCCAGTGATGTACAATGAATATTGCTTCTAGCAGAAATAATTCTAAGAGCACCAGAAAATGTGCATAAATTATTTATGCCAAACTAAATTACTTTCATGCATGAACTCAAAAACATTTTTTAAAAGTTTATGGCAATGACGTGTGTTCTGTAGCTGAGCTGATGTAATAAAAATCATGAAAAAGAAATCAACTGCAATGCAGAGATTAGCCAGTTCAGACTTAAGGTGCCTTAGGTTTCTCAATAGCATTTAGGAAAAGCATCAAATAGATTATATAGCAATGTATAAATTAGAATTAATTTCACTGAAGTTTATCCAGAACTGGCATAAGGTTTATCAGAATGAGGACATAAGTTTGTAATAAAAAATGCAAGTGCTGATGTACAGTGACCGTGCCGTCAAATTAACAGCGATTTCCATCTCAGTAAAGAGTATTTATCTCTTGGCATAGACCATTGGCTTCTTCAAAGAGCTGCTTCTCACCCCAGCTGGAAAATGGGCAAGTGGCTTTTTAACAGGATTCAAAGACGTTTTTTCTGTCTATGACTTTTTATTGCCTGAACATGACTAACATGCAAGGATAGATATATTTTGTGTAAAAAATGGGAAAAAAAGAATACTGGAGCAGAACAAGGGTAACGAAGCTGGGGGCATAAGGTTTCATAGCGGAAATTTCAGGCCTCTTCCAAGCCTTATTTCTAGCATCAGTTCTACACTGCTTGCAGCAAGGACGTTGCTCTGCCTATACAGATCTTGCATTGGCCGAGATGCAAGAGATGGTCTTCACTCCCAGAGAGCAACAATTCTCCTTTCACTTCCACCCAGTCTGCACCTTCCCGGCCCCCCTGTAACTCCTGTGCTGCCAGTAGTTACCAGGAAACAGGGTGCCTGTATGTCCCTTCCTATGTCTGACAAACACATAGGTGTTGAGTTGCCAGAATGAAACAGAGGCAAACAACAAGTAGAACTGTCTGGGTCAACATCAAAACGAACCCCCTAAGGAGAGCACACAGGCTGCTTACAGAAATCCAGCCACCAAAAGCAGAAACACAGATCCGTACCCTAAGTACGAGTAGCACATACATATGACCACCATGTCAGAAGCAATTTTACCAGACCCTGCCACGAAATACACAAGTAGGAAAATCCTGCATCTGTTCCAGTGTCCCCCTTCAAGGGAAACACATTGCAGAAGCAGATCCACTGCTCGCTTTTCCGTAGGAACCTGGCTGCACAATGTCCATCATACTTCTACCGGACGTATGAGCACATACATCCTCTGTCCACACCACATAAAAGTCCTGCTTTCCTAGACTTATTTCCTAGACATTTTCCTAAATTGAAATCCATGTTCCTTTGTACCATTTACTTTTTTTTTTCTATTTCTATAAAGCCCACTAATCCTTTTATTTCAGTCTTATAGCCAGGAAGGAAAAATTTATTTATGTTTTAGCGAGAAAAAAATGGCCAGACATTCTGAGCTGTGCAAGTGAATCCAAAGGAAAGTACAACTGATCACACCACACAAGGCACTTGCGCAGCTGTTAGGCAGCACCAAAGCCTTGTGGAGAGCAGTTCATTCCGAAGAGTGAAGAGCTCATTACAATTTGTTCTATAATTTGGCAGTGATATCCAGCTAGAGCTTTCTGTTTGAAGAGAAGTTTGAAGAAATAGCACTGAACTGGAACCGAGAGACAGCTCTGTTTGCATCTCAGTTCTCTTGGACGCAATTCTTTTTATGCCTTATTTCCAAATATCTTTGTCAGAAAAATAATTTTATCACTTCACAATCATGTGATTGTCAGCTGATAAATCTTGATACTTATTAATGCTTGATATATACTTGATACTTATTAATAACCATTGATACTTGATACCTTCATACTTATTAATAGCCATTTCAGACATCTTTGCCCTGTAGCACAAATAATCACCATTCACCACTTTTTCATCTATTTTTCCTTAATATTCTGAATGATCCTATGTTTGAAGCTTTAGGGAGCTGTAGAAATTAATTACTACACACAAAGGACTAGTAGTGTATTTAAGTTACCTTAATACGTATTCCTTTATATCACACAGGGATTCCATTCTATTGCTATAAGAGGAGCTAAACTTGTCTTTGTGAATGGATCTGACTGAATCGGTTTTATCTTTTTTCCTGCCGGTGAGTCACTCTCACCCTGAAATCACCATCCAACAAAACACACAGGAGCGTGAAGTAGCGCACTGAGCAGCAAGAGTTTGGTCAGTCACATTACCTCTGCGGGAATTAGGACATCATCCCAAGATTAATTTCAATAATACTTTTGAAATAAGTCAGGTAGGAAGCCTGCATAAAATGCATAAAAAGTTACTTAAAATTTTCTTTATGAAGTTTTCCCAAATTATCTACTTACAGTTGTTCTAGTTACCATTTATCTAGTTGTGCATTCATCATATTGAGGGCGTTTTGGGGTGATTTTTTTGTTTGTTTGGTGGATGGTTGCATTTGGGACTTGTGGGTTTTTTTTTTTACTGATGAGATTCCTTTCAGAAATAGCTTCTGCACTTTCCTATTCACAAATAAATTCTTACTGTTCTCTGGTAACATCTTCTCATAGCCTACGCTGGGCTATGAGAAGATGCTGTGTACTACAGAGAAACTGGAAACACTTCTCTCTGAAAAATCAAACCCCTTTTTTGAGCCCTAGCACGGCTAAGCACCATTTTTTAGTATTTATTAGTGAAAATGTAAAAGAAAACTCTCACTGCTGTAGAAATGAAACAGGCTTATCTCAAATGTCAGATATAATTTGGAGAGGAAATGTGTTTGTGAAGAGGGGAAAAAAGTATTTCTTTGACATGACTTAACTGACAGTTACTGATGCAAAATACTGAGGAGTTCTTCAGTAGCATCAGGAGAGGTCTTTGGGTATGGGGCTATAGGACAGAAAGTATAAATAATACTAATATTGACCACTACCATTTTAAGTAGAGAGTTTTGTGAAGCACATACGTGCAGTCTGCTTTAGAAAGGTAGCGGCCCTTGGGTGCTAACGACAACACTCAGCTGCAGGTGGCCTGAGCTGACCTGTGAAGAAATGAACTACGGGCAATGGCACAGCCGCTGCCCCTCAGGCAGGGTCACTGTGACTTTGAGATAAATCACTTGAATTCAAACACAACAGTTCCTTCTACCACATTCTAGCATTACGAAATTAATTCTGATTTAAGTAGAAAATGACCCTCATAATCTTCTGCTTTGCTCACATAGGGATTCATCATTCAAAGCTCTTCCGTTCGCCACAGAGCAGCGGCACATCGGTGCCAGGGGCCCTGCCAGCTGGGGTGGAGGTGCAGGGCCCTGCTCCGTGAGGAATGCCCTGCCAGCTGAGCTGGGTCCCCGCTGGCTACCATGGCAACATTACAGCGCTGCCTCGTCTGACCTTCACACGAGCAACAACGGCTCTTTGAATCAGTCAGGGAACGGCTACAAGCTCCCTTTCTCAGGACCCGCAGCGAGGTCTTGAGCTGCACCTTGAATAGCATGGGAAGACCAGATTATGCCTGTCCACAAACGCCACCATTTCTGCAAAGGACATGGCTGAAAACCCAGATAATATTTCTGAAGACAGGAATTCCAGGGAAACAAGTACTCAGCTCTATCTGGCAAGCAAGACATAAGCCACGCTTTCAACTTCATTTGAAGAAAAGCTATGTTATCATGTTCAATGGCCAAAATTGCAATTTGAAAGCTTTCCAATGATACAAATATATCTTACCTTTACCAGGGATAGCCTTTTCTGATCTGGATGCTGTCCCTTAGCCCCTCTAATCTGAAAAGGAAAGACTATCTCCTCCCTCGGCAACAAGCTGTGTACTTATTTCCCATGACATGGGCAGTTTTCTCCAGCAGCTTACAAAGCTCTGGCAACATTAGCAAATGTTGTCAAGACAGTGCATTCCAAATGGCACACAAATTGTCAGGGTTGATTTGTAAACACTCCTTTTCCAAAGCGTGTCTCAGACAGAGTATCTAAACCCATGTGAGAGTTTCCATCTGTTTCTTTCACCTCACTAATTCTACGAGGAGAGGTGATCTAATTCACCGAAGTACCACTATACACATATATAAACAGCTGCAGAAAGACAACCACTGTCAGGTAAGGTCCTCAAGTTAACCAAGAGAAAGTGGCAGGAAAAAAAGATGAAATACAATTCTTTCCCATTCTCTACTTGTTCTGGGTAGCCAGTTTTGCTAGACATTTTCAGCCTAGCTCTAAGAGTGCAGCTTCAAGCAGGAGGTGATGTACAGCTGCAGGTCACTGATTTAACACTGGCTCAGTCTGCTGCTGCATGACTTTCGGTCATTCAAACACCTCTGTAGCATCGGGCTGAGAAACACATCAAGCACATCCTTCAGTAAGCTATAAGCAGCAACCTGATACAAGCACCTGACTTTGAACTACTTTGGACTACTTTCATCATCTTTACTTGTGTAGTAAGTAAAAGTTTGGAAATCAGAGATGTAAAGTGGGCTGCTTGCTATCAAGCTCTTTACTTCAGGCACTGCAGCAGTGGTAATTAATACACTTCAGCAACAGAAATTACGTCTAAACTGCCTATGGAGGGTGAGGATATGATATCTTTCTTAACCAGTGTCATCAGTTCAACAAAAATCTTAGAAATGAGAAGCAATTTGTTTTCCAGAGTACTTTCAGAGCTGGCACTCCGCAGTTCTGGTCGTCCATACTGAAGAACATGAACCCGAGCTAAAATGATAAACAGAAGGACTGGGAAGCAGAGCAGCCACCTCCCCAGGAAGAGAGCTAAAGATTGCCTTCATGCAATCAGCCTAGCAAACCAGAGAGTGGGAGGCAGGACCTGACTGCTTCCCACAAATACACTGATGTGAAATACTGTGGGGAGTAAGTGCTGCTCAAGCTGAAGGACAGCACTGACCCGAGAAATGGGAATGCAGTGGCTGATTTTAAACCGAAAATTAGGAGGTCCCTAGCCAGAATAGCGATGATATTCTGGGACTGCCAGAACAGAGGCCAGCGGAGACAAGCAAGCTACCTTGAAGATGGAGTATAACACATTCACAAGGGGAATTGTGTGATGTGGTGACTGTGGCAGCAATATCACCCAGAATGTCTTTTCAATCCCGAGTTCTTGAATACAGACATAAAATAAGGAAGAACTTTTTTTCCCCTCCTGCTTAGATAAGGTACAAAGAAAAAGCTTTCCTATGCAGATAGCTACTATTTTGCAAACTGCAGGTGTGGGAGAGCGGCCTTTCAGTAACAGGTAGGCTGGAAAGCTAAAGAGTGATTAATCAAAAAGGACAAAAACCTCTTAATTATAAGGTTTCTCTTTAAACATTTCAATCCATGTAGAAATACCTTCCAGAAATACCAATTAGCTGCATCAGAACAGCAAGCAATCTATTCCCATTTATGTCTATGTGACACTCAAAATCTCAATCCATGTTTCATGAGTTTCTCTGCCGCTTCTGATATGCTGTTTTAGAAATAAATAGCTTTTTAAGTGTCAGTCAGGAAATTAGAAAACCGCCCCATCATAATGAGACACAATTTCAGCTCGCTTTGATTGGAATTGCAGACGCCAGCCCTGACAGCAGCCAGTTTCACTGCTCCCACAGTGAAAGGCTGAAAGCAGGATAGCACATTCCCAGTGTCATAGCACAAGAAAATCTCACTGGCAGGATTCAAACATATGACATTCCTACCAACTACACATAGGGGTAGCCAATGGGCATATTTACTAGCCTTCCTGGACAAAAAGCAACTCTTAATGTTATATTTTCTAGTTTCATTCTCTTTTCTTGAGAAAACACATTACCGTATCAAACATGTAACGTATTTTTCAACAGAAAGTTGAAGCAGGATTAGCCTGACTGTGCTCAAACAGTACTGAAAGTTATTTGCAGTCTTAAAGTGCAGACAGCGTTGGCTAAAATCCAAGCTAAGATCCTACTTGTTTGACAGTCAGACTGCATCTACACACATTTCTCTCCCACAGCTTCATTTTAGGAACTGTTAGGCCTTAAATCCTATTTGCTTCCCAAGGCCAGGGCCTACCCGTGCCATTCATTAACATGCAATGTTGACCAGTACAGAACTCATGAAGATTTTGTTCTTCATCTGCCGAAGTTGCTAAGCACAGTACTACACCGCTGTTAATAGTTACAGATTACAGGCAAGTATTTTCTCACAGCTGCCACGACTCTCCAGTAATTGGGGAAGCTGGGATAATGTAGGGAGATTAAGTACTTCAAACAACTTTTAAAATGTCTCTAAGCAAGAGAAATTAACTCGTGTTGAAGCACTCTTGGTCCCCTGATATTATACAATTTTTAAAATCATTTAAAAACTGAGCAAGATGCAGAGATCTGTATCAACCAACAGATGCAAGAGCATCCAGCACAAGCAGATCTGCCGACCACTGTCAGTCCCTCCTGCCAACCCCCCCTGCTCACTCCCAAGCTCAGCTCAGCCTGCAGCACAACCTCCTCCGTAGTCAGGAGGGCCCGTGAGCAAGGAGGCTTCTCTGGGACAAGAGGCTCCAGAGCAATGGAATCAATCCTGCCCTTGCTCACAGGGAAAGGTGGTGCATGCTGGTGCGAGGTGCTGCTCTGGAACATTTTAGGCTCTGTTCCCAGATTAGATTCATCTCATCCTGAAGCACACATGTTAAAACACATGTTAAAGTCATGCCCCTAATGCACAACTTTCTTTCCATCCAGTGTAAAGGCAGTACAGGGTGATGAGGTCGGGTAAAGACATTCAAAGTCAGTCCTGGGTGAAGGGCACATGACAAGAGCTGAAAAGCAACATCCAGCAATATTGATGGACGAGTCTGAAGCAAATGCCTCCCTTCTCTAAAACTGGGGGGGGTGAAGCCAAGATCTGGAAAAAGGCAACTTTTCTTCAGTTCTCAGTATAAAAATCAAGATGATGGATAAGAAAAAACCCACAAGGCATGAACACGAAAAACAGTCCCCCTAATAAAGCTGATCACAAACACTGTTCTCTCTGCAATTACCTCAGCACCTGCTACCCATTTAAAAAGTGCCTTTCATTTCTCACACATCCTACTAGATTTTCAAGAACAATTAAACATATTTACAGGTAGCAGCCCGGTCTCATGGCTGTTTTTGTCTCAGAAGCATATTTTCCTATACATGGTTACCGGACTTTGGACATGGAAATATCAGCCAAGAAATCAATCACTCCAGCAAACTATTTCTCTTTTTTTTTTCAAAATTCTAAGTGGATATTGTCCCTGACTGCAGGCAAACTAAAATTTGAGTATTTGCTAAGTACATAATTAATAGACTGTACCTGGTTTGCTAAATATTCTTGATTCTCTTGGTACTTGAAGAAAAACCTGCAGCTTTATGTACTTGCACTCCTTAGAGGGAGAGCCTGTCCCTGTATGGACCCAACCGCTGCCCCAGCCGTAAGCTGAACAACACTCAGCCTGCAGCTGCCACGCAGCATATCCACAGCAACTACATTTAAGCAAGTTTATTTGACCACACAGACACAGATAATATTTCATGTGCTAAGGCTAATTTGTTTCTAGTCCCCTGCTTAAACAGCGTGGTGATCCATATCTGGGAAATCCAAACCAGATGCACCGCTATTCACACTCGTGCCACCACTTGTGCTGTGGTGGTACCGGCCCACCCAACTTCCGCAGTGCTTCAGATCTCGCGACTGGTAAGGAATCCCTTGCTGATGCCAAACACCTAAGACCAGGCATCAAGCATCAGGCAATCACTCCCCATGCTATGTAGAGTCTTCATATGTTTCCTGGATTAAGCTTTTGGGGTTTTAGGCAAGTGATAAAATCGCACAACAATTGTATGGAGAATGGGCAAGAAAGCAAAGTCCTGATACTCCTTTTTTTGGTGCTAAATGTTTTGGGGTAATACAGAAGGTTTATACATATCTCTACCTCTGACTGAAGCTCCAGTTTTAAAGAGAAAAAAAAACCCAAACATATAACTCCTATACAGTTCCAGCGCTTCTTGGAGCTTTGACTGGGTATTTGTTGCTGGATATTGACTGGAAACTCTGCACACCAAAACACTTCAATCTCATGAAAGTACCTTTATAGTTTACTATTTAAAAAAAACCAAAGCATAATTGAAACAAGAAGTACCAGAAATCTGTGCAGTGTCTGACTGTTTTATAGTAACTGACACTCTGGTTAGAAATCACTTCCTTGAAAAATGCTGTATCTGAATCTCTTGCATGACTTGAAATTGAGAATTTATTTAATCTTCTTGCAAATGTTAAAACATGCCAGAAGAATAAGACTTAAATCTATTGAGATCTTCATGCTGTCATTTTACTTTGCTCTTCATTCTCTCTCTCGGAAGTAATGCCAGTTTTTCGTGATACTGAAAGCCTGGTTTGCATTCATTCCTGACATAATGCTTCCCATCATTCAACAGTAATTTTTAGAACACAAGAATAAGGTGACTAGACCTGATTAGAGCTAATTCTACAAATGCATCACTTTATCCTGAGAAATCAGATGAAATCATGCATATAAAAACATGTTTCAATGTCCATTCCTTAGATCTTTGCAAAGCTTAATCTCTTATTCCATACTGTCTCAGAAGTGAAATGAAAAAGCCAGTTGTTTTCAAGATGGCCATTAGCTAACAAAAATGAGCCTGTCCATAAATAGTAGCTGGGGATGCTCACATAGTTGCCATAGGCCACTAACTTAAAAACAGCAACCTAGAATAATTTCTAATCTATTAGAATTTACACATGGCCTTTCTTACTAGAAGCTGGACACTAACTTTTTTAATGTTACCAGCAGAGTAGGCATACAGTTTGCACTAAGTCCTTCAGAATAGATTTTAGGATAAACAATGACAAACATAACATACAATTACAAATCTAAATGTCTCTGGAGCCTGCAAATTCATTTCTGCCTTTTCTGGTATTCCTTCCACTTTGTTATATTAATGAATAAAAAGGGGAATCAAAATATGAAATGAAAGTTGAAATCAATAAAGTCCTACCCCTATTATCGTTAAAAGTTTAAAACTAACTGTACTAGGTTTACAGAAACTAAGAAACAGGATTTTGAATAAAACGTTATTGTTTCATAACAAGTTTGTTACCTGTCCAAAGTAGAACCAGAGAGTGATAAATCGTAAGAATAGCTAACGAGCTACAGAAAGCTGCTGAGATTGCCAAAAGAGATGGGTAACTAGGGGAAAGGTAATTCTGGCATGGGGAGATCACGACCACCGATTCACAGACCACCTACCCCGATTACATCCCAGACTCAAAAGATGAAGTAACTGAGCATGCATACTAATTTACATGCCGGACAAAGAGACTTTAACCAAACTTTTAATAGAATAGCATTGCATATGTATTAGGAAGATGAATATGGTAACATTAAGTGTACAAATGACTGTTGATTTGTGAACAAGGTGTGCTGTCTTGGGACAGGCACCCATATTTGCACAAATATGCAATAAAATACCTCCTCTCT
>Ga0181612_159060_pt1 | contig 11567 bp, 9 predicted proteins | sample HoacroProtozoa21_FD_119630 | JGI IMG/M metagenome (GOLD analysis project Ga0181612, IMG submission 119630) | Hoatzin crop microbial communities from Cojedes, Venezuel. Combined Assembly of Gp0051906, Gp0051904, Gp0051908
GGCCCATCCCTGGAATCATCCAAGGTCACGTTGGACGGGGCTCTGAGCAACCTGGTCTAGTTGAAGATGTCCCTGCTCATTGCAGGGGGGTTGGGCCAGATGACCTCTGGAGGACCCTTCCAACCCAAAACAGTCTGTGATTCTATGATTAATGTGCATATATTAAAATTACAGTGCACAGTTATATACAGTCTCATCTCTTTAGAGTCCTTGTTAACAGCTTGAATTTACAAAGAAGTTGTACTCGAAACCTCTGGAGACTTTTGCTGGATGATGCCAGCTTCTCCCAAAAGGTTTCATATGTTCATAAATAGAAATTAATCTATTTCATAAATGAAAGAAGATCTATTTATTCTAGTTCATTAACAGTGCTCCCTACGCCACCTTCTGAGTTGGTATTGAAAACATTGCATAGTACAGATTGTCTGCATGACCTGCTGTGAGGGAACAGCAAGAGTGGGCTGCTCCACAGGGGAATGGAGGCAGGAACAATGTCCTTAATAACAAGGCTCACAGTCCCACAGTGTCCAAGCAAGAAGAGCAAGTCTGGGGACAGCAGCCATGGTCTGCCAAGTGCCCAATGGCTTCCAGACAGGCCCGTGGTGATGAGGCCGGTCTGAGGTCAAGCTTGGAAGTCGTATCAGTAGATCCAGGCTGGGATCAGCAAGGTACAGAGCCAGGCACAGCATCGCCGTAGTATAGGTTGAGAAGGAACTGAGGAAAAGGCCTGAGCATAAATGCAACTCTCAAGGCATGGGGGGGCAAAGGGGACCCCGTTGAGGCAGCAACACCATGTCGGAGCTGACCTACACAGGCAAGTAAAACCCTAGGTGGGGGGAAGGAGCTCGCAGAGCCCGGTTGTACACTCACTCAGGGCCCTGGCACATGCTTCGTGTATTCTACTGGTTTGGCAAAAACAATGTGAAGGCTATGTGACTATGATTTTTAGGGTATAAGGTATTTTCCCGGTAGTGGTGTACTCATCTTTAATAATTTAATGTGTGCCACATTTTCTCCAAGCTTATGAAACTCTAATTGAATACAGTGTTAAAAGATTTAACTGGGTCACAGTGTTGGAACGTACTGCTTTATTTCTAGACATCAGCTTAGCTCTACCACTAAGTTGGAAAATCAGTTGATTTGCTGTGATTTCTCGTTGGCAAATCAGTAATACTTACAGGTTTTGGTTTTTAATTACTAACATACTCTGAGTACTTCCAGGTTTACTCTCTACTAATTTGTTCCAGTGTTTTTATGTGTGATGAAGAAAAGGCCAGCTGGCCTTTTCTTTTTGAAATACTGTTTTTAAGTTTGAGCACTGTATTTCCCATTCTGCAGTCTTTTAGGAGCACACCAATAATCCTTAATTTCTCAGGGAAGATCACTAACCATTTAGAAATTGCTGGGCTAATTCCTTAAATGTATTACTGTAAATTTCTGCAGCATGTGATGAATCCTGTTCAAGTACTTTAAAAGCAACCATAGAATCACAGAAGCACAGAATGGTAGGGGTTAGAAGGGACCTCTGTGGGTCATCTAGTCCAACCCTCCTGCCATAGCAGGGTCTCCTACAGCAGGCTGCACAGGACCACGTCCCGGAGGAGTTTGAATATCTCCAGAGAAGAATCCACACCCGCTCTGGGCAGCCTGTTCCAGGGCTCTGCCACCCCCAGAGTGAAGAAGTTCTTCCTCATGTTCAGCTGGAACTGCCTGTGCTTTCAGTCTGTGCCCACTGCACCTTGTCCTGTCACTGGGCACCACTGAAAAGAGTCCGGCCCCAGACTCTTGACACCCACCCTTCAGATATTTATAAGCATTTATAAGGTCCGCTCTCAGCCCTCTCTTCTTCAGGCCAAATAAGCCCAGCTCCCTCAGCCTTTCCTCATAGGAGAGATGCTCCAGACCCCTCATCAACTTCATAGATGTGTATTCTTATACAGACACATATAAACGGGCACATACAGAATCCCCATCTGCCTTCAGATGTTCACATCAATTCTGAGCCATCGCAGGAAAACGCTGCACTTCACGGGAGCCCCGGGACTCTGGGTCATGCTCAAGGTGCCACAGCTGCCACAATGGCATCCTGACATGGGGCTGACATGCAGAGCGTGGAGGGACAGGTGATCTGCACCACATCCAATGGGCCAGAGCTTCTGTCTGCTTAACAAGCCACCCCTCAACTCCCTGCAACACACGGGAAGAGACAAGGACACCAAGGACACCACACGCCTGCCACAGCTGGGCAAAGGGCGGTCTGCAAACACGAGGGAAAGCAGCCTGGGACAGTGCATGCAAATAGTCCTCTTCACTGGAGAGAGCAAAGACTAACCCAGCCATGCCCTGCCAATTACTCCCAAAACCTCCCGATTTTCAGCTACACACTACCTGTGTCTTAGGGCTCTTGCCTTTAGGAAGATGGTTACATATAGCCTAAAGGCACAGCCTGCCCTCGGGTACCTGTAATTCCTGAGAGCTGGTCACGAGTGAAAGAGCTGCTGCTGTCTACTTTCAAGAAGAAGGGAAAAAAAAAAGATACTGGGGAAACCAAAACTGGTACATGGAGAAGATGGAATTTTTTCCAGAGGCAAACCAAAAACAGCTAAAACATAAGACGTTTGAGAACTTTTTATTTCAAAAACATAATATCTGGAGCCTTTCATCTTCTTAACACGCTAATCCAGAAGACAGACAGGTGGGGAGCAGTACACAATTAGCACCTTAGAAAGAATGGTTGGGGAAATGAGATCAACTTGAACATAGCTTTGGTCTGAGGTCTGACAACATGCTGTACCAGCTGAGAGGATCCTGCAGGCTCCACTGTTGAGAAAGGCTTTAGAAACACATCTTTTGCAAGTATCTTCCATCAGAATCTCTTCTATATCACATAACGATAAAAGCACTGCTGTGGTGAAATGACTTTTGGTTTGACTAGGTGACATTTAGTGAGTTCTCTGTAAGACATTTTTCATAAATGTCCCAACAAGAGTATTATAAAATAAGACTGTGCATGACTATTACTGCTCTTTATTAGAGAATCTTGTACAATGAAAAGGGTGGTAAGACTATAAATCCTGAAAAGTAATCAAGCATTTATCTAACATAAATCTTTTTGTTCCTTTTTTGTGGAAAAAATACAGAGATTGCATATGGAAGATGTACTCACACTACAAATGAACAACAATAAAAAAAGAAGAAGAAATCACTCCTTAACTTCTCCCTGCTGTCAACAGTATCTGAGCTACGTTCTCTGCCAGGTTTTACCCCATTATGTCCCTGCTCGGTCCACAGACCTTCATGTAGCTGAAACACTCACCTTTGCACTACCCATATTTCTTCAAACACATTTTCATCACGTGCTTGTACAAGCATGTGGGGCAGCCCGCAGCCCGCCTGTGCCAGCACACCAGGGAAGCAAGGCACAAGCTATTTTCCAGCACGGCAAAGCACAAGGAGACACGGTGGGGAAGGAAAAGGGAAATCGGGAGGACTCCGCAACAGAGCCTGTTCTTTTTGCTCTTCTTTTCCATTGAAAATATTGTCTATTTGATCACAGGTCAAAAATAATTCACCTCTGTCACCCCATTCCTTTAAGGGCTGCGGCGATTTCCCGCGCTGCAATGCAAAACCAGAGGCAGCCAAGCAAAATGAAGCCTGCAAAGATCTGAACAGCTTCAGTCAAGCACAGAGCACCCTGATGCCAACAAGTGAGGCCATTCAGACAGCGTAAGAGCTCAGGGCAATGGGGTCAGTTATCTTCATAGACAAACAGTATTTTAATCCTCTTTCCTTCCTTGTTGGAGTTATGCTTTGATGCAGTCTACACGGGCCAGTTTTCCTAACTTCAGCCACCTAAGGACCTGGCTCTAAACCCCAACAGAAAGCACACAAATGTAACAGAAAAGAGTTTTCTACTAAAAGTTGATGAAAACATTTGGGAAAAAACACCTGTTCTGCAGCTGATGCTTCAAGGAGAACGGTAATGCTTTTGTCTTTCCCTTCTAAAGCCACAGAGTTGCTACGATCATGATTCACATGGTCTTCATGTGACAGCAAAAGCATAGAACAAGATTGTTAACAGCCTGGGCAATGCTGAATAAGGAACAAATTATTCCTTTAAATTTCAGGAGCAAAAACATCTCAGTAGTGAAAAATGCAACACCTCTACTGCAAAATTTAACTGTGGATCTCAAAGCATGCTCCAAGACCTGGCATCAGCCTCAGAGTTGCCAGTGTGCTGTGCATTCCCCACACTCACAATTGCAAAACGCTTTCATGAACAAGGCCAGTAAAGGACTCAAAGCAAAGTAGCATTTTTACTCAACACTAAGGCTCTCATTACACAGAAGAGCAGAAGAGTGAATTTTTATGCTGAACCACACATACACTTTTCTGAACAGCTTGCTGGGTTTTGTTTTTTTTTACAGAATACACAGTACAGAGGTCTTTAGCTTCCTCTTCTTGTTCGCAATTACAAAAGATTAATCTTTGTCAATCACCGTTGTATAAGGTTTACGTTTTGTGACACCAGCACACACAGACACAATGCCGCTTTCTCTCCTGGGAACTGGCAGCTTGAGCCCACGCTAAAATCATGACATAAATCTAATAAATCCCTAGAATTATACCAGCACTGTTTGGGTACAAATGAGTCCTGAAGTAGATCCTATGATGCTTAGTCAGCAGCCTTACACCATCACAGCAGTGGTTCAAAGGTATTGCAGCCCAAGCCCCCTTTCTTCGCTGGCTGGGACTGTCTTGCCTAGCTCCTCCTCACACTGAAGTTTCTTCTCCTTGCTCTCCATTTCAAAAGGAAATGCAGGGAAACATCTCAAGAAAATCCAGCTCAGACATTGCTCTGTTTTACGCATAGGAAATGTTCATAAAAATTGACTCTGAGAATGCATTTTTAACAGCAATGAACAAAAAACCAAAAAAACCCCACACACACAAAAAAAAGAATTTTTGTATTTCAGATCTAACCCCCCTATACTGTGATCTGAAATCATTTCACCATGCCAAGATCCAGACTCATTTCACTGCCACTGCAGATGCCTAATTTAAGAGCAAAGTCACCGAGGCTTCCCTCTATAATTAACAGCAAAAGACTGATGACCTGAATTGTTCTGTTGAAATACCTAAAATTTGTCTCATCCTCCCTGCTGATTTAAGAACTTCATCTAACAGCTTAAAGTCAGGTAAGAAGACTTTCAAATTAAAAAGAAATTAAAATAAACCCCAAAGAACAGAAAGCAACCCAGAAACCCAGGACAGGAGATTAAGTCTGCTTTAAAAATACAAAAAGCCAGATGGCTACCCAAGGTCCACAAAATATTTAATGCCTATGCATTAAAATATGTTAAAAAATTGAATCGGTTTTACAGTTTAATGAAGCAGATGGGCAGAGCGAGTGCTGTTTTCTATGCACAAGAGCCCAATGAAAGCAAAACAACATCCCTTCTGATGTCCGCACATTGGTAAACTCAAGGGGTTAATAAGAATACAGTCAGAGCGGTAGCATTTGGCTTCAAATAAATTTGTAAATGAGGATTAATTTTAACTACTTGATGCTTATCAGATAAATAGCACTAGAAATACAGAAAATACATCTTTCAAAGTTGTATTTTGAAGCACCTATTTGAAAAGGTTTTGTCACAGTGACGTGAAAATTGGTTACTGTCTACTGGTTTGTAACTGTTTCTGCCTTAGAGTTGTTTTCAGGAGCCCAAGTACTCCAGGCTGGATGTTGTGAACATTTGGCATTTCTGAATACTGACCAGTCGCGTTCCACTCCAGAGAAATGAGTCTGCAAAACAGTCTGTGACATTCTTCTCAGGTCTGCCAACAGCCAGGAGAGGTGAAATCACACTTCAGCATCTGCAGCTCCGAACAGTGGCAAATCACAGAATCAAGGAATGTTCGAGGTTGGAAGGGACCTCTGTGGGTCGTCTAGTCCAACCCTGCCGCCAAAGCAGGGTCACCTACAGCAGGCTGCAGAGGACCCTGTCCAGGCAGGTTCTGAATATCTCCAGAGAAGGAGACTCCACAACCTCCCTGGGCAGCCTGTTCCAGTGAGCAGGGATGTCTTTGACTAGATCAGGTTGCTAGGGCTAAATGACCTCTAAATGTCCCTTCCAACCCAAAGCATTCTGTGATTCTATGATTCTATAACGCCATTTACCCTGGAGGAAATAGGTCTTCCATTCAAAAGTGTTGCATGTTTATAAGCTCAGACCTGACCTTCAGCAGGCTGTAATGGACAGCTGTGTCATGGTCCACTCCTCAATCCACTATAGACATCAAAGGTGGAATAAATCTCTTCTAACTTTACTTATCTACACCATAGATGCCTACATCTGAACTAGCTATCTAGATTCCCTCCCTGACAAGTAATAGGGAAGACTTAGCACTTGTGCAAGCTGATCCGTCTCATTCAGAGGTTGATATCTTCAACAGACGGGGTGAAGCATCCTCTGTAGTTGCCTGTTTCTCTTCATTGACCAAGGAATCTAGGCAGTCTTGACAACTTGTTCAGATGTAAAAGCCTACGCAGAATCCACCAACAAGACAGGTAAGGTGAATTCTGTCCCACTGCACATCAGCTTCCATAGGAAGCAAAAGATCATTTAAAGACATGGTGTGAGAACCTTGGCCCAATACCAAGAATGTAAATAGTCAACAAAAGCCTTCCACAGAACAATTATTCTACGGTTTCTGGCACTTTTTGCATCTGATATGTCTGAAGAGGGGCCATACATCATTATGGAGATCAATATTATTCTCAAAGGCTTAAATAATTCATTTTTTTCAGCAGATTGTAAACTGACATAGAAAATTAATGAACTAAACCCCAAAATTAATGTAAAATATTATTCTAATAATGTAAAATTTTATCCCAAAATTACTATACACATGTTAATTTTTATTATCATTGCAACATATATGTCTGTTGCTAATTTTTTAGTGCTCTTAATTTTCAAGATGGAGGTCTAAGGAACAAATGGGGATCTCTTGTTTCTCTAATCTAAAAAAATGGTAATAAAAAAAAGAGGACGGATGCATTTCATTCTACTGTATGTATGCTTAGATGGATTTCAGATAAGTATATTTTAAACCATTATAAACACCCTGCTTCTTTTCCTTTGTCATTCCGCTTTTTTAGTTACTTGTTATTGTGACAATAGGCATTGCATTTTCACACTCAGTAATTCTCAAAGCATGTTATTTGTGTGTAGCTGAAAATTTCTGGGGGTAATTATGTTGAGAATCACTTTGGAAGAAATCCCAATAAATTCTTGTATTTTTCTTTTGTCTGAAAATTTTACATCTATCATAGCAACGGCTCCCTTCAAGATGGTAAACTCTGAAGAATGACACATTTTCTTCATCTACCACTTTTTCCAAGATTTTTCTTCCCTACTTTACTAATCTATCTGTGTATTCCTCTGCTTACTCCAAATATCTGCTGACATATTTTTAGCTTTATTCCCTCAGTTCCTCATTTCTGTTTCTCACTTTTTAAAGCTCAACAATAATAATATATAAAGATAGATGTAGTTTTATGCTAGATAAATATTTATCTTTCTTTGTTCCTTTCCCACCCACCATGACAATATCTTCCAGGGTTTTGACTATGCTCATCCTCTTTGATATCTGCTTGATTTTATAGCATGACTATTTGGAGTAGGGAATGTCTGTGTTCCCACTTTTAAGGGTTCCTTTCAATATCTGTGAACAGGTATGCCTGAGAGATTTACCATTAGCGTCCAGAACAGCTGCCTTCTAGTGCCATCCACTAATACATGGTTTCTATTGGCTTTCCATTCCCCTCAGCCGTGTTGTAAGCTTCCCAAACAGCATAAACACTATAAATCATGCAAAAATAACCATTCCTCTGCTTTATTTCATCTTTTCATTTACTTAGCAAGGCTGCAGAAACAAGAAGAAAAGCTGTTTTGTTTAGACCTTCCCTAAGAACTAGGAGGTCAAAGTGAGGACAGTGAAAGAAATTGGCTTTAATTGCTGTTTTTTATTTCGTTAACTGAAGTGAAAACTTTTTGTGAGGCATTTTCTCCACAAGAGAACAAACTTTGACATTTCTTTATCACTTTAGGACCCTAGTTGCTGTATTTCTGAAATTACAATGTCACTTTGTCAGTTATTCAGGTGATTCACTGTGTAACACAAATTGAACAGAAGTCTTTCAGAACTCATACAAATGGTTTACAGTAACAAGATCATATAGGAAAGTTCACTTCTCACAATTTGCTTTCTGGTCCAATGTGTCCTACTGAAACCTCTCTCCTCACCCAGATTCCTCAACTTCACTTTCTAGTCTTCTTTAGCTTTTCTCATAGCTGGCTTTGCTTATTCGTTTTGAAATCAAGACACTCGCGTTTCTACACTAACATAGAGATATCTGCATAGCTACGGCCTACGGTCAGTTTCTACTTGAAATCACTAGATCTTCATAAAAGATGTTCTACAAGGGACTACAGAAAGGTGAAGATCACACCAGAAGAAAGGCAGGAGATACATTTTTCAGTCCTACAGTCCCCCCTGCTACACCAGTTAGCCCTGTTGTCTTTAGTGCCCAGTCTTTCACTTTGTTTACCATTTCTGCACTATATCTGCCTTCCTTTGCATACCTAGACTTGCTTCCTGTGATGTTAGTCTCTGTATCTATAACTCGAGCTTCATTCTCTTTCACATGACCATAAATAATCAAGTTATATATTCAACTGCAGTTGTCTGCAGTGCAGTTGCTGGGTTCACATTCCTGCTGGAGCACCAGAAGACTACCCAGCTTGGAGAGGATGGAAATGAGAGAAGGATGAAACCTAAAATCCCTCACAAAACTAAGGGATTTTCTTGGAAGACCACACCCAGCACTCCCTCTAATTGCAGGGGTAAAGGGACAGTTCTCTTAGGGCCACTGAATGTATTATCTTCCTGGACATCTCTCAAGTAAGGAGTTGGCAAATAGGGCTGTGAAAAAGGGGGGGATTTTGACCTTGCATCAGATAAACGTGAAGACTGAGCTAAAAAATATAAGTACAAACTTAACTTGAAGAAGTTGTCATCTGGGATATGTGGTCCTTCATGTTTTGAATTTTGAAATCAAAATATCTCTCAGTGAAGCAACTGTCAGCACAATTTCTTTTGCTTGATCTACAGTGTTTAGATCTGTACATGTCTCTTGTGTTTATCATCTCCAAGATTCATGCTTTTAAACATTTTATTTCTTATTTCCACAACAGCTTTTCAGAGGTCCATTAAAGAGAACGGCTTTTCCTCAAAGCAAATTACAAAGAGCTGGAAATAAACATACAGAAATGAAAATAAGGGCATTAAGTGAGTGAAGAAACCAAGGTTTATTTAACAGGCAAGGGGAAAAACAGCTTTTGTTATGAGGCATTTTCTCAGCATATAGTTAAAAAGTAGGAATGTCAGTGTCAAAAAGAGTGATCACTAATCTGAATCTTGTTGGTTTTTCCCCACAGAAATCTAGTTAGAGTATTTTTCTTTATTCTCTTGGGTTGTTCAAATTAGGGTAAGCCATCCATAAAGTCTCATGTATAATTCATGCAAAGACTTCGCGCACTGTGTATTTGCCCTGCTTCAGTAAAATCGCATTATTATAATTTGACTTTTGATGTAGAGTGCTTATTTATTTACAATTTTAATTAGAGTCATAATTACGTCTAGTATTCACAATAGTCGATATCAATAGTAGAGCTGGACAAAACCAGTTAGATCAGGATGTCTTTTTATAGATGACTTTTTTCCCTCCCCCAATGCCCTAAATGAAAGTGAAAGAACATATGAAGAAAAAGTACATCTATCCTGTTTTAAAGATTTAAAAAAGTAAAATTGAATTAAAATGAAAGGAAGAGTTGCCAGATATTAATGGCAATTTCTAGAAATACAGTGTATTTTTATGATCTTACTTGCATTCTAGGTAAAAAGATAAATAATAGCTTTACTGTAAACTGCAATTATACTGTTGTGAATGCATTGGAAGTCTGAGATAAACAGATTCACTGAATTCATAAAAGATGTAGGGAGCGATTTTCAGTACTGACAGAAAGAAATATCAGTAAGATTTTTTTTTTCCTTCTTCTAGTATTAATTATGAACTAGTTCATATCATAACTGAAGTTGAGATATCTGTAATTGTCTCTCCCATAATGATAGCAGAATATCATAACAGGAATCTATTATTTGAGTTTCTTATTGCATGAAAGGTGATGTTCAGGCTAATCAAATACATGCCAGGAAGTTTCTAGCTTTTTTCATTCACGTATCAAAAGAGAAAGCATCCTCTTATCAGGTTCCAAAGCCCAGAACAGCTTTCTGATAGTAGCCAGCTGAGTTTCTAAGTATTCTGAGCATCCTCCTCCGTGTGAGAGTATTCAAATCAAACCTTTCACAAAGAGTATCTTAATCAACACATTCAAGGCTATCCTAAGGGATTCTATCCTGTGTTCAAATTAATGATTGCTTACTTAACATTAATCAGCTGTTGACTAAAATATATTAGCAATGCTTGAAAACAGACCCAGCAAGCTCCGCGTGATCTGCAGCTTGACCACTGGGCTATTAACTTATGTCTGTGGATAAGACTTTGCTCTGAGTACAGAAGGTACGGAAGAATGCCAAACAAAGCAGAGCAACTTGTAGGAAAAAGAGACTCATTCTGTCTCTTCCTCAACAGAATAGCCTACAGCTCAGTGGTGATCCTCTTGCAGATGATAGCTTCAGATCTGAGTTTTCCATGCAACGTGGAGAGTCAATGATAGGCAGATTTCCTATGTCCAGCACAACTAATTTTCAGAATGGAGCTATGGAATGAGAGTGAATGTTCCTGTCTGTCAGCATCTTAGAAGAAGCAGGCGATGCATTATTTATCACAGAGACAAAACCCATAGATTTTGATTTGATCAAGCACTTTAAATGAAATAGGCATAGGGATGACTCTTTTTGGGGTACAGTGCTGCTGATTAATAACATGGCAGACCATGGAATGAGCTAGAATAAACCCTGTGTAGATGAGTATCTTAACTTCTGAGAGTGCAATGTAGGATATAGATAGGGACGGAGAATATAGGGTATGAGCAAGGGAAAAAAAGAACGATGCTCGTCTCCAGACATATGACATTGTTTAACAGAGGGTGCTCTGGAGCCAGAGCACATAGTCATTGTTTTGTGCTTAACACCCCTTCACGGACTTTTCCTTCATGAAAATGGTTAATCACTTCTTGAATTTAATTATAGTTTTGGTCTCTGCAGAGTCTTACAATGACTTCTGCAGTTTAATTATTTTCTCTTTGAAAAAGATTTCCTGTCATGTTCACATTTCAGCTTGGTACTCTTATAGTCACACTACACTGTATACTTTTTTCATAGCATTCTCAGTTTTCACTTGCCTCTTCCAAACTGTCTGTTTAACTCCTTGAATGGTGTCTATTCTGTATAGCTGAGAGTATTTTTTATTATTTTTTTCCCTCTTTGTAACTTTTCTTTTGTCACTATCCCTTCTGAGATACGAGAGTATCAGAATTACA
>Ga0181612_109470_pt1 | contig 11565 bp, 7 predicted proteins | sample HoacroProtozoa21_FD_119630 | JGI IMG/M metagenome (GOLD analysis project Ga0181612, IMG submission 119630) | Hoatzin crop microbial communities from Cojedes, Venezuel. Combined Assembly of Gp0051906, Gp0051904, Gp0051908
TGTGGAGGCTTACTGCTACTGATAGAGCTCTGAGATAGAAATAGATTCTTCTTTCAAGGAGGTGCACCAATCACACCAGAGATGCTAGAACACAAAAACAATCCATCTGACAAAGAGAACTCCTTAAATAGGGAATAAGCAGTCCTGTGAGTGAGACCCTTCACTTGCAAGGTCTGCACGCAAGTCTCCATCTTCGTCCACTATGTCCTTGCATGGTGGAACCTCCCCATGCTTGTGTCTCCTGCCAGCAAGTTTAGTGAGTTCGGCTGAGCATGCTGCACAGATACGTCTCTGCATACCCATGAAATCTCTTTCTTCTGGTCACCATTGTTGTTCATCCTCCAGTTCTGCTCCTATCTGTGGCTTTCAGAAACCCAATAGCTGCATCATCTTCTGCCCTCCCCCACTCAACCTGCCTGCCTGTCCTTCTCTTCAGCACCGGAGTGCCTCTTGACCTTGTGTGAATAATTCAGCTCTCCCTAGAGCTGTCCCACATTGCAACCTTCAGGAAGGGCTTAAAAGGCACAATTTCTTTCCATGGTTTAGCCCCACATCTTTGTAACGAGCATGCAATTGACAAATATTTAAGCAGCAAAGAGAACAAGAAAATCAAATAATTGTACCATGTTTCACCTATGAAGAGTTCAAAGAATATTTAGGCTGATACACTCACTAGCAAATTCGTTTTGTGTCGCTCCTTTCAGCAGTATTAGTAATTGCCTTTAAGACCATTATGGTCATCAGGCTGTCAGAGGGATTACTGATTCTGGTAAGATGGCAAGCAGGTGAAATTGTAGCTATTTGTTGTCACTGAAGGAAAAATGTCTTTGGTCAGTAAATCTGTAAGAAGACAGTGCAAGGAACCATCAGAGGAACAAAATACGTCACTTCACTAAAATTCATATAGGTCACCTCAATTTCTAGTACAGTGAGGGATGACTGGATGTAAATGGTGGAGAGAACTGGGTAGCCTGCCCTACCACGTAGCTAATAATTGCTTGGCAATGCCTTTCCAGTGTTTTACTGATAGTTCATTTGGTTCACAGCACATCTGACTTTCTTTTAATCCTGGCTATGCACATGAGTTATTCATTTAATAGCCTGCCAAAGACCCAGCAGTTAAAGAAAGCACTGAACAGGAAAGGCCAAGCATCCTTATCATTAGATAACATAACTGGCTAAATAGTCGTGTTCCTCTGCTTAGTAATAAATCTAACGCTTCAGACATGCTACTGGAGCTGAAGCACTGTGATACATCACATAGAGAGGATAGCAAGACCCTCTGGTAACATTTTCAACACAAAAGTGCTCGTAAAAAGCAGTTATCTGTGGAGCTCAGCTGTTGCTTACAAAGACATTGATGTATTACGGTAGCCCCAGCAGTGTCCTTGTGTACAAAACATTTATTTAGCCTGTTATGTATTTACAGCATCATGAAAACAAGTTAAAAGTGTACAAAGGAGGAAAATGATTACTTTTGCTTATTTTGTAGCCAAAAGCTGGGTCTCTTGGATCGGGTTCGTGGTACCAATACTAAAGGAAAGCTATTTACCCCTCTGAATGTAGATGCCATTGAAGAAAGTCCTTCAAAAGAGCCTAAGAATGTTGTCTTGAATAATAAGGAGCGTTTTCGCACTGCATTCCGAATGAAAGCGTACGCTTTTTGGCAAAGCTCAGAAGGTAGCCCACCTATGTTGATTTCTTTCTATCCATCCCCCATTCTCCCCTTTTTGATTTGTTCCTCTGCATCTTCTGTTGAAGGTTTGTGACTTTCTGGGCCATGCATAGCCGGTCCATGGTTTTACAAGACACAGTTGGGGAACCTCCAGGAAATGAATGCTAGGGTCCAGGCAACACAGTACTTGATATAAGACAATGGCCCTCCAAAAACAGTAATCTATATAGGAAATTACCAGTCCTGTAATCAACCTATTTGACCTGGAACAAGAGGGCACACTGGGCAGTGCTGTTATGCGAAGGTAGCTCACCCCTAGACTGCATCCAACGTTACACTAGCCTGCGTCCAGGCATCTCAAATATCTCGTCAATGCAATCTCTTAAAACCTTGATTTATGGAGTCAATGGCTGCTTCCTTCCCACTCTGCCAAAGACTGCTGCCCCTCATCAGATTCCCATTGGGTGTCCATGCAACATCATAGGGCATTTTTCCTCTCAGATTCCCTGGGCACACATTTTTCTCTTGTTGTCTATGGTGTCTAAATGGTCTCTAAATAACAGTTTCTCCTTTATTGTGCCAGCTGGCATTAGTGCATGCTGGGCAGACTACCATGGACATAGTCTGGGTGTCCACACTGAGAACTTGATTATCTTCTTCCTTGAAGCTACATGAGCTCCAAGTACTGAAAGTGGGACGATAACTTGGCCTGTAGCTTCTACACCTGTTTTAACCTTATATAAAATAATTTTGGCAAAGATTTACCATTGCAAAGCTCCTAAAGCTGGAACTTCTAAATCCTTTGGAATGAAAGAGAAGTTCCTAAATTTCAGAAATGCTGAATTCTGAGAGAAAATCCCTCAAATAATACATCTTACATCTGTACCAGCAGAAATATGAAATCCCTTTCAAGAGCTCACCAGAGAAAAAGGAACCTGCAAGAGATGTTCCTTTACTAAATTACATTTACTTTATGTAGTGCTTTAGTTAGCCAGACCTCCCTCTAAACATTATGTGGTCAGATGTTCACAGAGCTTTTTTTGACCTGCTTTGCAGATGCAGGAACAGGGGAACCCATGGCAGAAGAGAGAGGCGAAAGTAGTGACTTCCTTATGGAAGATATGATCCCCACATTCAAGACAGCCATCCGAGCTGTCAGGTAAACGTGTCTCATGCTCCTCAGTGCTTTGCTTTGACTTTAAATTCTTATGCTTCAGGAAACCACATTACTATGTTCCTACTTGTTGATTAATTGTTTCTGTTACTATTTTTTTAATGCAATAAATTAGATAATACTAGATATATTGAAAAGTACCAGATAGACCCTATTTGTAGTCCTCTTCAAAAATATGCACAAAGGAAAATGGTTTTCAGTAACCTTGACCATGCCATTTTCTCAAGATGTTCCATAAATATATTTGTTGTAAAATAGTGTATACAGTTCCTCATTAATATATGCTATAAATATAATATTTTGCTCAATTTTGTGACTGTAATGTTTATGTAAAACTGGAATTTTTGCTTGACAATAAACTCTGAGCTGACTCAGCTCTTTTTTGTTCACTGTTGTATGAGTGTGCAATATAATTTTCAGCTGTCATATTTTAGCAGATGATGAGGTCTCCGTTTCAGCATTCTTCAGCTTGTGATGTGTATCACCTCTATTTTCATATCACAAGACATATTCTATAGGGTTAGAAAACTCCTAGTAAGGCTTGATAATGTGCTTAGGACATCAAGCACATAGAAATCGTTCACCGATTCTCCGTTACTCCTCCATTCAGTATTTTTTACTCTCTTCCCTTGAAAAATGCCCCCATAGGAAAGTACTTTACTTTCATTGCAATTACTTTTTATTCCAGAAGTTGCTAAGTTTTGGGTCACCTTCTAGGTGAAATACTGCAAGTCTGGAGTACCCCAAAATTATCTTCTTAGAAAAGCTTCAAGGAAGATGGTTACAAGTATAGGAACATATACTTTTATATATATATATAACCATAAGACGTATTCTCCTGGTTCTTTTCCAGTAGGTGCAGAAGAACCAGTCATTAAAAATTCCAAGTTTTCTCAAGTCTGCTGAAAGCCATCTCCCACAGATTTTGCCCGTGTTACCCATGACTGCATCCCGCCTGCTAGAAGTTTCTTCATCCCTACTTCCTCTACAGTTTTCTCTTTCTTTCCCTGATACCTGCTTGCCTTCAAACACAGACTATACATCTGTCCTGTTTTCCAGCCCCACGTCCACGAAACATGCTATTACTACTTTTGCAAAACTTCCTTTCCCACATCCTGTGCAAATCTGATTGATTCATGCAATTTCACTTTAAACTCAGTCATGAACCAGGCTTTTTTCCACCTCCACCCCCCCTTGTATAATTTACCCCGACCTTGGCTGCTAATGGGAAGTCATTCTTTCAGAAAAAATGCATCATGGGTTTTCATGACCAAGGAGATTTTAAATTGAAATTGCTAACAGTGTGATTCATATTTTTCCTTTATGTTTTTTGTTAAGTCTAGTTTTGCTGTTATCATATATAGATTGGTTATAAAAAGCATAGATATAATTTTGAGATCTTGAAAGATTTATAAGAAGCAGAGTGAAAGAGTTGAAACCCTTAAAAAGTTGCAATAGAATGGTCTTTGTTAAATGGAAGTTTACACAGATTTTTAAAAAGTTAAAAAAACCCACTGACCTTGAATAAAAAGCAGGTCAGGATCTTAACAGATGATAGCAGTTCCCCAGTTCAGACACATAAGAACATGGAGACTTTACTGAGAAAGCAAACCCTTGGACCCCAAGCCTAAGACAGGTTAAAGAAATAAAATGCTTTTCATTCTTTACACGTTTCTTGTCTATTTGTTTATTTTACCAAGATATAACAGTGCAAATGAATGTACAAACAGATAAGAATGAATAAAAGAATGTCAAACACTTTTTGTGTGGTCTGGCCAGCACAGGTCCTTATTATAAGAATTCTGTTATTATTTACTAGGACATTTTATAATAATATTAATAATAACAATAATTTATACTACTACTACTACTACTACAATAACGTTATACTGCTGCTTTTTCAATGACACTTCAGGCAGTTCTAACATTTTTTCTTTTCTCCATAACTTGAACTGCTGCTGACTTCTTGACTTCCACATTTCCATCTAATTATCATTTCCTATCTGAGACTTTCCCAGGTGCAAAATGAAAACCAAACTGAAAATGATTCAGCATTACAGATAAAATAATTTAGCTTTATAATAGGCTGAAGCATAAAAAAGCAGCTTCAGCTTCACAGCTTCAAAATCTCCTGTGACTTGTGTTGTCCAAAATCAAATTCCACATATGAACTTGTAGCTTTGAACCATATCTATCTATGATGATAGTGCTGAAAAAGACATTTTGTGTGTGAAATTTGTTTTAGCCTGTTAATTATGAATAGCCAACTATCATATATTCACAAATGTGGTATGATAGTAGAGATTCTCTGCTTATGATTTAGCGCCTTGTTCTGAAATAACATGTTTAGTTTCAAAACATCCATAGTAGTTATTAATTACTCAATAAAACTGCAAATTATCATTACGGAATTTATATTAGAAGTTAGCATTTTTTCTGTTTATTATGCAGAATACTACAGTTTCGTCTCTATAAAAAAAAATTCAAGGAGACTTTGAGGCCTTATGATGTAAAGGATGTGATAGAGCAATACTCAGCAGGGCATCTTGATATGCTTTCCAGAATAAAATATCTCCAGGCAAGGTAAGAATCCTCTGTTAAATGGGGAAAATATATAGCTGTGCTAGCAAAATATAAGCATAGGTGGCTTATTTGTGTACAAGACCACCCAGAAGCTATGTCATTGTTTCGTGTTGCTGGTCAATAAGAAAGCGTTTCTCCAAAGAATAAAAGCACATGAGCAGCTAGCAGGGGCAACAGCAGCAGAAGAAACCACTGGCTCATACTTAGAACAAGGAAATTGGAGTAAAAACATCCTGTGAATTTTCTTGACCACTGCCTTATCTGATCCGGGTCAAGTTTCTCCCCTTCTCCCCCTTTTACAGATGATAAATCAAAGCAGTAATTGTTCTACATGAGCTTTTCTTTGGGCTGGATTCTCTGCTGACCTGTGCCTGGTGAAACATCTCATACAAGTGCAAAAATCATAGAACTACAGAATCATCAATGCTGGAAAAGACCTCTGAGACTATCAAGTCCTACCGTGAAAAAAATACATCAGCACAGGTTTTACATCCCCTTCGCTCAAATTGACCTGTATGAAAAAAATTGGAATTTCAGGCCTTTGTGACTCTTGCGCTCCCACAATTGCTGCCTCACAGAAGCCCTTCATCCAATGTGCTTTTGAGGCATATCTGCAAATACTTGTGCTGCTCGCATCCCAAATCATGAGCGCAGGTCAGAGCTTGAGGTAGTAGGCTTTTCTGGGTTTGGGTGCACGTCTGTGTATGTGCGTGTAGCTGTAGTAGCTCAGTCTCAGCACAGCACTGCCCACATTCCCTGATTCCCCCCAGTCACTCTGAACAGCAAAATGCTGTGCAGACATCACCTTGATTTCTCTCAAGAATGGGCTGAGAGAGTGAAACTCTTGCTGTACATTTGGACCTTACCTAGACTTACCTTGACTGCTCTGGTCCTTCTGTTGAACTTCATAATTTCTTATTTCAAAGTGCTTTTCCACTTACTGGGCTATCTCATTTTCAAGTATATAACATGTCTGGCTCCTACCTCGTTATTATTGCCCTAGAAAAGCTGCTCTCTTCAATTACATACCACAAAACATCATTGTTATTCTGTAAAATGAGCTCTGTATCATACGTTATCGGGTTTCAATGCAGTAATATCTTTCTGAAGTCAGGAAGTTGAGGAGGACTCATGATGTTAGAAATCTGCACCTATCTATGGTTGGGTCTACACGTCTTATACTGAAGATCCTTCCTTTACTTCTGACTGAGGTGTAGTGTGATTTTAGACAGCAGAGCAACTCTCCGATACTCACTTGAGTCCTAGCAGCAGTAAAGGTGCCTGACATGATTAGGCCCATCTCATGCAATGTTTATGGCAGGTGAGTCAGGGCGAGAATCATAGCACAGCCTAAGCCTTGTGATGTTCAGCTCAGCAATGTCATGCCTCAGAATAAAGAATCACCACTAGTGGAAGAACCACAAAATTTCAACAGCCATTTTGTACGTATAGAGGGAAGACTTTTTTAGAGGTTTTTGAAGAAAAAGCATAATCCTGACAAGCCATGTGAGATTCCTCTTACATACAGTTAACAGAGCTAGTCAACATAATTAATGACCTTTATGGAACAATTAATTGCTGCTTAAACCAGATGCCTTGATTTGATCAGTTAAATCTCCCTTACTCTGCCCCAAATTGTCTTCATGGTGTTGACTAGATCTCCACCAATTGTAATCAGACAAAACCACAGAGGCGAGTGCTACTCATTATGTCTATGGATAGCGAGATGCCACAGGAGCTTGATGACATGTTGACTGATGGCCCAGAAATGCTTGGATGCCTAGCAAATATCTGGGTAGCTTTGTGAGGTTTTCCTTGAGCTTTTTTAAGTTGCATTTTCAAAGGTTCATGGGGGCACCACAAAACCACACAATGTACCTGCGTGGATTGTCTGATAATACAGATGACTGCTCTGCGGACTAGTGCTGACTGAGATCTGGTCACTTTGGTGTGTGGGCTGAGTGAACAGAGGCTTGCTTGCACCTGACAAGTTAGATATACCAAACGACAGAATATACTGATATAGTACAAGAGTGCGATTAAATATGCTGGAGTGTCACAAAGAATCCTTTTGGTTTGTTCCAAATAAAAAGTCAAGTAGGATTCCTTGCGAAACTTCATTTATAGTTATATTTTTCAAACCAAAAGAATGATTAGTAAAGACAAAACAAATTACTGATAATTAGGCACAATAACTGACAGAAACTCATCGGTTTATTAAGAGTATCAGGAATTGCCGTCTTTCCCCAGATTCTGATTTTCACTATCCATCACAGAACCTGCAGCTTATTTTTAGGAGCAGCTGTTATTGGAGGTTTTTTGAGAATCACACTGTTTAGTTTCTTCGAAGGAAATGAAGTCATGTGTTTCAAATGTCAAAGTGTCAGCAGTGAGCTAGATAATTACTTAATTACCATGAAATTACCAGGTAGTTACAATTCAATGTATTGATTGTGGACCCGGAACAGAACAAACATGTCATGATCCTCAATATATTACCAAATCAAAACATGCTTCTTTTTTGAACCTTTGCTACTGTTTGCTGCAGAGATGCGTAGTATTCTCTGTCATGTGTTAGCATTTAGGGATGGACTCATGCAGTTGTACTTCTCTTTTTTTCAGAGTAGATATGATTTTTACACCTGGACCTCCATCTACTCCCAAGCATAAGAAATCCCAAAAGGGAGGAGCCTTTTCTTACCCTTCACAACAGTCTCCCAGGTGAATTTTTTATGCCTAGTATTTTGCACAGACCAAAGAGAAATAAAAAGTTTATTCACATCAATAAACATGCCCTGCATTCATCCAGCCAGTACACTGTGTTAGTAATGATACTGAGAGTATATGTTGCTACAACATATACACCTGTAAGTGTCGAGCCAGAAAGAGACTAGTTTCCCTAAGAACAATGTATGATGGAAATCTAAACTTAATGGCTTCTTCATTCTCTAGCTTAGTTTCTCAACAGTTTGGAAATGTGATTTTATATGAAATATGTACTTATGATTGCTGATGTGTTGAATTACTGACATTCAACTAGTAAATCCAGTCAAAAACTCAATAAAACTCACCAATAGTTTGAAGGTAAATCAGTTATCTTCCTGAAGTGAAAAAAGTCTTCTTATAGTCCCCACTAAATAGGAAGCACAGAGTTTTAATGATGCTTCTTTTAAACCACTGATTGGAGAGAATTACTGAAAATAAATTGCAATACCAGGTTTCTGGGTGTGAAAGTTACAGCATGTTATTGTATTGCTGCATCCCTGATAGCCTGAATTCAATAATAAATGACATTTCTTCTGTTATTTACAAGTATCAATCTGTGTTCCATGGGGAACCACACAAGACAGTCAACAATCTGTCCCCAAAGATGTTATAGTTGCTTAGAACAAAAGTAATCTTACATAAAATAAATTAACTTGGCTCTATGTGGTTTATCCCACCCAGTGAAAAATCTAAAAACATGTAAATTTGAAGACAGAGACCTACATATATGGAAGAGTCAATGATCATTTGGGAAACAAAGCAGATTGCAAAATTTGAATAAGCCCATATAATCAGTAACCCAATCTGCAAAATCTGACATATTTTAGTTTCTGCTTTAGTAAAATATATTCACAGTTATATTTTGAATTTTGTCAGAAAGAGAAGAATTGGACCCGTTAAAAGTTTTAAGAGATCATCTCCTTACCTCCTGAAGTCAGTCTGTCTGATGGACGGGCAGTACGAAATTACGCAGAAGAAAATTTATACTGGAATCTACTTTAAATCTCCAGGCCTGACTGCCTCTTTTCAGCATTTCCAGTCTCTGCCTCTTATTATCATTTTTAATGAAATTGAGAAAAAAAAAACAACACTAAACCTTGAAACTCAGATTCAGTCTTCAAAGACACATATTATAAAGGATTAGATTTAAAAACACATGGCTGTCTGTAGACCCACTATCTATACTATCCCAGCATTTTCCACAAAGAAATCATTCCACCAAGTCTGAGATTAATTTCACTTTCATTTTGAACTTTTTGTTTGCTTTTGCTTTTTTTAATCTTAATCTTAACTTTGAACCAAAATAATTTTAAATTAAAAATCAGGAATATATTTTTCTAGAAATACATTGCAATCACATAGAATGGACTTTTGCTCCTGTTTGTATTGTATGATAAATAACTATATTCAGTCTTTTCTTAAATAGAGTTCCAAAGAGCTATATGAATATACCACCAAGATAATAATTCAGTTTTCTGATATAAATTACTTACTGTGTTGCAAAGAAAAATTAAACACTAATAGAGTTATTAATTATTTATAGAAATGATCCATATGTAGCCAAAGCATCTACAGCAGATACTGAAGACCAAAGTATGATGGGCAAATTTGTTAAAGTTGAACGACAGGTAAGTAATTTCATGACAGTGATGGAGGCTGAGGCGGTTGCACAGAAACGATAAAGCTGACATAAATTTTGTGTGAGTCTTTAGCTGACCCAGGCAGATTTGTACTGTTGGCAATCAAGACTCATACAGATCTTGTAATAATGATGACAAAACTACGTTGTTAGTTTTTATGAAAGAATTTAATTAACTGGGAAGTGTGCACTTTGAAACCTCTTGAAGCAATATCATTATATACGGCAGGACGACCCTAACCATGATGTTTACTTTTTCATTCCCTTAAAATCCATACTCATCATTTCTGGTGTTTGCTGTGAGCACCACCTTCTTTTGCAGGGTCTGGCACTCAAAAGGATTGCCTCCACAGGTATTTTTGGGCCCTCTTTGTGCATCCTATCCTATTGCTTAGCAAGGCAAGACCTTCTAATTTTTAAATACATAACTAAGATGGAGGCAAGAGGCGCTGATTCATACCAGTTCCTTTCATGGAATACAAATGTTCAGGCACAAAGCACTATCAAAAGAGAAAGGAAATTAGTCCTGATATTTAACCCTGATGTCATGGGACTATGAAGAGTTAGAGAGTAGGTCTGTGTACAAAGGTAATTGCATCTGTTGTATTTTGGTAATAGCTATTTACCGTATGGTATCAAGACTTTGGTCATAATGCTGTAGACTGCTGTTGGATGCTGGACTTCTAAATATCCAGCAACTCTCAGAATCTTTTTGGCACAGTTCATAGGGATGGATCTTCTTAATTTGAAGCAGTTAGAGGATAAACTGGCTTCCACTGCAGTTAAGTTTCCAAGGGAAAGTTATGATTACCTGTAATTACCTTTATGACCAATAAAGATGGCAGAACACCATTGACGGGGGCAGTGCTCCTATGGGAGCATAGATAGACTTTTTAATTGAACAACTGACTTGAGACAATACCATAACATTGGTGTTTTTCAGGTTAATGACATGGGGAAGAAGCTGGATTTTCTTGTTGATATGCATATGCATCATATGGAACAGCTGCAAATACAAGTCGCTGAGATAAGTCCATTGAAAGAAACTGCTTCTCCTGCAAAGGAGAAGAGAGAAGAAAACAAATATTCTGAATTAAAAACAATAATATATAAATACACTGAGCAGTGTGCTCATGAAACTCCTTACAACTTCCAGCAGGTTCCAGTCAACAAAGTCAGTCCTTTTGGTTTCTCAGCACGTGATCGTATGACTCATTCACAACCTTTATCAATAGGTGGGCAGAACTCTGGGAAAGTGCAAGCCACACCTTCCTCAACTTCATATGCAGAAAGGCCAACAGTTCTGCCTATATTTACATTAATGGACTCCCAGGTTAGCTACCACTCTCAAGGAGACTTACAAAGCCCTTACTCAGACAAGGTGTCTCCAAGGCAGAGAAGGAGCTTAACAAGAGACAGTGATACTCCATTATCCCTTCTCTCCGTCAACCATGAGGAACTTGAGCGCTCCCCAAGTGGCTTCAGTATCTCCCAAGACAGAGACGACTTCCCGTTTGGCCCCAACGGGGGATCAGGGTGGATGAGAGAGAAACGCTACCTAGCAGAGGGGGAAACGGACACAGACACTGACCCTTTCACACCAAGTGGCTCCATGCCTTTGTCTTCTACAGGAGATGGGATTTCAGATTCAATATGGACCCCTTCAAATAAGCCAGTTTAAAAGTGCGTGTGGGGGCAGTCACTGGCTGACTTCTCCATGTAATGTAA
>Ga0181612_112566_pt1 | contig 11565 bp, 6 predicted proteins | sample HoacroProtozoa21_FD_119630 | JGI IMG/M metagenome (GOLD analysis project Ga0181612, IMG submission 119630) | Hoatzin crop microbial communities from Cojedes, Venezuel. Combined Assembly of Gp0051906, Gp0051904, Gp0051908
TCTAGGTGACCCTGCTTCGGCAGGAGGGTTGGACTAGATGACCCACAGAGGTCCCTTCCAAGCCCTACCATTCTGTGATTCTGTGATGAGAGCTGGGTCGAGCCCTGGGCTCCCCAGTACAAGAAAGTCATGGTCACACTGGACAAACTTGGACAATCAGCCATGAAGGAGGCTGAAGTCCCATGATTGAGGGACTTGAGCATCTGTCACAGAAGTAAAGGCTGAGAGAGCAAGGAGAGGAGAAGGTTTGAGGGGGGAATCTTATCAGTGTGTATGACTGCCTGATGGGAGGGTGTAAAAAAGACAGAGCCAGACTTCTCTCAGTGGTATCCAGTGACAGGACAAGAGGTAAAGGGCACAAATTGAAATAAAGAAAGTACATTTAAACATAGGAAAAACTTCTTGACTCTGTGGATTATCAAACACTGGAACACGTTGCCATACAGGCTGTGGAGTCTCCATCCTTGGATTTCTTCAACACTCAACTGGAGTCAGCCCTAAGCCACCTGCTCTAGCTGGCCCACTTTGTTCTGGGGCATTGGAATAGCCGATCTCCAGAGGTCCCTCCTACCTCAGCCATTCTGTGACTCGAAGAAGCAAGGAAACTGAAAGCTATTGGTAGGCTATGTTTACTATGGCATCACTTTATAAAAAAATCTCTTCTTCCTTTAAAATTCAGTCTCAATGAATACAACTGAAGTCTTACAAATCTACCTTTTTAGTGCAAGACTTACTAATGCAGGACTGAAGAACAGCTGCAGCCAAAGCAACCTGGTTTATGTTAAGCCTCCAAGTGTTTCCAGCCTCATGTTAATGCTTATGGAAAATTTTCAGAAATTATCCCTTGTGTCCTTGTGAGCACATCTACACCAGGGAATGCAGTACCATGCTAGGGAAACAGCTGATCTTGCTGTTAATGAACTGGAACACCACATCACCATGCAACAATATTAGCTTAAGTTCCAAAAGCTGTATAGTTGCATCAGCACAATGCTGCATCCGGGCTAATTTGCTCTGCCAATCAGCCTAATTAGCACAAGGCAGAGCCATGCTGATGTGGTTATACTGATTCTAGCTCCTGAACTGCTAATCACAGCACTACACTATGCAGTGTGCAGCAAACAAGAGGTATCATTGGAGTATATTTAGAGGTGAAAACTCCTGTAATTCTGTCTGTCCTATAAGTATGTGTAAAACTTTTAGAAAAGCCTTTTTTCTAGCTTTTCAATACAAGCATTTTTAGTACAAGGCACATGTGAGGCATTTCAAGGCTTTTAAAAATGTCCTTCTGCCAAATACTAGCTATTCTGCAAGATGATTAGCTGCTACAGCAGATTTTAATATGTCCTTGATTCTTGTCAGGTTATTTCTCTTAGAAAGAGAATCACTGACGCGTTTTTGTTTCTTCTTTGTGTTCACAAAGCTGTGTTTCCTTTAACACCATTGGAATAAAACCGCCAGACAATTCTCTTGCTCACGTGGTTTTATACTATCACTTTCTTAAAAGTGTTACTCCTAATTGTTAGCTGCATGAGAAAAAAATAAAATTACTTTCTGATGTTTGGTAGATTTATTTGTTTTAAAATGTTATGATAAAGCTTAGACTACCTTATGCTTACTGAAAACTGAAGGTACATTAGCAACTTCCTCTAGGATATATGTCAGGCTTTGCATAAAGAGCAGCTCAACCTCAGTCATGCTCTGCTTACTTCCCGGAAAATGATCATGTTGCTCAGGTAGTTCATGTCGACTTCATTGACTTCCAAATAAGTAATGTCTTTGATGTCAGCTAATCAGTTCTGCACTGCCTGAGCTCGTTCAACAAGGCTCTGTGTATCTGGGCTAACACAAGAAGCATAACAAAACTTTCCAAGTAAGCTCATGATCTAAAGTGCACTTCTCAGGTCATACTTGAGAACCATTCCAAATTCCAAATTTATATTCTGAATTACCCTGTCAAAATGGTCTTGGTCTATCATAGGTTTTCATCTAGGCAAGACCTTTCTTGACTTGAAAAATCTTATGTTAATCTTTGTCTTGAAAGGATCTTAACTCTCAGAGTTTTACCTTCATTCTTTCCAACTGTGACTCTTTACTTTGAGCTGCTCACTGTGTGAAAGCGCACTACGCCAGCTGGCTCTACACCTAACTGACAACAAATGCATGAGACATCATCAAGCCAAAATCTGAGCAGAAAGTAACCTTAGTTACTTCTAGCGTATATATAAATACAGTAACCAAAAGACTTGTGATACATGCTCAAATGCTAATGATTAGCAATGATAATGATTAGCAATTAGTAATGACAGCAAAGGTTAATTCAACTGTTACCACTGAAAAAATTAACCTTAAAGGTTCAACGTTTCCGAAGTAACTGAAATGCAATTCTGAAAAAGGGCCCCCTGGAAAGTTCAGCCCTTGTCTGTGTTTGCAACACATTATATACCAACGCCCATAGCAACCTCATAATGAAGCACTGCTCCACAGCAAACTTCCACACAGCCCTGCCCAAAGCAGTGGGTGCGGCAAGACACTAGTACAGGTCACCCCAATTACCACCTCTTCTCTGTTTTGAATGTTGTTACTCTGGCTGACCGTCCAACCGCAGGAAGTACTCTACATAAATACCTGAAAGAGGCTTTGAATTAGCTACTTAACATCAAGAGATATATACAGTGCATAGAAAGAAAGAAAAGGAAACCAAATCTCTTGGAGAGTTAAATCAAGGATTAACTGATTGCACTGTGCTAGGCTCAGTGTACAAGAGAATGCAGAAGAAAACAGATGTAGGATGCCAAGAAGAAGTCATATTTTAGTTGTGAAAGGGAAATGCTAATTATAACTGCTCAGCAGTGGTAATTTCTGACTGAGGAATGATCTGGCATGGAGGACAAGGAGGCCCAGCTGCAAGAAGCGGTTAAAATGGGTGGAGGCAGGAATACCAGAGACAGAACGACTTCTTGCAAGGGAGTGAAGTTTGCCTTGGTGATGAGATAAGAAACAGGCTCATCACTGTCTTGTAGACCATCCTGGAACACGAGCACTCAGTGGCTACCTTTGCACAGCAGAGCTGGGCTAGGGATGGAACCATAGCCAGACTGATGTGCCCCATGCGACTGCTCAAGGGATTGGTGCTGATGCAGGTGTAAACGAGGAGTCTGCTTGTAACATATCCTTGCAGACTCCATTTAGGACTGTGTATTGCGATAGGACTCTGCCCAATGCATTATTCATTAAATTTTTCTGTTATATTTTAAGCACAAATGTGTGCTTAATTTGCCTCGGGGGGGTAAATGAAAGTTCCTTAACAGTTGTCAATATCATTTTAAAGAAGTTACTTCAATGTTAAATATATAACATCTTCAGATGGTAGGGGCTCCTCTGCTAATGCACATCAATTTATATTCTGCATCCAAACTGAAGCAGTACAGGATAATATCTGTTACAGTATTTCATACGGCCTTCCATACCCTCATTATTGCATAGATCTTCAATGTATAGGAGCCTGAGTTTATACTCTCATTCAAAAGTGTTCTATAGTCTGTTCTACTAATAGGAAGTATTTCAGGGCACTGTTTAAACAGCTGGTGGCAGCCATTTATGAGTCCGCATTTTCCCTTTTTTAAGCATCTGCAGCTCAGGATTTCATAGTGTCACAAAACTATATTAAGACCCTATTATCAGTTATTCCCATTTATTCACTGTCTTTTTCTTCAACTACCATTAATTTTAATTTAAAACAAAGCTGAAATACTTTGCTTACTTGTCCAAAGGGTACCACGTGCACATCAGGTGCTATATAAATAGCTGTGATCACAGCAGCAATAACAATCTTAATTCACAAAAGATCTAGAATTTGCTATTTTTCTCCACGTGTGCTATCTTACTTCATCAGCTTCATGTCTTTTTCTCTGTGCCAAATGTTGCTGTAAAATTTGACACAGAACTTCAAGCAATCACAGTACTTGCCTCCATTAAGTTAAATTGCATTTCCCCAAAGAAGAAGGCACAATGGTTCTACGTTAAGTGACTTCAGAAACCTTAGCCTTTTCAACACACCAATTTAACTTCTTTCTTGTCATTTATACACAATGTACATCAGTTCAAACTGTACATATAAATGACCTAATCATATGTAGTATATTGTCAATCTAGGACTTGTTCTGGGGATGGTGGAAAACTCTCCCAGGCTGCATTCACATCTACGGAAACTACCGGTACTCGAAGACTGAGCACAGAGCACCTCAAAATACAAGATGCAAAAAGAACAACAATTAAATATTTAGCAAATGTAATACTCTTGATGAAAGATAGTTTTATAGAGAGAAAAATATGGATTGTTCTTTCTAAGGTTGTGGGGTGTGTAATATGCTGTGGCAGACATGCTAACATCTACTTTCTTAACAAGCTTAGGAAACACACAACCCCAGTTATGTAAATACTGTACATATTAAAAAGCACATTGTTTTCCAGAGCTTGGAACTCAAAGATTTGTTTCTTTTAAAATCATTGCCTCTATGTCTATTGTATATATACAAATATATAGGTATACGCATCCCTGCAAGGGTTGTATTTAGGAAAGATTTGTGTAAAACTTAAGAAAAAATCCGTAACTTTGGCTAAGACCCATTTTAAGCTGTTTTGTCAAAGAGGAGACAGAGAGCAATACAGATGACCCAAACAAGCCTGCTGTTTTAAACGAATATAATTTAGTCCTTCAGAGTAACACCATTTCCTAAAGAGAACTGCCTGATTACATGAGATTGCCCCATGCTCAGTTCCCAAACCCTTGCCTGACAATAACTCTGGAAAATGACATTCCTATGACTATAGACAAATAAAAAATATATCTAAATAACTGGTTGAGAACAGAAATTAAGAGCATGAATTAAGCATTAGAAGCAGAACATTACTTGATTTTCAAGGACACAAAGTCGAAACACCAAAGAGCAGAAATCATGGAGAGAGGTGCCTCCTACTCCACTCTTGCTGTGTGATGGAGTATTGCACAATCAGCTAAGAGACTATCAATAAACTCAAAGCAGCTGTCTGCACTTGTGACTACAGTGGAGTTAAATGATTTAATTACTGCTAACTGAGCCTGGTGAGACAATATATTTCTCTGCTTACAGAATACATATGACCAGCTAATCTAGATCTGTATTTTTTCTTAAAAATAAGATACTCTTAAATATAAAATACTTGCTAGTAACCCTAATGGCTAAAGTAACCTACAGCAGCTGGTTACAGGATAAACCCAGGACCTTCACACCGTAGTGTATTCAGAACACTAGGTCTCCCATCCTGCTGTACTTTCTATTCCGGGGGCTGGAAGTGAGTTTTGTTAAGATCACTGTTTCTACTAGTATGAATCTTTCTGTAAATACCAGCTTGGCACTAGCAGGCAGATTTTAAAAAAGCTGTCTTTGTATTGCCTTCACCTTTTATTTCCCTACTTTTAATTATAGCACTTAAGAAACTGGAACGGTTAAAGTGGAAAGTAGCTGCAGTTATTGAACATACGAATACAAGAATTTATGAAAATTTTTAAAATACACATATAAAGCACATAATTGCATCAACATAATGGGCTGAATATGATATTATGTTTTTTTGAAATGTTAGGAAAGATAAAGACAGGCTAACCCTTAAAAGAAAGTGCCTTCAGCTCCAAAAAAAGCCGAGTTCAGTTGTTAGAGGCTTCCTAGCAGGCTAACAAAGATCAGCATTACCTTCATATTTGCAAACTTTGTGTATTATTAGTAGCAGAATACTGATAGCATGGAAACATACATACAGAAGTGTCTGCTGTCAATCACAATAGTATGCCGTTATCAATGTTGGAAAATTAATATATATGCTGCCTTTGTAGGTACTGCATACCTATCCGCACCACACAGAAGCTGACAGCCTTTTTCTTATTTAACTGGCCATGTACGACAGAAAAACTCACTGAGTTTTGAAGCTTTGGTTCTTTGTGACGTGCACAACCACCAAAGCAGAATAAAATGGAAGCATCGAAGGAAAAGCCCCAGACTCTGACTTGGGTTTTTCCATGCCTGCCTGATGAGTTTGGTTTACCTGGTATCTGAGATCATCTATGACACAGTGCAAAGATCCAGCACAGAGGCCTGCTGGCTTCCTCTGTCGCAAGCTCCTCAGAGGACACGTCTGGGGTGAGCCAGGGCTGGCGGGCCTGCCAGAAGGGCCCCTGCCCCCTGCTGCTGCCTTTCCGAAGGAACAGCACGCTTGGTTGCTAGAACATTTGTTCAGCACCGCTGAAATGCAACACCCAACGTTTGTTTGGGCAAGGTGTAAGTATTTGCTCAGGAATTCACCGTGAGAACGTGACATAAGCCATGACAGAGCTACCTACAGCAGGTGACCTAGAGTTTTGTTTGCTTCCTTAGTCACACTCTTTAGTTTCTTCTTTTTTTAGAAGCCACGTCCCCTATTAAACATTCAGGTCATTCAGTGCACGTTAGTTTTCTTTTGCTTTGCTTCTCAACTGTTCATTTTCAGCCCTTGGATAAAATTTGCTGGTGCTTTTATTTGGTTGTATTTTGACTTCAGTTCTGGAGAACAGTGAAGAGGAAACACTGTTTGACAATGGAAAATAATCAATTTTCTTTTTATTTCTCTGCAATAAGTTATACTTTCTCATAGGTGAAAGATTCTGGAAAACCATACAAACAGCAGAAGAAACATCAGTTCAGTGACTTACCCCAGTCATGCATGAAGATCTGTGGCAAAGATCTGAATCCAAATGCCACTGGTCACAAACCTACAATTTCCCTACCTGCATATGAATGTCAGCCCAGGTGGTCAAAATCTCTGCTGATGGAGCAGAGCAGGAAGACTTTCTTCTTACAGAAAGCTTGTTCAACTAACATCTGCCAAATATAGTATGTGGATCAGACCTAAAGAGAGGACACATATTTATGTGTTCTTTTGTAACAATAAAAGCATTTTTTTTTTTTCACTCTTGGTTTACACTCTAACATACATTTAGCAGGGTACTGAATGTAGGAGTACTTACAGTACCTGGAGAAAAGCCACAGCTACCATGTCAAGGTGAACTTGAAAACAAAAATGTAAAAGGGAGTGGATGCCTTGAGAGGAAATCACTTACAAGAGATAAGTGTGCAGGAGTTTTCCTTAGTGGAAACACTTTATTTACAGAAAATATGCAGATAAAGTAATTTATAAGTTACATTTTATGAAGGATTATTAACTAGAAATTGCAAGAGTCCCAAATTTCTAATGGCTATGGTTATACGTGCGAGTATTTGAAGAACTTTAATATAAATATGCTCAGGAGATTTTTCTTTTTTTTTTGTGTGTACTTTACATGGAACAAAATAAGTACAGTAGTGTTTGTTATTATATTTCATATAATGCAGTTACTTAGTCACTACATATTATCATTGTCTTGATTTACAATGTATGACAAAAATAAAAGACTTTACAAGGCCTTTTTGTAGTTCAAGTGCTTTAGTAAATTAAAACAGTCTTTCTATGTTCCAGGAAAAATGGAACACTATGGAATATTATCCTCCTTAACACAGAAGCTGAACACCTGGACAAGCCTAAACTGATTTCAATTTCCAATACTACTGAGATTCACATATACAGAAAAATGAGGCATTTCTAAAAGACAGCATACCTAAACAAACAACATACTGAAATAAAAATGGATACATTACATATCACAGTGCACATGACAGATGACTAGTAAGACCATGGAAGTTAAGGTTTTTTAAATGTTTTCTCCAGACAGACATACATTTTTTTGTAACCATGATCTGCATAATTATCAATACAGAGAAATTTGTTACAAACATCATCTTTCCGCCACAGAACTCATAAAAGACAAAAGAAATCATTGCAATTTATGACATCAGAAATTGGTTTAATAGCCTATAATAGATTGCATTTGTTTGCTCCAAAACTGAACGGATTCTTCCTCTTAAACAATTTCCTAAAAATCACAGAATCACAGAATCACAGAATGGTAGGGCTTGGAAGGGACCTCTGTGGGTCATCTAGTCCAACCCTCCTGCCGAAGCAGGGTCACCTACAGCAGGCTGCACAGGACCTTGTCCAGGCGGGTCTTGAATATCTCCAGAGAAGGAGACTCCACAACCTCCCTGGGCAGCCTGTTCAGAGCTCCGTCACCCTCAGAGGGAAGAAGTTCTTCCTCATGTTCAGAGGAGGGATGAATTTGGCTATTTTCCTGCTCCACTGATGTCTCGCCGTTCACGCTCCATCTGGGGCCGCTCGTTGGCAGCAACGGCTGACAAGTCCCTTCCAACCCCAACCGTATGCGATTCTGTGATCTCCTGCGAGGGGATGCGAAGTTAGGATGCTCGTTTTGGTGGGGACGACGGAGCTGGAGGCTTGTTCTGCTGAGGGTTCTCCCGCAGCTCTGGGCAGCAGCTCCCTCTCCCTTTCTCCTTGAAAAAAACCTTCGAAAGGTCTTGGGCTCATCCGAATGCAGAAACGTCTCTCTCTCTCGCTTTTATCTCAAATTCCTTCTCAAGACAGGAAAACCACTTCTGTCTGGCTCTGAATAATAACGTAGAGCATGGAGAGCCCCGTCGGTATCAAAGCGTTCGCAGTGTGAGCACGGTTCGGTATGAATAAGGATATCATAATTCATCCCTCCAACATCAAATGGTTTACTGTAATTTTTAATTCTTCATAGATTTATATGGGCCTACTTTGTACCTTTGAAAACAACAAGGAGTTTGCCCTTGTCTTCAGGACAAAGAGGTGCCGGATCCTACCGAAACAGGCTATATTAATCTCAGCTGTAGAGGGCTTCATTTTTTTTTTCGTTAAAGAGTTTGTTTTCTCTGCTTTTGCACGTTAGAGGATTATTCCCTCTGGTAACAAACTTAATGCAGGGGAATGTAATAAACTAAAAGCAAATTAACTGTGTTGCTCTAAATTCTCTTTCCTCGTACGATCAGTCTTGTAATTTTCAAAGGAAACAGTATAAAAGTTGCAAGACTAATAATCATAATTATTATGAAGAATGAATCCTGAGATGTTATTACACAATAAAAACACACCCTCCCATGCTGGGTCTTACTGTTCAATTATTTAAAGCTCCCTGACAATTATAAACTCGCTTCAAGTCTGTTGTCTTATATGATGAGGAACCGCATCCCCAGCCACAGCAGCTTGCTTTTTTTTATCATTGCAGTTCAAAATAAAATTGCATTTAATATTTCAAAAGGAAGGATTCTTTCTTTAGTCCTCCAATTTTTCTGCTTAGAAATGCTATTTTATTTCAAAGCATTATCCAAGAGAAAAAGAAAGCAAGCAACGTTCCAAACCGATGCGCTGTGATTATGTTCTCCAAGGAACAGAGCTGAGGGAAGAGGATTGTGTTGTCAACTTCTTAAAAAATAAAATCAACTGTACTAAAAATGTGAATTATGTATTAATATTTGTCAAAGTTGAGAAGAATGCTGTCGATACAGCTTATAGCAGCAAGTCCTCCGTAGCAAACTCGGATCACGACATGTCAGAGGTGCTTGGCTTCCTGGCGCTAGTCAGCCCTGGCCAGGGCTTGCAGGTATCTCGGCAGCCTCACGGGCAGCGTCTCTCCCCAGTTATTTGGGAGAAGCAGGGATGCAACAGCTTTCATTATTCAGAAGATGTTTGCTGTGGCGGTGTAGGGTCTGTCTTAGAGGTTTTTAAAAAATGGGCAACTTTCATAGAATCGTTAAGGTTGGAAAATGGGCAACTTTCATTGAATCGTTGAGGTTGGAAAAGACCATGAAGATCATCAAGTCCAACCAGTAGCGTTTATGTACTGGTTGTGTAGAGTTGTGTGTAGAAAGAGTGATTTTATTTGGTTCTGTCTTCCATGTGTCAGCGTTACTTTGAGTCCCTCTGAAATCCCCTGAGTTTGTGTTCCCCAACTTCATCTCCATGTTGCTCTGATCGTTTTAAGGTCTTTCATGGGTTATTTATGCAACTCACGGTACGCAAGGACCGACGTGCTTGGGCAGACCAAAGCCTGTCCTAACAGCCCTTACCAGGATGCGCAGGGAGAAGCGTGACATCAGGACAGGCTTCCCCAGAAGGTGTTGCCATGGTTGACCATCACCCATTGCTTCCCTCCTTGGTGGAGCCCACCCGTACCATCCCGCTCCCTGTGGGAGCTCCACCGAAGGATCCTCTTCCTTCCAACCTTGCCTCTGCCGCTTGCGGGTTTTGTGAACTGGTTTGGGTGGCGAAACTCCTCGGCAAGGAGCCAGCCCTGTGCATGTGGGGGACGTCGGGGTCTTCCTCGCTGGCACGGCTCCCGTCCTTACTGTGCCCATTTGTCTAGGTGGAACGGCATTTTTCCTCAATAATTTGTGACTTCAACTTAAATAATCTTGTCCAGACGCCCACGTGTTCGTTCCGTAGAGTTACTGCCAGATCAAATCTTGACTCGGTAGCTCCTGTATAAAGCAAAACAGTTTCAAAATGATTTCCCCTCCCTGTACTGAGTAAAATATTGCTCCCATTAGATCCGCCGTATCCTTTTCACAAAATACGAGTGGGCGGTTCTCCACTGAAAAATTGCAACCTAATAGGTGAGAAAAAGGTTGAAAATTACAGGTGATTGAAGAGAGAATTAGAATGGCAGCGAGCCAGCAATTTTGAAGATGCTACCGTAACTACCACTATTATGTGCAATTCTTTTTAAGTCTATGGCAAAGTAGATAATGTTAACAAAACTATTAGTATCACTACACACCGCTATAAATATCCTTCGTGTTGTCTCGGAGTAACTGCTTTTCTAATGGGGCACAGTGAGTTTCATTAATGTATAGATTGCTTCTGCAGGTTTCTTGCTTTTATCTGTAAATTCAATATCCCAGAAAAAAAACCTTAAGAAATGTATAACATATTACTATATTTTTTCGGCGCTTTACATCATGATAATGGTCTCAAAATTGGTATTCATCCTGTCAGATTGCTATTTTTTAAACTGGCTTAGGTGGGGAGATAATTTTTAGAAAGGACAAGGCATTAAAATCTCTGCTGACTCTCTTTATTCTGCGGCGGCACGATCTGCCGTTGAGCTTTCTAACAAGTTTATTGTAGATTGGAGGCACCAATTCTCTCAGGTTGGGAATCCTCTTAATTACTAATTTTGTTACTGGGGCGGCGGAACAATTGCTCTGGGAGCGGCGTGAGCTTTCCTGTAGACCTACGTCCTACGAGCCTGTGCCTCACAACCGCGGTCGTCCTCTTCGGGGTCCTTTGCTGACCCCTTCTCCCACCGCTGGAGCACATCCCGGGGTCCCAGTGGGTGTGAATGCAGTCAGCCCCCCCCCACTTTTGGGGCCCCTGAGTACCACCTGCCAAGAGGCAGCTGAGGGAGGAGCACCTTCTCGGTACCAAGCCCGCACATCAGGCTGAAGGGGTGGTCATGGAGTTCCATGGAAGCCTTTTGATCCGTGGGGACACCGCACCCGAGAAATGGTTTTTCATTAAACTCACAGAATCACAGAATGGTCAGGGTTGGCAGGGACCTCTGTGGGTCACCCAGCCCAA
>Ga0181612_158634_pt1 | contig 11565 bp, 11 predicted proteins | sample HoacroProtozoa21_FD_119630 | JGI IMG/M metagenome (GOLD analysis project Ga0181612, IMG submission 119630) | Hoatzin crop microbial communities from Cojedes, Venezuel. Combined Assembly of Gp0051906, Gp0051904, Gp0051908
CCAGGGAAGCTGTTGAGGCATTATCCCTGGGGGTGTTGAAAAGACATGTAGATGTGGCGCGTAGGGACATGGTTTAGTGGTGGACTTGGCAGTGTTAGGTTTACGGTTGGACTCAATGATCTTAAAGGTCTTTTCCAACCTAAATTCTTCTATGGTTCTATGCCTGATGCTGTTGGGGCAAAGGGAGAACGTCCAGCCTTGATGAGGAAAATGCCTGGCATTTGGCTGAATTGGGCTGTTGGTTGCAGGATCAGGAATGAACCCAGACAGGGACACACTAGGGTTAACTCTGTTGCTCACTGGAGTTAGCAAAGACTTCTCACCCGTGCTTTCTTAACTGACTTTAATGTAATCCATGTCAAGAGGTTTGGCCAAGATTGTCTGAGCTTCATCATTTCTGAACACTTACCAGGTCCTTCAGGAGCACTTTGTGCAGGAGTAAAATTCGGGGGTCATTAAGTTTCCCATTAGATCTCAAGGAGACAGGCTATCACTGGGGCAAATGAGACATAGCACACGGTTTCTGATTTTTTTTTTTTTTTTAAATCTAAGATTTATTAAGGACTCCAAAACTCCAGACAAAGTTTCTTTTCCTGCTGTTGCACAAGAAATCAAAAGGTTAATCCTTGAGGGGTTTCAGGCTGTTGTGTTGATTGCTCCAGCTTTTGTGAATCCTTTTGTTTATGGAAAAATTGCAAAATCATGCAGAAGTGGTCAGTGTTGCAAAATGTCTGTATCTCTCTCTACTCTCTCATGTACTTTATCCATCTTCCATGGTTTTTCTCTGCCTGACCTTCTGCATTTTCTATTTCTGTACAAAACAGAAGTGAAAAACAGAGTAAAAAAGGTTTGAAGTTAAGTGTTGTAACTCCTGAGTGATTCTCTGTATGGGATTTGGACACCTCTCCCTGCCCTCTGGCTTGCAGGCTATGTGACACTATTGATACGCCAGTATCATGGGATCACCGAGGTGACCTGCGAAGTGGAGATGCAAACCGCACGAGCTACAGGTCTCATAAGCTGGGCAGGCAAAGCTCGAGTCAAACTTTTCGCTTCACTGTGACAAACCAAAATGAAGCACATCATAATAGACTTTCATTCCAGAATAAAGGGAAAAGCTAGTTTGATTTGGGGGATTTTTTGCTATTGATCTGGGGTGATAAAAAGAAGAGGATATTGTGGGGTTTCATGTCACTATGGTGATAACATCCGCATTTCACTACCAGCTTATCTACAGAGATACTTCTTCAGCATGGGCTTGGCTGAAGTATTTCTGTATTTTTTTCTGTACTTTATCGTGGAGCTCACTGTGCCCAGGTCTCATCCAGTGAGTCCTGACCAGCTTTTGAAAGGCAGATTACCTCCAGAACTCGAGCAATCTGTTGAATTTAGAAGGCAATTATTTTGATATGTAAATGAAACGATGGGAGGAAAAAGGTATCAGTTTTGAAATGCAATCAAGGCCAAAGATAAAAAAGGTTTCTCATCTACTTTCCAATAATTGTTTTCTAAATTATGCCCTTGGCACAGGACTTGTGGCTGTTTCCTTAGCTAACTGCAAGACAAGCCACATGTACCATCACCCCCAGGCTGGGAGGAAGGTCATGTAATTCGCTTCTGCAATGGCAAAAAAATGGTGGTAAAATCTCTATTGAGTGCACTTAATGGCTCGGCAGATTATTAATGAGATATGGAGCTTTTCAAATCTAATTCCCTCGGTTTAAATCCAAGCCCTGTCAGCAGCTGGAGAAAGACCTAAGGAAAATTAGTTTATGTTCTCAGCCCAGCTCCTGGAAGATGAAAAGCTGCACAACCGTTGGCACTAATTAGTGCTTGTGTTGGCCCTCTACTCCAAAATACCAGAGCCAAAACGGGCCAGGGAGAAGTGAGCTGAAGCTGTGGTGGGTGGGATCTGTGTCTCCAGGAGGGAATGGAGGACCAACCACACTCTGCACCACGCTCCCAACCTGCTCCTCAGAGAGTCCCATCTTGGAGAGCCCATCTGGAGCTCTGTAGGTCGGTCCCAGTCAGGGCAGCTGCTGCCCAGGCACAGAGCACAAGGAGATCTGAAACGTTATGGTTTCAGTGGACTGAGAAAGGGCAGAGAAAGAAGCCCAGACACAAGAGGGAAAGAGACATCTGACCCTCTTCTCCTGTCCTGCTTGCCTAAGTTCTGCTCCTGTCCAACCTTGCGCTTGCCTCTGCTTCCACTCTTCACCTCTCACCAGCTGTAAACCTGCCTGGAAATTATTGCAAAGTGCATTTTTCCCTTGTATTTGTGAATACTGATTTTACTATTTGAGGTACCCTGGATCTTGCTCTGGGATGTATTTCCCAGCAGTGACTCCATCTTAGCGTAAAAACCAATTAGGATAATAAATAAAGTTCAATATTGTACATGGAGTTTCTTTTGTCAGTGGCACTTAATCACTCAGTTTGGGCTGAGGCCAGCCTCCAGATCCCATCTGGAAAGCTGGAAGGAGAGCAGGATGACGTCTGCAGCTCTGCAGTCGCTCGAGCAGCCCAGCCATGTTTCAGCCATGCCTAGCTACCCTGTCCTGCGTGCTCCCACCGTGCCCCGCTGCGTCGCGTGTTCCCAGGGGTCTGTCACACCAGCTCTGCCTTTACTGTGAAAGGAGATGAAGACAGACCTCGGTGCGCATCCTGAGCCAGAGCTTTCTGCTCTCCGAAAACCCCTGGCAAGGGGAGAGGTATCAAACTGATCTCAATCACGCTAGGACAGGCTGGAGTGTGTTAGGCATCCATCTAATTGGCAGCGCTCAGCCTGTGCTGATATTACTTTTCTTTGGAGTCTTTTATCTTTAAATAGTAATCATTATCTGTAAAACAAACAAATAAATAAATAAATAACTTTGCTAAAAGCTACTACACCGTGTTTAAGAGTGGGCAGTCCAGCTACTTAGAGACCTCAGCCTCTGCATTAATGCAAGTGAATGTCCAAGCTCTTCTTTCTCCATTAGTCTTCTTTAATCCACTGAGGGCTTGTAGGATTTCCAATTAGTGATCATTCAATAATTTCTTCATTTCCAAAGCAGCAGAAGTCTCAGTCTGACTGGCAGTGCAAGCTATGGCACTGGCTCACTGAACAGAGCTTAGATTCCAGATTATGGGAGAAGAGGGAACAATTGTTAGGTCAAGGGAAATACCGTGCTGGCAAAGGTATGTAAATGTCGTTCAGCTTGCAAAAGTTAAACCAAGGTTCTAGGAAGTCTTGGGATTTGTTTCGAAATCGGGATGCTCAACAACATTTGCAGGTTCTTTTTACTTGACCTTTATTTTCTGAAGCTTTATGCAGCCGGCACTTCATCCTACTTAGCGGAAGCCTTCCAGAAGTGAAGTATCTAGCCTAAGCGCTTTATAGACTCTAGGGAGAAACAAGCACAGCCTGATCCACCCACCAGAGAAATGTGTCCTGTCTTAGAGGGGAATGAAGGATGAGAGGATGGGAGTCCTGCTGACCGCGTTAGACTAGCTGCCTAAATTTAAAATTAATCCTACACTGACATTATTTTTTTATTAGTATTAGTTTAGTCTGACTAGGTCTGATGCTGGAGTGAAATTTCCCTCAGAGCAGTTTTCAAGCCAAGCATCAATATTAGACAACATGTTCCTTTAGAATAAGCTGTCAATTTATACATAGGGCTGCAGCAGTAGGAGAGAATGTGATTCAACAGCGAAAGATCTGCTCCGGTATTTCTCACTTCCAGTTTCATTCTGTTCAAGTCTGTCCTGGATATCTATGCTTTTTAGGACTGTGTTGTTAAAAGACAGTAACAAAGGCCAAAAAGGCTCTTGGAGTGGGTAGGACAGGAGAATAAGGGTCTTGCAGGGGTTTCTCACTTTTGCCTCAATCCTGACCTCCTGGACTCATCTGTAAATAAAAGTGTATCATCTCTTCTGTCAGTGCAGTCTGCTCCTCTGGGGTTTTGTCACAGGTCTGTAGAGTATTAAAAAATAAATAAGTACAAGCATAATATTTGTATTTTGGGAAGCACCCTGGGAAATCTGAGGGGCTCAGCCCTGGCTGTGAATGCAGGGCAGCTGAAGCATGGGGCCAGCTCCTGGGCCCGAGACCTGGAATGGGGCTGTAAACCCTGACAATGTGGTGGGGAGGCTGAGCTGCGAGGTGCAGTTTTGATTTGGCAGGTTTAAAAGCTGATGGGATTCGAGAGTTAGATCCAAGACAGCGTACAGCTATCCAGCCATGAAGAATGGAGCAAGGCTCAGTTAGTACCGTAATAACATCTGCAAGAAAAAGAAAAGCCCTATAAGGAAAGATTTTCTTTTCTTTGCATCGGGATGGAAGGGAAATAGATTTTCTTGCTGTTGTCACACACAGCCAGGTTGTCTGTGCTCCCGCCAAGCCTCGGTCCCCTCTTTCTCCAGCGCTTTGTCATGTCTGTTTAGGCTGAAGGATCTTCCGGGCAGAGACAGTCTCATAGAGGGGTTCAGAAGAGAGCGGTGGTGCCCTGATCTTGCTGGGGGCACGCAGATGGCACGGCAATTGAACCCAGCAGGTCTTTATGTTGAAAAGAGGACAGTATAGCCAAGAGGTGTTCATGCCCGCGTTTAGCAGCTCAGCTGGAAAACCGAGGGTTTCCTCTCCTGCCAGGCGCTGCGGGAATGGGTTTCTTACAGCCGGGACCTTGCAAGAGCATCTGGCAGCTGGCACTCTGCTTCGGAGCGCAGAGCGGTGGCCACGGCACGAAGCAGGGAAAAAAGCATCGTTTGCGGTTGGCTTCTGCTTCTCCGCTCCCCCACAGTCCCTGCTTCTGGAGACTCCGGTGAGATCTAGGTGTTGCTGGGGTTTGTACTGGCTCCCCAGCCATTTTCTCCTGGGAATGGCTCTTTGCTTCCCTCTGAGCTGTGTCCCGGCAGCCAGCTAGGAAATAAACATTTCATTTGGAGTGATTAATAGTAAAAACTACAAATAATGCCTATGGGAAGTTTACAGGGAACATTTTCTGTAATTAAAAATAACGCCTGGGCGACCACCTGTGGGTTATGTTACAAAAAAGTACTATTGTCCCTCTCTGCATGTTCAAATCAAGATTATAAAGGGAAAGTATTAGTAGTGGATGGATGGGCTGGCCAGGGAGGTGGTTTAGTTGCTGTTTCATTCCGCAGTAGCAATTACCTGCACCTGCTTTCACCAGGTGCTCACTTGGGTACCTTTGGGCAAAGGGAGTGCTGGGGAAAATTCCTAGGAAACAGGAAAAAATGAAGGGGTTTGGGCAAACGAGAAGATAAAGCTGGTTCTTGGGCATCAAGTGGTCTTCTTGGCACTTGCGATGTGCTTCTGCGTTCTGCAGAATATCAGGTCTGATCCTTACCATCTGGACCAATAATCAAGGCTTCATTAGAAACCCAGATTTGTTGTAAATTAGAACATGTAATTAGAAAATGTGTCTGCTAATTGAGTCCCTTTGATGTAAGCTTCAAGATGTGACGCTGATCCCACACAGAGGGTTCTTAATGCCTTTTATTTATATACATTTCCCCCATTTATTGTTATTTGCAGCTCAAATGCTTTGCTGATCAGAAATATTCAGAAATTCATCTTGCAAAGAGCAGTGTCACTTCGGCTATTTATAAATACGACGCTGGCACAAAATGCCATTCAGCAAATTCCTTTTTTTAGGTTGCTTCTTCCCCCCCTCCCCCATTTTTTTCCCTTTCCTTTATATTTCCAACTACAAAACAAGAAGTTTCTATTTTAGCTTGTGCAGAAGCGTTCAGAGCACGCTGGGGGTTGCCGATTCAGTAGGTGGCACTCCTCCCTCTCCGTCGGCTCGCCGCCGATGGCAGCCCTGGCGTGATAAAGAAGGATTTTGCCTTCCGAAAGGTGCTACCTCTCACGAGCGGTGCGAAACGTGCTTCTTCCAACTCGTGTGCTCGCCCAGCATCCCAGAGCACCCTCTGTAAAAAAACCCCCAACCAAACCCAAGGTGTAAAACTCCATGCCACGGCACTTTCCGACTAGAATAATCTCAGTTTAGCTCTCTGCAGTCTTCCCTGTGGTTTTAATTAGTGGCGGTGGCCTTTATGGGCGCAGGGAAGCGCCACGTGCTCTTGGTTGGTGCTCAGCGGGTGCCGCTGCGCTCGGTCGTTGCACGGGGGCAGCTGCGAGGACTATTTCTGTTTCTATGAAATGTTTTTGAGTTTCTTGAGAAAGGGAGCGCTGCAGACATGCAAAATCTTATTGCCCTTATATAAGCTGAAGGAATTAATTAAATAAGTGCATAAAAATAACCTCTCAGAAAAACAGAACAGCTAGCATATAACTTAATTTCCTGCCACTCTCTAAGATCTGCTAGAGCACAAAGCCGGGTCTGTCTGATGCTTTTCACCTTGTGAGAAAATATCTTCAGATAAAGAAGAAAAAAATTTAACCCTTAAGACTCTGGCCTCTTTCCGTATTAGGGTGACAGCTTCGTTCTCTAAATTTTTAAATGCCTGTAAAACGTAAAGGAATGTGGATGAAAGCACAGCACGGGGAGCCCCAGCCCCGGAGGGTGCTGTGCCTGGTGCTGTACAGTGAGAGGCCAGTTCTGCGCTCCTGCCCAGCACTGCTTTACCAGTCCTGATTTTTCACGATTTAGCAACAAGTTTCATGGGACCAACAGTGACTTCTCCATAGCCGCTACTGATCTGGAACACGAAAGGAGCGGAGCAGACGAAGAAGCAGCCGCAATAAACGTGAAGACATGGGACCATGCTCCAGCCCAGCATCCCTTACGCTGCTTCAGGGGAGTGACTAAATCAATGAGAGGAATCAGACCCAAAGGATTTTTGCCAAGGGAAGCTGGATCAACAGGATGGATTCACCACCAGACTGCCTGCTCCGTGCAGTCTTAGCTCACTAGCAAAGGCCTTGGTACCAGGCAGGAGCAATTAGAGCAGACCAATGTGATTATCCCAACTTGCCAGTGGTCTCCACTGCAGAAAATAAGGTTCAAAGAGCTCTCCCTTGTCTCTACGCAAAAGCCAGTTGCTTTCCCAGGTCTTGGACAGTGCTTGGAGATGCTGAACATCTCCAGCAGTGTATCGTGTTGGCCCCAGCTTGGAGGCAGCACGGCTGAAATAGTGATGCTGCTCCGCAGATGCCTCAGGAACAGAAAACACCCCTCTTGTCCTGCTCGCTGGGGAACTCATTCAGAACCCAGCTCAGCCACCTACACTGCAGGAACGGCCGAGGATTCAGTTCGTAATGAGGCAAATGCTTGTGGCCGCAAACCCCGCTGTGACAACAGGCTGTATGCGGTAATCAGGAAAAATGCATATTGCCGGAGACACAAGAGTGTGGCAGATGAGTTCAGTGTTCCTAATAAAAAAATCTAATTCCCCTAATCTGTATCAAACACTAAAAGCTACATGCTACCAATTATTTTCCTCTAGTTTTAATTTACAACAATCAGTTATAATGGATGAAATTAATTCTTAGTTTAATTTTGTTGGCTGTGTGCTTAGAATCCCATTTTTTTCCATCTCCCCTTTTCCTGGTGCTGGAAATTAGCTGCATCTAGCTTCAGTGGTGCTAGTTAAAATGGAACATTGGTCCTAATTGTTTACTAACCATCACAACCTTTGGTGTAATTCACTATTTGCTGTGGTTTCAGTGTGGGTTTTAGTCTCATTAGCTTTGCTTACCCTTTCAAATCCAAACTTTTGAAATTAAAATGATAAACATTGCCATCTGTATCTTCCATCAATACATCTCCGTGTTCATCACTTACCCCGGTCTCTCTTGCTTTTAGAGAAGCCTATGGGGTTATCCTAATTTACGCGGGTTTACCTGCATCTGAAGACTCTAGAACTGGCCAGAAATCCTGGCGACAAAGTGCAGAGGTTGCTTAAGCTTCGCCTCACTGCGGGTGGGGCTGGGCACGGTGAGGACCGTGCTGCAGTGCCGGCGCGCAGAGCAGCAGCCGGGAGCCTGCGCGGTCACAGGGCATTCTGCACAGCGGGAAGAGAGCTCGAAGGCTGTTCGGAAGAACGGCGTTATCATGAGTGGCAAAATTATCCGCCGGGTTATAAGCTCTTGTGCTATGCAAATGGTTGACAGCCTCTCCTCCTTAACTACGCTCTGCAATGTCCTGCGGCAGCGGTGGAGGCGAGCAGCTGCCGAAACGCAGCGTAAGCCTCCCAGCATCAAGAGGAAGGCCTTTTCCCTGCTGAGGGGAGCTGGGAAGGAGAGTGTTCCATCGTGCTATGCATTATGCAGCGGAATTGTCCCAAAAGACCAAAGGTTTTGCGTTCCCCTTTTGCTTGCAGGAGCGTGGTTCATATTCAAGCCATAGCAACCTTGCAAGAAAATAAACCTGCAGAGCTGGCTCGGAGGAACTCCGACGGATCAGGTTCGCTTAGCACTTGTTGACGTGAAAATGTTTTCCAGATTTATCCTGATTTCCCTAGAAATTTGTCGGTGTGGAGAACGGGAGCAAAGTTCAGACAAAGTCAGAATGCTGGTATTTTTAAGCCAAACATCTCACTTTCTCCTTTCTACATCGCTTTTCATTCTGAATGATTATTTTTGCCTGGCAAGTGATAATGTATTACGTCATCAAAAAGTCAGCTGTAAAGCTTGACACAGTGCAACCAGTATGTCAGCATTTTGGGTTGTGTTTTCTCTCTGACACCGAATGAAACCAGTGTGAAAATTGAGACCTCTGGGCAAACGAATCGCCGTGCCTCTGCTCGGCTTTGACAATAAAGAAACTTGGGAAGAGCTTTTAGCACACTCGCCTCTTTTCATCGCTCTATCTGATCTACATGACGTGCTCAGGGCAGCGGGGACCGGGAATACTTGTACTCTTAAATGCTCACAGAGTTAAACCGATCAAATACACGCCGCTTTTATTGGCTGTAAGTGACTGAGCTTATTTTGCTTTGGTGAAGACGTGGAGATTGTTATCGAGCTCAAATCACTGCTGCAGACTGGACGCGGCTGCTGTGCCCCCCGCGCGCCCTGCACCGAGGCTGATCTACGGCATCGCCCAAGCTTTGGCGTCTGAGAGGTCAGTCCTGCCCGCCAAGTGATGCCACGGACAGCGGGAATAGATGGGACCTTTGATTTCTTACTTCCCAGAATAAAATGCCAGACACCAGGCGGTTTGAAGGGTAGCATCACTGTGCACTCAGCACTGGAGCCAGAGTTTCAAACCTCCCCTTCTCTCTCTCCTCCTCTTTTTCCCCTCTCTTCCTAACCACGATTTTAGTCTGTAGTATGGAAAAACCTTTGAAATCACCCTGTCGCTGTGCTGAGCCTTATTTGCAGATGAATGGTTAATAGGTGCAATGCAGACGTAATTACAGAGTTATAAGAGCTTTATTTATGCTCTTCACATTAAAGTGGTATCATGCTATTAAATCTTCTTACCATTAGCCACTCAGTGTGGAGAGAGAGAGAGCACGTGTGAGGCAATCACAGGAAAATTTTCTCATTAGTCACTTAAGACCAGCGAAAGACACGAAGAGAGGCGTGTTTGTCAGTCTGGGCTGCTCCTGAGGCAGCAGAGGTGTTACAGGCTGTGACGTTGTTCCTCTCGAGAAGTTTGCACACATTATCCCGGTCAGCAGAGCGTGGAGGTCACCGTGTTCCTTCCCCTCCTTTCTTGCCCTGCTCCTGGCTTTGGGCACTTCCCCGCGACACCTCCGCTCGGAGGCCAGTCCCCGCTGGCCGAGGGAAAGGCAGTTCCAGTGGGCAATTGGCCTGCTCGGGGTAATGGGGGTAATTTTTCAGCTGGAACTTTTGTAAGGGGACAAAAGTGCAGATCTGGGGATAGCGGAACGTTTCTGTTTTCGCTGGTGGTGGTTTTGCCCGTGTTGTGCATGATGCAAGCGAGACGAGATGCTGCTTGGCAAGGATTTCCGAGCAACAGGGGTCACTTCTGAATGTTGAGATAATCCATGAGTTTGAAATTCCATCATGTTAAATCATATCTAAGCTGCGTATGGGTGAGCAGGACCTATGTGGGGTGAGAAAGACCTGTTTGTTTATTCACTGCTACACATCAGTGAAATATTTTATTGAACTCAAAGCAGAAGCCTTTTGAGTTTTCTATTTGCCAAGAAGTTCTCAAACCCCTTTTTTGATGTAATTTTCCTCCCCTTTTTTCAGAACTGTCAGCAAAACACAAGGAGTGTCAGCCCTGTGACTCCACGTTCACCAGGGCTATGTGGGGGGTTGGCTTTCTGTTGAAGGACTCTTCAATGTTCATCCGAAATTAATAGCAGAATATATTTTTATTGTGTGATGTGGAACAATAAACCCAGATGTTCAGTGTGCATCAGAGAGCTTGCTGCAGTGATATAAATCTTTGAATTCGTTTAGTTTTTCTCTTTTGTTGGATGTGTAAGGACAGGGTTTGTGCATGTTTTATTCAACTCAGTTTTTACTTGGGAAACCAAAATGAAGCTGTCTTGATCCCAAATGCAGATGTTTTAGCTGGATGAGAATGCCCGCAAACCCACGAATCCGAAATCTGGGTCAGACCTCGGCGGTGCTCCGGTTTGGGCTCTGCTCCAGGTGGTTTAGGTTTCTCGTTACCTGTCTCCTGCGGGTATGACACCTATCAAAGCTTCACCTTCCTCCCCAAAAAGTAAGCCCAAAGGGGACTGCGGCTGCTGAGGCTGCTTGCCAGCTTTCGCTCTTGCGCTGTTTGCCGACAGCCGTTTCGCGGTGCGTTCGGGTTCCTTCCGCAGTGAGCCAGCGGCTCGGGAGCTCCATGGCGGTGAGGGCTGCTCTCCTGGGCAGGCGTGAGAGCCCTCCGAGCCCTGCGCCGAGACGCGCTGGTGCCAGCACGAACTGCGGCTTCCGGCCACTGGGATCCGTGTCCGGAGCAGGAGTAGCTGGCAGAGTTGTCTTGTGTGCAGTACAAGTCGTAACGTGAGCAAAGCAGACGTTGGCGTAACCGCTCCCTGGTTTCGTTTTCCCGTCCCCGCCGTCCGCTCGGTGTCGCGTGGGCAGCGGACGGTGGTGTACGCGCGTGCACCTCCCAACCGCGCGCGCGGTGGCTGGGTGGTCTCTGGCGTGGCACAGTGCATCTGCAGGGCGCAGATCGTGCTGCAGAGCAGCAGCCCCACCTTTGCTCTGGAGGTGGGGAAACTGAGGCACGGTCTACTGGCCTTTCCTCACAGGCGGGAAGAAACCCCAGACCTGAACTCGGGTGTGTTCTGCTGGGTCTCCCTTTCCCTTGCAGAGCCATAAGAGAGTCCAAGTTTCTAAGAGGCCACAGAGGAGCCGTTGCAGCCCCTGGGCTGTTACACGCTGTTGAGGAGGTTCTCCTCCCCCTCTACTCTGCCCTGATGAGGCCCCATCTGCAGTGCTGCGTCCAGTTCTGGGCTCCCCCGTTCAAGAAAGGTGAGGAGCTACTGGAGAGAGTCCAGCGGAGGGCTACGAGGATGAGGAGGGGACTGGAGCTTCTCTCCTACGAGGAGAGGCTGAGGGAGCTGGGCTTGTTCAGCCTGGAGAAGAGAAGGCTGAGAGGGGACCTTAGAAATGCCTCTAAATATCTGCAGGGTGGGGGTCAGGAGGACGGGGCC
>Ga0181612_100069_pt1 | contig 11564 bp, 6 predicted proteins | sample HoacroProtozoa21_FD_119630 | JGI IMG/M metagenome (GOLD analysis project Ga0181612, IMG submission 119630) | Hoatzin crop microbial communities from Cojedes, Venezuel. Combined Assembly of Gp0051906, Gp0051904, Gp0051908
TCTCTTTGTAAAACATCTTAAGAGTGTTACCAGTGGCAGTTACCAAGTTTCCAGTTGCAGAATAACCAAAACCTACTTTTGATGTCTGTTGTATGTTGATTTTTCAAGAAAGAATGGCTCAGTGCATCAATCAGCACACCTGGTAGCACCTTGTAATACCTCTTGTACAGGAACTTCTTCTGTATGTGTCTGCCTTCTGTATATGCACACAAGGCAGACAAAGAAAGCCAGGAATGCAAGCAGCAGGGTTACGAAAGTTGCCAGCGTAGGGCGAACTATGATATCTAGTGGTAACAAGAAAGCATGTCCTCCGAGTTCTCAGCTGTTTTCACAACCCTCTTCCAACTTGGCAAAGCAATATAGCTCATCATGTTCCACAGGAGATTACTTCCTACCACTGTGGCATTTAGCAGTATTAGTTCCCACTGAGAGCAAGAGTTAAACACCCTACCATTAGGACCATCCTGAGGTAGAACACTGCCACTTTTTGGATGTAATTAAATGTTTACGATATATTCAGAAATCTAAAAAACACTGACATTTTTGCAGGGTAGCAAGCCTCTTCCAAGGATAATCAGCACACAGAGAGTAGAAGAATCTGGCAGAGACACACAAATGATCAGTACTTTAGAAAATAACAATTGAGACCAGATACCGGGAGGACCACAGAAGAGAGTGCTGGAGGATAATTAGAAGAACTGCCAAGAAAGCACTAAGCGACCAACAGAATATTCCACAAAAGAGACTTAAAAGGCATTTGTCAAGGAAATAAAACATTGGAACAAAGATCTGGTTTTAGCCACACTCTTATTTGTGTAAAGTTACATAAATATTCAGAAAGTAAAACACAACAAAATGCATCTGTTCTGCAGACAGAAGAGGCAAACCTGTGGATATAATTTTCTTCCCTTTTATTTTAAAAACTGACTCTAACAAAACAAATAAATAAAAATCATCCTGATTTTTATTTCTCACATTTCCAGGTAGCTTTCTACCTTTCATTTCAGTAAAAAGGGCACCTGACTCTTCTCACCTAACTTCCAACTGTCTGCATGACAGGCTTCAATTTGTCAGTTTTCCTCTCAACTGCACCATAATTATCACTTTAACATGGGATTCTCTCACCACACGTACATCTAAAGACTAATTATGCTTCAAGTAGACTCTGCTAACCTTGGAATGTGTTTGAAATGCCAGTCAGATGAACTGCTCTCAAAGCACACTCCCTGCAGGATACCAGAGGGAGGATGCAAGAGAGCTAATTTGAAGAAAATAGTTTAAAATATTAGTAAGTAATGTGAAATTTTCCTGTCAAAGTGTCTGGAGGGTAACAGAGCTGAGACTGGGGAAAGAAGGACTATTGGCTGGAGAGTTTAGAAACATACAGTCCCAGTCCAGTAACGTATTTAGGCACTGAAGTTTCCCATCTATCTCCACCTGATCCCAATTCTTCATAGTTATCTCTTCCATTCACTACAAATTTAAGTATGAGAAGGGAACTTTGACCTGTGCACAGAGCTGCCACCAAAATATTATACGAGTCAGAAGTTGCATTTGCTTTTTGCTTTCCAATATCTAAAGGTAAAAATGTAATTGTATGGTACATTAATTTCTTCCAAACTGGTAACAGGAACACTTGCTGTGGAGAAGAGCTTGCCTTAGATTCCTGTAGCAAGTGGAAAACTGTGGAACAGACACATCATATCTTGCCCCAATCTTTTCAGTTTCACTCTCCATAAGCCATATTTCAGACATCTTACTAAAGGAAGCTAGCAGAACTTAAACACATTGTGTTTTCTCTTTACCGATACATTCTCCTCAATAAATGGCAAGCATATACAGTAATCGGAGTCACGGTAACCTTCAGAAATTTCCTTCTTACCAGTCAGGGCAAAACTGTCTCTTTTTTCTTCTCTTGCCTTGCAGCCTTCCCCAGTAACACAGACGAGTTTCAAGTTCGAAACAGCATTATGGCCTCATACAAAACAGTCAAAATATGGTAAGTCAATTCGTTTTTAAAATTACCACCCGAGACAAATCCCAGTAGTCTCATTTTTACCTTGTTCATGCTTTGCCTGGATTTCAGAGGGGGAAAGGTTATGATCAACTTGCAGAGCTTCCCCAGTCCCAGTGATCCTACTTCACAACACAAGGTTTCAGGAAGGCAGCTCTCACCTCTATGAATCCAACATTACTTCTAAAGTGCATGTTTATGTGGCCAACAATGACTTTTAAATGTAACCGTCACACTTTTGAATACACAAAAGCTTTCATGCGCAGCACAGCATTCGATGGAAGACTTTCAGATTGCACAGAGAATTACACACAAATACTGTATCACTTCAGAGCAATCCATCTTGCTAAAAGCCACAATTCCATTAAATTTTCACACATTTTCAATACATGTGTACATTCCCTTCAAGTGAAATGTGAATTTCATCCGTGCTCATCAGGACTGACTGATGGGAAGGTTCACCACACACAGTCAACTGCTGACAGCCAGCACTGGCTATACAAAAAGATGTGTCAATGTCTGCCATTGATGTACTCTCTTACCAAAAACTGACAGTATTTTCTACTTACTGTGCAGTAACTGGCATCTGCTAACCATCATTTGTCTTCAGATACTGAAGAGGTTTCTAATTAAACAGATGCAGGCTCAATTTCATATGGGATTCCAGAGTAAATGTGTCCATTCTGATTCATTGCATAAAAACCATGTCTTGCAAAAATATGAATTCTAGCTCAAAGAATTTGAATCCATATGCACAAATTAATACTGAGAGATTTTTCTACATGAACTCCTACAAAAAAAACCCTTCAACTCCCTCTTCAAACCCCCCAGCAAAACCCCCACCACCTTCAGAGGTAAGTGTTGCTAATCTCGTAAAGAAACCCCTAAGACAGAAAAACAAATTGAGTGCCGTTTGCAAAGCCAGTCATTATCTATGTAATTTTTGTTCATTTCCCTGACAGATCTTTCACAGACGTAAAAAGCCTTAGTTAGTGGGAAAAATATATACGAATTTCCATTCTCTTTAACTGAGCTTTGTTTTTTTCATTTGAACAAAATTCAGTACTGCAAATACGACGGGAGCTTAATTATGCTGTCTTGTAAGTCCATGGAACTCGCTAAAAAAATCCTACCAGATTCCTAAGGGCTCTGAAAGACATGGGTTTGGTAATTTTTTTAAATTAAGGCAGGTGAAATAATTTTTAGTTTATATTACATTCCACTTTATTCCTGCAATCAAATGTGACTTGAAAGCTCAGTCAAATGACATTACTCAAAATTCTGTAAACTGAGAAGAAAAAATTTGGGAGCGCTGAATTGTTGTCTCTTCTCACTACTGCAACTTTTCTCCCTCACCTGATAAATGAACATATTATTCCTTATGAAGATGCTGTGCTAGCCAACCTCATACAATGCACAGTGACAAAACACACAATGAATTTTCAAAAGTGAAGTAAGCTCTTACTTTAACTGAAAAACTGAAAAAATCCAGATGTATTTAGAAATAAAACAAACAAAAAAATCCTACATGTGTCTGATCACTAGGCTCTGTGACTAGAGAGGAAAAAATGGCTCACAACCAACACACCTGGCGGCCAAGTTTACCCATGAAGCCAGACACAAACAAGATGCAATGCTGAACCAAGCACAGATGTTATTTCTGGTATCTTTTTCAAGGACTGAACCTTGATGAGGTGTAAGCTTCATGTTCCATGGCATGGAATATATGATTAACAGCAGAGCAAAAGACACACTACTGTAAATGGGTGAGCAGTGACAACCCTGGAACAACCCTCATCACCTCAGTACCTACCTATACTAATGTTCCCGTCTTTTAGAGGAAGAAACTTACCTCACTCCCCAGTCTTTAACTAGGCTCCTTTATTTACCTGCTTTTATGTGAGTCTCTTTGTTTACAAAGGTCATTAAGCAGCCTGTATTCTAACCCCAGAAAGAGCTTACCATCCAGGCCAGGCAGAACAGTACTCCTCATGGCCAGCACCAAACCAAGCGGCGATCCAAAGAGGAAGAAATCAGACACCTCGAATTCAAATCGGCCCAGGTTTACTTCTGAGAGACTGGAATTCACAGGAGGAAAGTCTGCACCATCTTTCAACACACTTGAGTGGATGCTGAGCAAAGAAAATGCACTTATTCAACAATAATGAAGAGGGTATCCAGAGAAAAAAAATCTGTTCCCAAAACAGGCTCCTTAGAAAGCTCTAACATCTGTATCTAGATCCAAGCAATATGCCTTAAACTGTAGATAGACATTGCAGTATAGCAGCCACTTATGTTACCCAGTGCAGCTATTCAGGAAGTTTACTACCTTCAACATGCAAGAGTTTTCTACGGTTATTCTACAGAATTCTTACTGGTAAGTTACGCAAGGACTCTGAAGTTTGAAGTTTGCCTCCCCTCCCTTTTAGCAGTACTGATGTCTGTAAGCTTCTTCTGAAACTTCTGCTAGAAATTCTAACCTAACTAAGTTGTATCAGGGCAATGGTATGAAAAGGTTGCAGCCATAAAGTAGGTTACACAGGTACATAAAAAGCATTGTTCTAATCTATTCCTTGAGCTATGAACTAGAATTTCACTACTTTTCAACTATTTATTACAGGTTAAAATTAGGGATCCTTATAGACAGCTTTTAATCTTGTAAGTGATTTAAACACTTTCATTCACTTTGTATGCCATACATGCATGAGGCAAATACAGATCACCTATCCCTTACTGACAGAGAAAAGGCTCACCCCTCATTTAGTTCTGCTGAAGATGAAATAACTACATTCAGAAGCAGAAAAGTAGCATATACACCTGCTGTCCAGTCATGAGACAGAGCAGAATGTGCCTCCAGAGTGTGCAGAGCCTGAATCAGAGATGCTGACCACGCTGACTTCAACCAGAGCCATAACTGAAGCCCTCAGGAGTTATCTGCACACTATACCATCAGTGGCCGAGCGTGGATCAAAATCCAGAAATCCTGAAGAATGGTCCCAAATCAGGTCAAGACCTCAGGCCTCTCTTTCAGCCTGAGACCTAGTGACATTTTCAGTTTACAACCTGGTGTTATTAACTGAAACTCTGGCAACCAAGCTTAGGGCCCCTTTTGGGTAGAAATGAAGAAAGCCAATAATTATATCCATCACTGGCACAGCATTTAGGAGTTACCTCTCTATGCCAAAAGCACTCAGACAAAAAGCACAAGCTGACATACTGAAACACAACCACAGCGTTTAGGACAAGGACATTTCTGTGTTAAAGAGTGATCTTTGTAACCTCATTACTCACACAGACACATCACCTCTACATTGCAGTACATGAGCTCACGGGGAAAAAAGTCTTAATGATCTTGCACCAGTCTCACAGACAGGAAACCAAAGGCTTAGAATCTCTCACTACGTATAGGGCAGGTCAGAGGATGACACGGTTTGGTCTGATTTGTGTTCCCCCGCTCCCGTTATCTTACCAAGGAATCTTTTCTGCCAACTTCAGCCTGTGTTTGTCCAATTATTCCTTAATAACTTAGCAACAGCCTAAAGTTTGAGGTGTCCAAAATGTGAATGCAAGGTAACACTTTTCTATCTGCTTGCTTCAGTACAGCTGCATGTAAAGATTTGTTTAAAATCATACACAGGAAATGAAAAAAGGCTTGGAAGAAAACTGTTATCTTTGTCTTTTAATTATCCTATTATTCCTCAAGTCTGAAGTGCTTTATATAAGCCAACACTGTGCTTTAAACATAACACGGTACTCATTCTATACAAAAACCTAAAAGTGACTGACCAAAAAAAATCTTCACGTTTTCATAGACCAGCAAAAAACAACCATTCTGCCTCAGAGAGAAGAAACTTTACAACATATTGATATCCAGAAAACCCAAGGGTTTGAAAATAAAAGCACAGTAGTCAACAAAAGCAAAGCAAAGTACATTCAGTCAAAACAAGAAAATAAAATTGCCTTAAACTGCTACTAACAAAACTGCCAGACTTGCAGTAAAGCACAGCAGTAAGTCTGCACTATACTCAACTGTAGCAGAACTGAAACTTTTAATACACAGTAAGACTTCTCCCTCTGCATTACTCCCAATGAAATAAAGGAAATAAGATGATGGATAGAGGAAAAAAAGCACAAAGAATTCAGATATGTGAAAAAAAAGTCGCTTAGAACAGGCAGAAACAACGAGACAAAGGCAATGCTTCTCTTCCCATCAAATCTGCATTTTAAAGGTTTCTTAGGATCCAGGAAAACTAATTAAGTTATCTCTCCTCCCCCATCCTCCTCTTCATTTAAGCCAAATGTTTATGCAGGTTTTTAAAATTTGTTTTAAAGCTGATCCGAACAGCTCATAGACCAATGGGAGCACCTAAAGCAATTATCTCACTCTTTACAGAATAGTAGAAAGCCTGTTAAGTGAAGTCAGAGGGATCTTTAGAAAGAAAAATGTAACAGAAATTTAGAACTGTAAAGCTTTCATCCATCTTGATTTGTGTAGACTGCACTGAAGAAATGTAACTACTTGCATTCAGTTTTGAATAGTCAAAACTCTCACAACTGAATAAAGATTAAATAAAACACTCTCCACTAGTTCATACTAGACCCACTATACCTATGGTTTTCTCTGAGGAATATACAGGGACTTTAAGCAAACCTCCAGAAACACAACCCATACAATAAAAATGATTCTGTTGCTCTGGTGCTGACAGGCTCCATTCAATGGCAAGCCTATTTATTTCCTTTACTCAGTCATCAAACACTAGTTACCTAGACAGCAAAGCATGATGTTGGGTTATAGTATCACAGTCATAGGTGGATGAGTCACTCTGTTTCCTAGGCAACGGCTGCCTTGGCTTCTCATCCTCCATGATTCCCGAGATGTCAATATTGCTTTTGCTCAGGCGTTTGCTGCCACCCAGACTGGAGTCCTCTGCTAAGAGGGGATTATCCTTCAGAGAATGAACAGAGCAAAAGGAAGATTTAGACAGTGACCAAAATACGACAGAGCTTATATGAAATGGTTGCATTTATACATTTGACTTCTCTTTATCCAAGAAAGGGTGAAAGGGGTTAGACTTCCTTTCTGCAGTAGAAGAGAAGGAAAGAGGTGAAGACTAAATTTCCCTGTAATATGTATAGCCTAAAAGCTGAAAGGAGAACCAGAAATGGGGGGGTGGGGGTGGGGAGTAACACAAAAGCTTATCCCTCATGACTTCATTATTCTTAGAGACTATAAATATCATAAGGTAATCAGAAGGGGTCTTACCTGAGTGCACAAAATGCCCATTACAATATTAATGGCCTTCCTCACCATGTTCCACAGATGTGGGACCTGATTTTTTAAGAATGTGAACTTCTGTGGGATGCAAGAGGAGACCAGTGGTACCACATCTTTAAGGTACCCCTTAAAACAGCAAACAGATTTATTTATTGTTCATTTCCTCCAGCGCTTCTGCAGCTTGCACCAGCATCCTGCCTGACACATGCCTACTAGCCCCAGACTTCTATTTCCTGCATCCATTTCAGCAGCCAGTGCAAATGCTGCTTTTTAAAACAAACGCCATTGGACTGAATCCTCCCATTCATGCATCACATCTGGGTGCATGAGGCATACAAGATATGACTCTTTCTAACAACTGTGTAATCCAATTCTGTGTAAATCTCCTTCTATTCAGACCAACAAAAAAGACAGTGTGAAAATGCCTGACATCTATTTTTACAAAACTTCAAAGATACAAACATTATCAAGGCACACTGGGAGAACAGATACAGTTAACCCCCTTCTAATTGTGTAATTACTGGTTTTCATCCATATTCTACTAACTCTTACAATGCAGTACTAGAATTCATGGGATGATATGATACCACTAGTATTAGCATCTTAATAACTTGCAGAAGATTAGTTTAGGACCAGCATATTCACAGACCATTATTCCTGTGATGGTACAATAAAAAAAACTTAAGAGTGTGTAGGAATCTCTTTCTACATTTCATAGTAACACAGCAAAAGTCACATCACGCCAACTTTCATATTAAAGTTGTGTAAGATCTAGGACCTTGCTTGTATAACACTAATGTATCTACAGTGTTTAATCCTTGCTTCTTGTAGCTGTTACTGTTCATGAGTTCAGAGCACTATTTCACAGGGCCAAGTAGGAGGTGAGGGCTCCTGTTGTGTGTTGGCAGCTGACTGCCCCCATGGTTTTGTGTGCTAAAGTGATATAAAACCAAAATAAACTCTCCACCTAAAATATGTGCTTCTGTTGAGTTCAAGCCACAACCAACTACAGGCCCTACTTCTATTTTTTTATGTAACTAGTAACTTATTTTTCAGCCTGACACTGACTCTACTTAGCTTGATTTGCCCCACAACTTACAGCCTTACATTGAAGCCCTGTTGTGACATCAGTCCTTTTTAGCAACTCTATCCAGAACACCAGGGACCTTTCAAAGCCAAAATTCCTATAAGTGAAGTGCTCCTGCCACAGTTTCTTACAGAGTAACTATTTATAGGTGAATTCTCAGAATGTAAGTGAAAAACATTTCTTTATCTGCTCATGTCTCATTATTATCTCAAACTGATTCAGCAAAGGTATTTTTACCTCTTAGCCTTCCTGATGAGTTCACATGTCTAGCTTGTTCCCAAGCAACAGTCCACGAAAATGCAATATATTTATGATTTTAAATTGTAACTTGCATGCTATAAGTATTGTGCAACCTTTGCCTAAAACTCTGATTTGGTGTTTTTACTATGAATAAATTTATTAGAGTGCATAAGGATATTCATGGTGGCACACAAAATGGAAGTGAATCCACATACACACAGCTGAAAGGGAATTTTTAGAAATTGAACAAAAGCCCACAAAATGCACTGAGAAATCCATTGATTTAAATGGGCTGTAGATTAAGCTCTTAAACATCATACCATCAGTGACTTCTGAAAACTCTATCAGTGCTGTCAATGTTCAGAGTTTCGTCAAAACCTTGGTGACATTTTAAGTCTCTCTTTGGTAAAACCACATGGCAGATATGTCAGCATCTTGGTTCCCGTTACTTTTGAAAAAGGAATTCCTGTCAATGGATTGTGAAAAATGGAAACCCTTGAAGGTGCCAGAGCAAGAAAGCAGATGCAAGGAACTCAACATGACTAAATATTTTTGCTTAGGTCTTAATTTCCTGGTGGTCTCAGGAAGAAGGCTGGCTGTTGGAAAGGCATAGAGTTGACAGTAATGTAACACCAAATACTTTTCTTTTAGTCACATACATGTTTCTCCACAGTGTTTAAAAACTAGCTTATGTCACCACAGAACTAGCTAAGACTTTTTGTAATGGAAGCTTCATCCCTGAAAGCTAGCAACAATTCACCTTTGTCCACTAAGCTTCAATAACAGTTTCTCCTTGCAGAGGGTGTGTTCTTCTCTCGTGTCATAAGGCAATTTCAGGCAGGTCAAATTTTGCAGGAGTTTGACAGTCTTGGAAAAATATTGTGTGGGAAAAGCATCAAGCTCCCTCTTCTGTGCTGCTACCATTAAGGTTACCCTAGTATACCTAGCATTTCCGTTGTGCATGGTGATTTACTGGGCACGACATTTCTTTCTGAGACACAGTAAAATGCTATCTGCTTTTTTTTTTTTTAGCCTTTTTTTTTTTTTTTTTCTGTTAAACTCCGGAATAATAACCACCACCTAAAGCAAAATAACAGGACATGACATGCTATTCTTTCACTGCAGAAGAAAGCCTTAATTTTCTCTGGTCAAAACCAACATATTTAAAACTTTATTTTCTATGTGTAAAACTCCGGTCTTCAAAGCATACATGCCACAGTTCAACGAGGGAAGAACAAAATAATTTTAGGAAGACACAGGACTAGATCTCTGTGATGTGACCCTAAGGAAGGTCACTAGGAAATTGGCTAGGCATTGTACAAGAGAGCAGGATTCAAAGTTGTTCTTTTCCTCCTTGCATACAACTCTCTCCCCACGCTCATTTACATTTTCTCCATCAGTGCTCCCTGCACCTGTTTTCTTGTACATAGCATTATGCCACTGCATTACACTGTTGAAGTGTCATTGGAACACTCTTCTCAATTTATAACAGCAAATGCCGCAAGTGAAAATAGACTTTATCATGCTCCGTCCTTTTAATCAACTTGCAAAGAGTGTAAAATCCAACTAGACAAAACAAAGCATGTGAGAAAGAGTGCAAGGTTTGTAGATGAGGACTGAGACATGACAGATCAAGAGACTTTCCCAAAGTCATGCAGACAGACTATGGAAAACATGCTGGTTGAATTTCCTTCTCTTAAGCTACAAAAAGAACATGTTCATAGGTCAGATATTTCCCATAACCTCACTCAGTACTGGAGCACATTAGCAGCCTTGTGCATGTGGGGTGAGATTTCATGTCAGGAAGAGATGCTGAAGAACCTAATCTGTTCTCCAGAATTATACAGATCAGTTGCAGGAAAGTGAAAGCAAGACAGAAGTAGTATACGATCTATGAGATGAACCTTCCTGCACTGTTCCATCTCTAGTCTTGAACAGCCAAGAGGACCTCCTGGCTTCTGCGACAAGTGAATACTTGGTCTCATTTCCAAGAACCTGGGAACTATAGTTAGTGCCAGTTCTGGAGCTGGCTTTTATCGCGTGAACATTCTGTTCATGTCATAGTGCCTTGGGGACTGAAAGGGACCAAATTCATTTTACATGTTACTGCACAGCCATTCAATAGTGAAAGCCTGGCAACCATTTCACAGAGACAGAAGGTTATTTCATGAGAAGAACTATCACTGAGAAATTAATTTCTCTAGACCATCTGGGCCTTCTCTGCATCCGAATGGTGAAAATTACATCAGATGCTAAGAGTACGTCAAAATGTCTGCACACTGTGGTGTCACAGTGAAGAGAAAGTGTTTGAATTTATAGTAGTCTGATATATTAAAAAAAAAAAAAGTCTTCTTAAGAAGTCCTGTATCCAAACCTATTTGAAAAACCTGGCCAGATTTTAATCTCACTGGTTTGAGCATGTCACAGTCTTTCTTGTATACTGCAAAAGAGACTGAGCCAATTCACCACTTATCTTAGCCAGATCAGTGAGTGAGATATAGTTCCAAAAAATATACTAAACCACTTTAAAAGACACTAGACAACACACCGGAAGAAGGTTAAGGTGATCATTATAGAGACTACTCATTGCATTTTAAACAGTTAAAAAGCTTGTTTTCCATTGCTACATTGAACTGCCTCACATGTCACAATTAAAATCTCATATGCAGTACAATGGTATCAATACTGGGATTTGAATCAGTCACCCACAGGTGGCTTTTATTTATCCTTGATCCATGTGAAGCAAATTGTCACCTTTCTCTATTCATCCTAATGAAGAGTTGTCCACTTTTAAATTACAAGTATTTTAGATGTGGCAACAAAAAAGAACCACCTTCTTCTTCTACGAGACAGTGTTTCCAACCAAGTACAGTGCTTACTAGCTGCCCATGGTTTGGATGAGTGTACTCTTCGCTGGATAAAGAACTGGCTGAATGGCCGAGCGCAGA
>Ga0181612_136751_pt1 | contig 11564 bp, 8 predicted proteins | sample HoacroProtozoa21_FD_119630 | JGI IMG/M metagenome (GOLD analysis project Ga0181612, IMG submission 119630) | Hoatzin crop microbial communities from Cojedes, Venezuel. Combined Assembly of Gp0051906, Gp0051904, Gp0051908
CAAACGAAAGGTATATTTTTCTTGGACCCAAAAAAAAGTAAGAAATATAAATTTCCACAAATTTGAAACCCAGTCGTTTTTTCCGGGAAACATATAAAAAAAAAGAAAAAAAAGAACACACACAAAAAAAAAAAAAAAAAAAATTAGATATAGTTATAGATATCTATGCTGGTAACGAATGCAAGCTAGTTATGTTTCATTGACGACAAAAGCAAAAACAGAGACCAGTTTTATCATGACTTTCAAACAGGAGTGCAGAGTCATAATTAAGCTCAGATCTCAACATCAATGGAAAACAATTGTATCAGCATCAATAAAGTCTATTGAATATAAATATCTATTAATAACAAGAATCTACTTCACCAAAGTCATAGATAAATACAGAATAAGCCTATAAATAAAAGACATTGCAGATAACTGCCTGAAATTTAACTTCCTGTGCTGGAATTTAAATCTTATTAATGTTTTAATGAAATGGAAGTTATCTTTTATCAGCACAACATTCTCTAAAGAGTTAGGAAGCAGCTGGAAACACCTATCGAGGGAACCAGCTGTCCTCCAAAGATGTTACTCCCAGAAGCTGCAATCCACGGAGCTTCAACTTTTTCAGCTCTTTTGTAATTCTCCAACTGCTGTGGTTGCAAAGCAGAGTTCAAAGGTTTGAACTGCCCCATTAATTCACTCCAGGCTTTATCCTGCTGCCAATACCTCACATGTCAGGGCTGCTGGTTCTTTTCTCCTTTAATCAAAGAGAGGAAGGACTGCAGATCTGCACAGCCAGTAACTATGAGTGTTGCCTTCCTTTGGTTTATGGAGCAGGGCTAAAGAGTAGGGGGAGGTTTTGGGTCTTACTAGAAATATTTTCCTCTCCAGTTAGAGTCATGTACTTATTCCAGCTCAGCTGGAGAGGAACTACTGAAGAAAACTGGCTAGGCTCTGAGTGGCACAGCAGTATTTACAGTATGATTCACAGATGAAACACTTGCTAGCGGGACATAGAGACGTGATTTGTTCCAGTAATACTTGTGGAAGGAGCTGAACAGGTAGGCAAAGCACAGAAGAATAAGACTACCATATGCCTGACTTTCTTCCATTCTTCTGTCACATTCAAACTTAAGAGGCTGCTTGAATTTAAACTATGTATCTTGAAGTTTTATGGCACTTATGTTGAAGAGTTCGGTGGCACAGGTGAGGTCAGTATTACATACAATGAGATTTCACCACCCACACAGTGAACAACGAAGCTTTACAAACCACAGAAGTCTGCCATCTATTCGGAAATTAATTGAAATATTTTGTTCATAATTGGAGGAGAAAGTACAAAATTTAATGATTATGTAGCTGTTCTGCTATTTGTAAAGCTCTCTTCAAGCACAGTCACAGACTGGCTGATCAGCATGTCAAACACAGTAAGATGTGTGAAAGTAAGCAAAACATAACAAAGAAAGTTAGGTACTGACTTTAAAATGATAAAGGTTATATTCCACAACCTTGAAGCCAGATTTGGAATAAGTTTAGTGCTTAGAAGTAATTTTAAAAGGAATAATGCTCCTCTAAGGAAAGAATTGAAATTTTATTCTAAGTATAAAATGTGGCTATATTTCTGATATCAGCACACTGAATCAAATAACTTCTGAAAAATTATGAAAGTATGAAAAAACCTGCCTGTCTTGTCTAAGGAGAAAGAGAGCAGAATTCAGTGAACTAAATGGAGTCAAGGGGTTAAGGACAGAGATTCAAAATACTAGCAGGGATGAAAATGCAAACTGATGTATTCAAAAGAGTCCAGGGAAATCAGACTTTTGTGTGCAAAGCCTGTCAGAAAACAAAATTTCCTGTTGCCATGGAAATTGAAGCAAAACCAAAACCCATTCCCAACCACAATGGAAGGGTGGGATTTTGAAATTTCCTCTGGAAGAAAGATTCCAAGGAAAAAGAAGATTGATTCAGAGCCATAAAATATGTTGCTTCTGACATATGAAATACTTTGTGTAGGTAAGGATCAGGATTTCATTTCAGTAGTTCAGCTCACCTCTATTTACAGAATTAAAATATCAATAGCTGTATGATAACAAATATACTTGACACACAAGATAAACCTTTTCAGTACTATATGCAAATACGTGCACAACAAATGAAACAGATCACAAACAAGAAAATTAAATATTTCTGGTTTGCATTTTGAATTTTAAAATCAGACATGACATGGAATTATTAGCACTTGCTTACAAAGGTGCTGCTGGGAAGATAAATCATATCTGTATAGTTCTCACATACCAAAATCAATTATACCAAGAAAAAATAGGCAAATACACCAAAGACCGACAGTAGCCTTCGAATTTGCTCATGGCAGATTGTCACTATATCTCTGTCATGCTCCCAAGCACCCTTTCACTGAGCAAGAAACTTTTCACTCTATATTGACATGCATTCCCAGTTTCCTCCTAAAAGGTCCTTCCTCCTTTTCCACCAGTGAGACCATGGAAAAATATTGGCCAATACCACAAAGGATATCAACTTCTTCCCTTAAGTCCAAAACAGAGTCACAACAGCAATTCAAATGTACATGGCTGGGTCCCATCATCTATCTGTTTTTTCCTCACCCCACCCCATTTTCTCAGGCCAGGGACATCTCTGTGACACAGGTAGGTAGTCCAGTAAAGTCCTTACTGAAGCCAGACAGACCCTCAGTGGAAGAATTTTAGACTGCCGTCACAACTATGGAGTCCCTGAATAAAGAGCTGGGTCTCCATCAAGAGGACAGTAACCCAGGGCCTTTTCAACTTTTCAGGCTCACAGCTCCCTTCCACCCACTCAGCAGAGAATTAGTATTTTTTTTAAACCTTGGTTATTGGAGCAATCTGCTCCATCTTTACACAGATTTGTATTAGCACGACTGAGATCACAACCAGCTGGAGCTGGGACTGGGCAAGGGGCTGCAGGGGAGCAGTACGATTCCTGAATCACTTTTACCACCAACCCCTCATCTTCACTCCCTCTGGCTTGAGCTCAGGTCCTTTGCTCCTGAAACAGCACAAAAAAATAACCTATGCTTTATCTTCTTGCAAAAGCCTTTCATGCACATTAAGATTACTCCAACTGCCCAAGCCTTCTCTTCTCTAGACTAAACAGCATAAATATTCAATAATAATATTATAACAATCCCTCTCTTGAGCCTACCTATCCATTTTAGTATACTACTTCTGCTTACCAGCCACTAAGCAGTTACTGGTTGATGCTAATTTATTTACTGGAAAGAGCTCTATTTGAAACATATTCACCAATTACTGCAGAAGAAGAACATAAATATCCATTTGTAAGTACTACATAAAAGAAATAATAATTTTCTCTCTGATCAGCCTTCACAGCTAGATTCCCGTCAAAAGAATCACATGAACAGATGGGGTCCAACCAGCTTTTCATGTGTTCTCTTTTTTTGTGCTTCATAACGAAGCTCTCACTCATAAACTTGTTAAACCGGGCTCATTTCCTTTCTCTGGATGTGATTTTCTTGTAACTGTTTTTTTATTTTCTGTCTTGAGCAAACTAGAAAATTCATTTTTCCTTACCAATCACCACCTGAGTGTCATGCACATCAAGTGAAGGCAATGCATCAGACAGCAACCATGGAGGTGACACGGGTTTTTTTTTTTTTACTCCATCTGAATTCTCCAAGGAAAACAAGCATTTTCCAGAGAATACAGCTAAAATGAAAACAATTTTTTTTGTGAATAGAAAATTCATTGAAAAAGTCTGTGACAGGGAGACAAACTTTATTTCTGAATCCAGCCCACAGTTGGTGGGAATTTTCCACAAAACAAACAAACTGAACAAAACAAAAACAAAAAAGGCAGGAGGGATTTTGGAACAGTGCGTATTTCATTGTGAAATTTTCTGAGAGCATCTTGTTTCCAAAGATGCTGAAATGTTGCATTTCAACATATTCTAAAAAAATGTTTTCATTATGAAACTTTTTTTTTTATTTCAAACCACCCTAAATTTAATTAGATGCAGAAGAATTAACCCCTCAAATTCAAATGAAACATTAATTAAAAGAAAAAAGCTCACCCTTGAGCTTTTTAATATGGATATTTTAAACAATTTGGTTCAGCAACCAAATAAAAAACCTATTGTTTGCTGTAATAAATTACACTGTTTTTATATAACTACGACAGGACAGCACAGAGGATGATTATTTCCTCCCCCCCAGACTAATATGTTCTGGGTTGTGCTTTTTTTCCTTAGACATTTCATTAAAGACAGCTCATTTTGAACAGCTTGGCCAAAACTAAAATCAGCTCTTCCAACAAGACCTCAACTTTTTCCACTTCTCCACAGTTTAGTCACCACTTTCCCAGTAACATGAGGTCTAGTTCAATATCACAGCCCCATTTTTGACCACCACACTCCCTCTAGAGAAGGAGCGTATAGATTGAGAGACAACTGCTGTACTACATAGCTTAAATTTCAGAAAAGAGAGGCAAAAGACGTGACGGAAACCAGAAGTGCTGGATGACAGAATGGCTGGCACGGGATTACATGAAACTTCAATTAGAGCCGCGAGGGAAGATCCCAATCCTTCATAGCCCAAAGCCACTGCTCTCCACCACGAGAGCGATCCGTCTGAGCCAGCCTAGATCCGTCCCTGCCACTCCAAGCCCGCCTGCTTCGCCATACCTGCAGTTCTGTCTTCCCAGCAGCAGCAGGATTGGCTGCCGATCACTTCAGTACAGCTGTTCCCAAATGACCACAACAAAACGCAAAGCTGTCCACATTCCCAGCACCTGAGCTGCCTGCACAGTGCCAAAGATAACTTTCAATTAAGGTGTCAAAAAGTGACAGGATTGATCACAGAGATGGTTTCCTCCATGCTGAGATGTCGCAGATTCCAAACTCCTTTTTCAGCTACTTTTTTGACCACTTAATTAACAACTCGTTCATCAACTGACTTGCCAAGAGAAAGGTATCTCAACTGCCATGAAAGGAGTCAGAGATAGGAAAGAGTCAGCAATTTTTCTTTCGTCTCTTTATTTTTTTATGCTCAAATGTATATACAGTTTCTTTCTGATGATTTAGTCCAACAAAGATCACTCTGATAACTGTGGAATTATTTGGCCATAAGAGTTATTCAAATATTTTTGCCTGCCTTTTTTCACCACATGAAAAGCCATGAATTTTTCTTCTCTTTTTCTCCTCTATCTGAAATAAAATAAATAATCAGCCCATGTAAGGTTTATTGGGAGCATTTTTTTGTATGGAGAACTAGATTTTGTGGTGAGGAAGTCACCTGCATTTTAAAGGAACTGGATACTAAAATTACTTGTGGGAGAACATGATTTTGGCAGTACAAAGCATTTCTTCCTGACCTCATTTGCTTCACTCTTTCTTTTAGCGTGCTGAATAGCTGGGAACATTGCTTGGATTATATAGCCTAACACATGCTGTATGCCTAAAAGGGGAGTACACGTTGCCAGAGCCCTTTTGGATGCTACAAAGTACAGAATCAAAAGGAAAAGAAATACCATGAACTGAGCTAGACTGTCCCCAAAACAAATGTGTGTCCCAGGTTACACTGCACAATGTCTACCCATGTTGAAAGGACTGCAGGACACGAGTCTGCACTTTGCCAAAGTTGTGCCAAGGCACAGTCCTCTTCTGTGGAAGATGTTTCTCTGCAGGAGTTGAGGAGAGGAAAAGCTTCAGGACGTGGGGGGTAAGATTTCTCAACAAAGCATCTTTGTAGCTTGTCCTCTCTACAGACACATCTCTTGCCATCGGCCCCTCTTTCCTGCTCCATCACCTCCTTCCAGCTGCTCTCATTGTATCTCTCCTCTGATTTCAGGACTGAAGAAGCATTTTAATGCTTAGGGAAAGTGGCATCAGAATGAGAAGGACATTGTGGATAGGGCACAGAAGGCTGCAATCCATGCAGTGCAGCTATGCAGGAGAAAACCACTGGTACAGAGATGTCATCTCCTTTCCACTCAGAGCATTGAGTATGCAAGAGCCGTGTGGCACTTCCAGCGTGCAGATTCCCTACCCCAATCCCCAGATCCCTCCAACATTTATTTTAATATGGACTCGGAGTGGTCCTAAAGATTGTCTGAACACCGAATTTTCACCTAAATTTCGTTACGTTGCTCCCATTCCTGCCCTGTCATTACTCCTATGCAAGGGCAGAAAAGCCAGGGAAAACAAAGCCTTTGAGCCACCTTTTCCCCCTCATCTCAGTGTTTGCTTTAAAGAAACACTTGTGTTTTCTAAACCCTTTCCAGACACCCTAAATCTTCTTGGGATTAATTAAAACATTAAATGGGGCACACAGAGGTTTTCAGCAGGTGATAATAGAGACAAAACAAGCTAGCTGCTTTGGCAGGGGGATTGGGCTAGATGACCCACAGAGGTCCCTTCCAACCCCTAACATTCTGTGATTCTGTGATTCTGTAACAGAAACCAACATATCCGCTGCAAGTGCCCTCGGCAAAGACCCGCGTTCCCTCTTGCATGCTCGCTCTGCATTGCCTAACGGGATCACTTTGCATGCACCGCACAGCCCTGTAACGCAGCAACTCCTCGGTGAGTGCCAGCACGGCAGATTAACAGAGGTTAACTTTGGTGCCAGCTTCTAAAAGCCTGCACAATAACACTCTGACAGCTGTCTGTACATGTCCACATATATACAAAACCCCAAAGCACTAGCCTCCCATTTACAGAGGCATTCTAAAAGCCAAGAGTACGTTACTGCACCAAATGCTGCAGTTAGAACAGAACCACATTAATATCTGAATTTCTATCAACTTTTCATAAACTGAACATTGATAGAGCTTTTGTTGTAGCTTGAGATATGCTAAATATACCATACCTATATATGAATCCATATGTTGCTTAGGATTGCTTCTGATGAGTTTCATATTCATTTTCAAGCCCTGTAACAGTATATTTGACATCACTCCGGACTGAAATGCTATACCCTATCTTTTCCTTCAGATTCAATTGTCTAAAAAAATCTCCAAATAAATATTGTCTATTATTTGATTCTTCAGTCAATACAAAAAAAATGCTAATGCAAAAGTGTGTGATGCCAAAGGCAGAAGAACAGAATTACAAAAAAATTACAAGCACCCATCACATACCCACCAGTCATTTTTCTTTCCACACCTATGACTAGAGCTAATTTAATCTTAAAAATATCCAGCAAGGAAAAATATTGTTGTGGTTTTGGTACATTTTGTTTTTGTAACTACAAAAAAAGTCAGAAGTTGGAACAACATGAAAAATTCTTGTCCTCAGGGAAGGGGTGTCTTTACAAAAAAGTCACGTTCATTTTTAACTACCTTAACTTCAATGTGCCCTTCATTTCTTTCAATACTCACCATCACCACAGAACATCAAGACTGTTACTCCATCCCCTCCTGAAATATTTAGACATAAGAAAAAAATGTGTTTTGCTTTCCACCTAGGAGGCTCATGAAGCCATGCCAACAGACACCAGCATCATTCTGGTTCATAAGAAATTCCTGTGCATTAAACAGGCATTCAGCTGGCATTTTGGCACCTAGAGTTATTCATTCACCATATTTTTTTTCCAAAGATCCACAATCCAAATATGCAAGATTGCAACCTCATTTTCCAAAAACCGAAGAAATGGAAACTTATTTGTGTACTCAGGGTTACACCACCTGGAATAATACACCAAACTTATATATTTGCCTGTCTCTGTACCTAAGCTGGTCTTCAAATAATTGATAAAAAAAAATACCTAAAGTCCTAAAATTCACAATTCAGGAGCAGGGAAAATCCCTTTCTGTGAAATGCATGGCATTTGATGCTGTCAAAAAATAATATTGGACTAGAGCAGCTGTTTTGAACTCTTGTGCTTGTAGTTTCCAGGTTTCCAGGAAATGGGATAGAAGCTGTAAGGATGATTTATATCATGTGCAATACCTCAGAAACATCCAAACTCCAGTTGGCATGAAAGGCAGAGACAGCATCACATCTAGCAACTGGCTCAGAGAACAGGACATGTTGTACCTGCAACTCAAAGCCTATGGGAGGACAACATATTATTCCAGCTAGAAGAATGGATTCAAGGTTATATACAAATCTCTACCTGTGATTCAGTAAAGCCCTTGGATTAACACAACACAGAGTAGCCTTCGAATTGCTGCTGCCAAATATCTGAGCCTTGAAGCTCTTCCCTATTTCTGCTTTCTCTCCCAGGTCTCTTCTTAGAGGTGTAGGAGGGGGTCAACACCAAATTTGGTGATATTATTCTACCTGCCAAAAGGCCATTTCACAGAATCACAGAATGTTAGGGATTGGAAGGGACGTCTGTGGGTCATCTAGTCCAACCCCCTGCCAAAGCAGGGTCACCTACAGCAGGCTGCACAGGACCGCATCCAGGTTGGTCCCAAACATCTCCAGAGAAGGAGACTCCACAACCCCCCTGGGCAGCCTGCTCCAGTGCTCTGTCACCCCTTCCTTTTGTGCACCTGGAGCCGGGGAACCTCGGCCCCATTTCCTCCCCGCTACTCACCACTGTGTAGCAAGCTCTTCTCAGAACGCCAGGCTCCTTTACACTGTAGGGAAAGGCCTAAGTGACATCATGAAGATGAAAATAATGTAAACTTTATGGACTTTGGGTGGAGTAGCTGAAAACTCAGCGTTTTTAAGTGGCTCCTTGTGGAGGTCCCAGCCCCACAACAAACCGCACATAAGCCAACCCACTTTCTGGCATAAAACCCCAGGAGGATGCACACCGCTCCGTGACGGGGAGTAACTCCACTCGCATCCAGGCGTTAGACAGTCAAGGGCTGCCCTCATATTTCCTGCGCGTATATACATCTATATACATTTGCACACCTACATATGGCTAAACAGACAGCTAAGGTAGAACTGCCTACAGGAATATCACTAGATGGGTAGATCCGAGCTATTTCCAGCAAGCTCAGCCGAGGCAAAGAGCAGAAAACCAGGACTATTTTCCGCCCTTCAACAGGTCGGCGCAGTCTCCTTCGCACCACGGCCGGCGAGGAGACTCCCCAGCAAGGCGAACGACCTTCGGTCTCATCGCCGGGGTGCGTGAGCTAGACAAAGAGATAACGTCATGCCCTCTCCCGCTCCCTCCGTCCTCCCCGCAGCGGCAGGTAGCCAGCCAATCCCGCTCCCCGCGCCCGGCTGACATCACCGCTGATGCCGACGCACAGATGTGGAAGCGCATCAAACTCGCGCTGCCCCAGAGATCTGGGGGACGCGGCCTCTCAAAGGCAGCCTGCCCACGACGACGGGCCGGCCCGGAGGGAAACAAAGCCATGCGGGAAGAGGGATTTCAAGGAGGGGTCGCTGGGTAGGAGGAAAGCGGACACAGCAAACACAGCATAACCACGTTTTTCCCTCGGTTCCGCAGTTTCTCCGAAAGCCCTCAAAACATACACAGTTTCATCTTTGGGTGTCCCCGGAGCATTTTTCCTAACAAAAAAAGTGACTGAGAAAAGTTAAATGCTATCGCACTGCTATTGCACTGATTTTTATTTTTATTTACATATAGCTTCATCCTTTTAAGAAGAAAGGCGAGGCTTAATCACAGCAAGGAAGTTTTTTGGTTTGGTATTTTTTGTTTGTGCGCAACCCTGTTAGGCGTCCACATTTTAAGACTACATACACAAATGCAGACAAACGACTAAGAAGCAGCAGTGCAAATCCAAACTCACACACCTGTCAATCCACTGCTGTCCGAAAGGCTCTACAGCAAAGCAGTATTTACCTATTTCTTTTACTCCTGGCACGCAAACCACCATGCCCTCAGTTACCAGGCAAGAGGAAACACTGCCACCGTTGGCTAACCAGCGAGGAAGGGCAGGGAAACCTCATCAGACACACACTAAAGCTGGTGCCCTGCCTGACGGAACCCGCCTGCTGCTCACCCCGTTATCACCGTGACACTGATGCCCTTAGACCTCAGGTGCTCATTCACTCTTCCAAGTCTATAAATGCACGTGCTGAGTTTCGTTGCTAACCTTAACTATTCCAGGAGACTTCTCGCACACTGAAGGAAAATGAAATTAAACATTCCTATTCTCAAGACTGTTAAACCAATGAAGACTTTGCTCATTAAGTCAAAGCATCAACAAGTAAGCCAAGAAACAATGCACCAAATTGCAATAATTAACAGGAGAGTTTCAAGTCACACATTCACGCCCTACAATTTTTTTTTGTAAGAAGGGTTCGGGTGATGCAAGCTCTGGGAGCAGAAGGATTGCATAAAAAACCTGAAATGGTGTCATTTAATTTGTCAGAAAAAAATCAAATGGTCAATGTAGTGTCAAAGCGCAGCTTCTCACACACCTCCCTCCTCTCCTCCGGCCTTCTGAGCCACATCCTTTTTTCCCAGCTTTCCGCCAACAAGCCGCAGCCCGGTTACTCCACTTCTGGTCTTAAACACACAACTTGCACGCTGCGCAGACAGACTACTTCTCCACCACGAAGGCTGAGGTTCACGCCCTCAAAACAAACTGACATGTGTTTCATTCGCAGAAAGAGGCACCAAAGCGCTTTATTTAGCTACTGGAGCTGCAAGCAGCAGTATGTTGCCATCGCCAATTGCACTGCCTTGTTTATAAGCAAAAAAACCCAACCCAAACCCAAGCAGCTAGGCATACTTGGTTCCTTTCGGTTATCCCACTTTCCCTCTGCAAATCTGCCTTGCATTTCGATACAATATAAGGCTAGAGCCTTCCGTCTTCAGCCAAGTATTAAGAACGTGTGAATAATTAGTCACCCTGCTAGCTAGCACTCACTGCAAAGTCATGCAATCTCGAGTTTTGTTTGTTCCCCTGACTGCACACTGGAGGGGAAAGAAAAAAAAAAGAAAAAATCCCAGGCTAGTTTCACACCCATACGGGCACTCTCCAATTTCTGTTTTTTAAAGTCACACGCTCGTCAAACAGGTTATTCTGGGAATTCTGATTTTCACTAAATAAGCTCCCCTGCTTCGATCACTTATTATTATTGTCGCTCTGCCCCCCCCCATCGCTGCACAGCCCGGCGGGGTCAGACGCAGCACCATCCAGCCCTGGCTCGACAGCTTCAGCACTCTGAAGGTTTTCCAGCAGGGAAGCCGGGTGACAATTCCAAGGAAGGCCAATGTCTTTGTCTAAAGTCACCACAGCAGCAGCAGCAACTTCCACCAGGACTTCCAGCAGCAATCCCGAACCAGCCCACGGACACACTCGGACAGGGTCCGCTCGGTCTGGTCACTTCCCGGCGCGGGGGGCAGAGGGGGATATGGACAACAAAGGACCATTTCGCCATTTCAGGATGGGTACCCGGGAGAGTAATTTGTGCCCCTTGGGAAAAGCAGAAGCCGAGAGGCCGACCAACTTGTCACGGGCAGCGACAATGACGAGGACAACATTTTCACCAGCCCTTGGCCATCACCCCGGGCACCCTCCGGAAAAAAACGACAGTTAACAAAAGGAGAAGAAATTCTGCCACAAACCTTGTAGATTTGCCCGTACGTGCCATTGCCAACCACTTCCACCAGCTCAAAAATCCCAGCGGGATCC
>Ga0181612_156344_pt1 | contig 11564 bp, 10 predicted proteins | sample HoacroProtozoa21_FD_119630 | JGI IMG/M metagenome (GOLD analysis project Ga0181612, IMG submission 119630) | Hoatzin crop microbial communities from Cojedes, Venezuel. Combined Assembly of Gp0051906, Gp0051904, Gp0051908
CCATCCTCCTGACACCCACCCTTCAGATATTTGTAGGCATTTATAAGGTCCCCTCGCAGCCTTCTCTTCTTCAGGCTGAACAAGCCCAGCTCCCTCAGCCTCTCCTCGTAGGGGAGATGTTCCAGTCCCCTCACCATCCTTGTAGCCCTCCGCTGGACTTTCTCCAGTAGCTCTTCATCTTTCTTGAACTGGGGAGCCCAGAATCCTCACTGACTCTGGTGTCTCGTATCCTCCTCTGGCAACAAGTTCCAGGGTCAAATGTGTGCATAAGAGGGGATGTCCTGGGTCACACAAAAGATTTGCCTAGCCCAAAAGATGCCCAGGGATGAGCAAGAACAGGGAAAAAAAATGTGAATAGTACACCCTAGACTCCAACTGCATTCAGTTTGGGTACGTGTTCAGTCAGGTGTGGGTTTTATGTATATAGTAACCCACAGAGGATTTCTCTTTGAAGCCTCAGATCAGTTTTCCCTCAGAAGGATGTGAATTTTGGTATTCATAGCATTGGCACCCATCACCTACCATTCCTTCTGCTGTGTTTTTTTCTGAATCTGGCTTCTACTCAGTTCTTTCAACGTCCCTTATTTCTCACACTGGAAGACATAGTGAACACATATGATGGAAGAAAACGTATGTCCTTTGGGTAGTTTCAAATGAAGTATCTGCTAACTTTATTGAAAGTTTCCTTGTTGCTGCATGGGAGAGGCAGGACAGAAGTCACTGCATCTCTTTCTCTTGAATATTCACTATTTTCTGCTTTTTTTATCACTTATCTGAAGTAAGTGTATTCTTTCTCATTTGCTTTCTATCTGCATTTGTCCGTGTCTTAACTATTCATGCTCCTCATCTCAAAAGCATTTCTAATTTTGGAGAAAAGACATTATTAAGATAAGAGGTGAAATGAGGCACAGAAACTTGTAAAGCTGAAAAGTGATAAATATTGCAAACAAAAAGTTTACTGAGACAAAATGTAGCACGTTGAGTTTTCAAAATCCAAAACTATGATGGGTTCTATAATTCAAAAGGATAAACATTTCTCATGCTGTTTCACAGATATATTATCATTATACCTTTCTAGTCTCTTGCACAGGATTTTGCTAAACAAAGAAGTTGTCCATTGAATTATCCATTAAATTTTAGTCACTGTAATCTAGTTTGATTTCAGAAAGGATCTGATTTACATTCCATACTTCTTGTTAACTTGAAGCTCAGGTGCTGTAGCAGTTTTTCTTCAGCTGTTTTTACCAGTAACAGTTTCACTGCTCTGTGTGACTTAAAAATTGTGGAATGGTATGCTAGAAGAGGGGCAGCATGCTAGCTTGCATACTTGGTAAGGTCATGGTTGATACCCTGTGCTGGGTGAATCTCAAAAGCCCTCTCTGCCCTACTGAGATAGAATTTTCCGTAAGAAAGGACCAACAACAAAGAGGTACCCACTAAATATTATGTCTAGTTCAAAACATAGTTTTTTATCTCTTTGTGACATAAACTACTCCAGACACCAAGCCCCTGTGTGACACCCAAAGCTAGAAAATTACTGCTTACACAAGCTTTTCCAACTGCTATGAATCTGGTAAGGAATCCTGTGACTGCAATCACATCTAAACACCAGCCCCCCTGAAATATTAAACTGTGCCAACACATTAAATATTGAACACTGACAGCTTGTTGGTTAAATGAGAAGTTCATTAAGAGTAAGCAGTCTGGCCAAAATAAATCATATCTTCCACTAACAATGATTGCAATAGTCATAGATCTGTCTAGCATCTGCTGCAGAAAGCACTAAAAAAGATCTATTTTTCTAGCAAATACTGTTTCATTTTTAAAAAATAAATTAGAATTAGAAATTACATTTCATACTAACAAACGTTCCCTGATGCTTTCTAGAATTAAACAGAGCATTGACAACATGGCTTAATAACTTAAGTATAAAAGTACTCCATATCCACCACGAGAAACATTAAAGTAAATAGCAGGATATTTCTGACAAAAGATCAACAGGGTTGTTTCAACTTGCAAGATCTAAAATTTTAAAGATATACTTTTTTGTTGCCGGAAAAAGTATTCACATGTAAAACTTATCTCCTTTTTGCCCAAATGTTGTTAATGATTCTGATTAAGAGAAATCACTCTGTCTCCTCACAAGTTTGCTCTGCTTTTAAGTGTCTTTATTTTTAAACAGTACAGGACTTTATTTGAGAAAACATGGTACCTCAGTACCAGGGAGATGCTCATACTACCTTCTAGCTCTGCAAACTATTTTCTATCAAATGAGAAATGTCATTTTTGTTCAGCAAATTTCACCCAATTTCAGAACACTTTACCAAGGGAATCAGTAGCATTATTCTCCATTTTACCAAAATTTGACAGTTATGGGGAAATTGACACATGGTGCTAAATCATCATTCATCCATGACAAACCACCAGGCCACAGCCATGTATGAAGAGTCATGCAAAGGCTGATGAAATCCCTTAGTAGTGCCCATCTGCCTGTTTCCACTAATTTCCTGCTCTATATGACACTCTATACAATTTTCTCTGAGCTGTGATCTGACAGAACTAGGTACTGCCAATATGAAGAGGGAATTGAAAAATTTACAAAATTATGACAGAGGAAGATAGTCAGAGAGAAAACGTTCTCATCCACAAAGTCACCAGTGCCATTTTGTTAGGCTGTGAGCCTCAGGAACACATGATACAAAATATATTCACCCTGGATTGCTTCAAGGACACCATAATTATGTGAAAACATTTTTTAATCCCTTAACATATCCAGTGTGATGTAATTTCTTACAAAACAAGCTTAATATTTTAATGAAGAATGTAAATTTTTATATATTGTTTCTTGAATTGTATGTAAGAGCTGCACTTTCATTTGCTCTAAGTAGTACATTAGGTGTTTATGGAGGGGTTTTTTGATCAAAATCTCAGTTCATTTGCTAATGATACAAACACAAGTAATCTTGATCTAGAAAACGAGAAAAAATTTTAAGTGGCTGTTACATAGAAGCCAAATATATCTATGTAACTACATATTAATATCCAATCAAGGGCGACATTTTGTACCTCACAAATACGTTCATTACCTGGCAATAGGAAAAATGCTTTAGTCAAATAATGGCAATGTTGCCTTATCCACTCTCCTTCAGACACACACCTGCTCCAGATTTTAGTTCTGTGATACAGTCTCCTTAGCAGTATTTTTTTGTAAAGCAAACAAAAGTAAAACAGTGAATGTAAACATACATATGTTTAACTGCTTTCCAGACTGCAGCATAAGCTAATGCAACAGCTTTCGGTAGCACAGTTCTTGTTAGTACAAATCTGTTATCACACCTTTCAAATGAGCAAAACCCAAATCACCCCTGAACTGACTTCATCTGTTGGTCTGTCACACTCAGATTTCATATTGCTTTAAGCCAAAAAAATTTTGTACATGACTTTTCTTTCACATCAGATCAAAAAATAATTTTTATCAAATAACTCAATCTCAACAGCCCAATTTCTCTGGATCCAGAGGTGGATTGCTGGAGTTTTTTATGTTACTTTATCAGTCAGGTTTTGGTGTTGAAAATTAGGGATTGACTTTCGTCATTCCATCGTCACCCATCCCAGCAGCTTTGTGAGGCTAGCAACTTTTTCCTTACCTTAAATCAGGTATCTACTTTACACCTCAGCTCAGAAGATGAGGTTGAAGTAACAAACAGCTAATTTCGCAGGATACAGAACAGTGTGTCTGCTAAGAAAGTAAAACCTGTCCAAGTTTTCACATAGTAACACACACTTCAGGTTCTTACTGCATGCTGTTACAGCAAATGTAATCGCTTTCACCATACACCTCTATCAGACAGGGCTGCATCTGCTCTTGAAGTAAGCAGATTAAGCACAAAAAAAATGGTATTGGGCTCTTGGACTGTGAAACTGGAACTGGAAGGCATGAGTTTCATCCTGTTGCTACTCTGCAGAATTGTATTCATGAAGCCCCAAATAACATCAGATATGCCCACACACCAGTCACTTTGCTTGGACCAGTCTCAGCAGGAAAGCAAAAGGAGAGCAGGCTCCTTGAAGAGTTCTTGTGAGTCCATAGAGTGGCTGGAAAACAAGCACTCAGAGGAGTAAAGGTGAATAAAAAATGAAAACTAATACAAAAGACAATTAAATACAAATGAAAACCAAATACAAAGGGACATTTCACAGAACCAACCGAAGAATAATCATTTTCATGAAGATGGAAGCAGAGAGACAGTAACAATCCCTTTGTTAGACATTTACCACCCACACTCAGAGTATTTAAATTCTCAGGGAAAAAAAAGCAACATGCATAGCAGAGGAACACAATTTCAAACCACATCTATTTCATAAATGTGCTAGCACGAACTTCATTTCTTTCCCACCACCCGTAGTTCTCCAGACCTTCCAGGGCAAATTTCTGGGATCTTCTGACAACAAAAAAGATGAGGTAGCCACTCCCAGCAAGTGTGCATAGGGCTAAGAAATTGGCAAGAACCCTCAGGAATCGAGTCAAGTGAATATTTTCCTCTTTCCGGCTCTCCTGCTCCTCCACGATAGCTTCCTACATGAGTTAGAAAAAGAATAATATTAGCAGTACTTAAATGGTCAGGACCCCACATCGCTTCCCTAGTTGTCAGAAGTCAGTTAAATAAATGATGAAGACGCGAACGCACACCTAGGCAACACATTTTGAGATGAGCTTATATGGTCTCATAAAATCTGTTCTGGACCCTGGCAAATCCTGGGGTTCTGTCTCTCCAGAGTTTACTTTACTTCTGTTGAGTGTGTCCCCACTGGGTTTCATTACACCTGCACTCGTGTCCCAGAAAGAAACCAGCATGTTCTGTCAGCTTGCGAGGTGCTTTTAGCTGAGTGACCCAGCAGAATAAATGTGTGATTAGTTGCCAGAAAAGGCTGTCACACTTTAAAAATGTGCATTTGTGATAAAAGAGCGAAAAGTTTTAATCTGAAAGTCAGCAATTTAGAAGGAATGAAAAGGCAGTTTAGATGTAGGAATCCCAAAAAAGGCAAACAGTGGACAGCTTCAGACTGCAGAGTAAAACGTTTGTTCCACATTCACCCTTGACCAGGACAAATAAATTTTAAGACTCTGGTGTAACCATAATCCTTAGCTCCTACTTTTGCCAGCAGAAACAGCTTTTACTCTAAAGTGTCCTTGTGAAAAGGGAGTTTGGTTACAGCTTCTCACTTTGGTATAGAGTGATATATATATATATATCTTGCCCAGTATATACTTGCCCAGAGAGGAAGCTGAACTCTTGCATTATAATAATTACTCTGCATGGCTCTGCTTTTCTTACGACTTGTGCTTGTCATGTAAATGAAAGGAGATTGCAGCAGCTCTTGAGCAAAACTTCCATGACCTCACCCATGCTGAGACTTCATCCTTGCTTGTTTGCAAAGATCACAGTAAAGCTTCAGGAGTTCATTTATCAAAAATAAGCCCCTGTCTTAACAGGTTTTAATTCTTCTCCAAACAGCTTTCAGCAACTGACATGACTAGGCAGGCAGTATTTCTTTTTCCTGGGATCTTTTCTTTGTACTGACTTTGAGTACACATATCTTTTATGTCTTCTGTTGGGAGGGTGGGCAGGATGAGGTGGTATACTGGCTACATCACCACTGCAGAAAAGAAAGGTGTTGTGTGTGATTGGGTAGCGCAGCTAGTGCTTGGTCCTCCAGCTCCCATGCTATATGTTACCAATGTGAGTGTAAGTCTAGCTTCTTGCTCATTACCTGGCAGCACCTCGCCAGTGTGTTCCCTGTACATTATTACACTGAATATTCAATTTTCCTTTACATGCTGCACTGGTGCGTCCCAGTGACCCAAGTATAGAAACACGTTCTTTAACATTCAACAGACAGAAAACATCCCCCTCACTTTTCACAGCAGTGCATCTCACATCCCGTCCCAGGTTCCTCCCAAGGACTCTTGAAATTACCATACCCTATAAACTGAAAAAAGGCCTAAGAACGCCTTCTATTGCCTTGCAAACTGGGCTGTATTCCATAATTAATTTTAAAATAAAAACTTCATATTATGCAAGGAAAGTAACCTTTTTTTCTTACTGAAAAGCAAATACACTCTCAAAATTCTGAGACTAATTCTTCTGAAATGATGAATAGCCTTTCATAGATGATGTTATTGCTTTATCTTGAGGTATGTCTTCGGTGCAGCAAAAGGTGCTAATGTGAGGTTGGCAAAACGTCTCCAGCATTTTAAAAAGACAGTTTTTCAGACAAGAACCATAGAAACTGGAAGACATCAGAGACGAGTAAAAGGAAAAGTTTATTTTTACAGTAGAATCATTTTTCTAAAACCAGTACTGCAGTCACAGAGGACACATAAGATGCCATTAATGCTTTGTCTTCCACAATCAAAATGAAAAAATTAAGATGGTAAGGCACAAAGACCCAGACTTAGAATGGTATAGAGCTTCCCAAGTCTAATTTAAGATTCTAGGCCTGACACAGCTAATACTTGACCTTTGTTCCATCTGATTCACACCAGTGTGAAAGACAAACCAGGTTACCCCTCCTCAGTGAGGTCTATTTTACCTTAAAACTTGTTGTGATGGAGGCAAACTTATTATCTGCTGTCTCGGGATTGCCAATCAGGTAGTCCCAGCTTGTGAACATTTTCCAGCTGAAATTAAAACTAGTATCATCCCCGCCACCCTCTTCATTTGCATTTCTTGCCATTCTACAAAAGCCATAAAGACACAGGAAGACCCTGTTAGAACTAGTTCTTGCTATGTGAGGGTGATATTTAAATTGTTCCTAAATCCCAGCTTTTTTCTGGAAAAAAAATATTATTATTTCAGTCAACCATATTATAATAAATATGGAAACTGCAGCCTGAAAAAAGAAAGAAGCAGGGAGATTTTCATATTTAGATAATTTATGAACTCATCATGCACATTTTGATGGGAAAGAAATCATGTATTTCACTCACACCTCACAGAAACCCTGCATGACAGAAACTTGATAGGAAAACAATATCAAGATCTCTCAAACAGAAGGTTTCAGAGCATCCTGAGCTGCAATAGATTTGATTAGAGACTTCACAAAGAGAAAAAAATTATCTAAAACAACAAGCCATAACAAAAGCTGGTTATACCACACAAAAATATCACTAATACAGTTTTCTCCTTCCTTTCACCTCCTATGCACTTATAAGCAAGATTTATAACAGTATCCACAAACATCCAATTATTTCTTCAGTGATTTGACTTAATCTTGACTACTATCTTCTCTATTTCAAAGTGTTGTCATTCATGTAACAATAGTGCTCTTGCTTTTGTATGCTTTATCACATGAATCAAAACATTAAGCACAAGGATGGAGCATACTAGTAGTGAACAAACCATTTAGCCTTCAGTATTGTATTGACTTCTTGATCAGGAAAGGGCAATGCCTATTTGAAAGCTCACTAATGCAGCGGTTATGTTATTAATATCAATGCATTCTACATACCACATTTTTAACAGTCCAGTAAAACACATACCCTCAAATCTAGAAAGAGAAAAGTAAGCAAATAATACAGAAAATCCTTCTGAGCTGTCATAAATTAATACCAGGCTTGGGGTTTTTTTTTGTTTTACTGCTCATGTGCAGAAAGCATAGAGATCATGAAAGGTTCTCGGTAGGATGTGCCGTGCTGCTGGTTTCTAGACCAAGCTAATTCCTTCTCAAGAGTTCCTACTGAAATAGTGAACAGTCTTGTGGTTGGGATATCATTTCTTTGAGACCAGAAATGTTTCCATTTTATGTTATGCACTGGAAGAGCTGTGGAGAGGAGCCTTAAATCTTAATATTATCCCCAAATAGAATACTGGTGCTTGTAATCCTCACTACCTCTTTCACATAGACATTCCCTCTCCCAGATCTCAGGCAATAGCAGAAAAAGGTAGCACTTCCTGTTACCCAGCTTTCAGTTTCTGTGCCCACTGTGTTGTCTTCTGGAGAAACAGCAAAGAGCAGAAGACTCCAAGAACTGCTCGTAAGATTACCTACATATTAATCAGCATTAGAGTCATGTGGCCAGATGGAAAGTCAGCATGTACAATGTTTTTTTTCCACAAGGATATGCCTCTGTTTGGACCGCAGAGATTTTCTGCTAGAACTAATTTTTTTTCTGGTCTGGGTGACAGTCATTGAAATACAATTGTCTGAAAGTAAAATTTTTCTAATCTTCACAGCTACATTATCAAAAAATATTTGAAAATGTATTTTTGACCTAAACTAATTATTTTTTTACTGTAGTAGTTTGTTCCTCCTCCAAAAATACATATATGTAACTCAACACATTCTTTTTTTCTTCTGAAATTCTTCTTGTCCTATGCAGGAAACCATGTAATAGTTGAAAAACAGAACATGAATTAATCTAGTGCTCATGCAAGTGAAAAATACTGGCTTCAGCACAAACCAATGGAAATAGATTAACTTCAGTTTTCTCTATATTCACAAGTGTCCTTGAATCTTGACCTGCAGTGCTCTGACTTTTTTCACGCTAGGCATCTTTTAAAGCCACCACTATAGCTAACTGTATTATTGTGGTAGATGGTCATCTGGTTTGAATCAAGACTATTAGAGATTATATTCATTAATAGCCTGTCTCCTTAGAAACTATCAGAATTATCACAGTTTATTCCAATAGTGAATTTGTCTGCAAAATAAGAATTTTATTTCATTTAAATTCTGATCCTAAGACAAAAGTCAAGTTGAGAGTTTGAAAGCCAAAAGGCTAATATATCACTAGTTGTACTGTCTAGGCCCTGTTTCACTTACGCTTATGCTTCCTGCTGTTTTAACTTTCTGGTCTTAACATCATATTAAGCACAGTTTTCACTATGCTAGACATTATTTTGTGTTCCATGGGACGTTAAACTCTTACTATGGCCAGTAGCATCAATTCTTCTACACCACTGTGCAAATGTGACTTGACCACTAGAGTCTTGCTGAGAATCATTTGCTGCTGACTGTGAGTTACACACAGAACTATTTGCTATATGTTTCTTTCTTTCTTGTCTTTTTTCTTAAAAGAATTTAACTCTTACAAGGTATCATTTAAGGTAGAACAACTGAATTTCCTGGATGTTAGCTGACATTCTGCTAGATGCAGAGTATTATGACAAGATGGGCTGACAGTTCTGTCCCTTGCTTTAGGCTTTCATTTTTCACACTGAAGTTGCAGGAGGGAAGTGTTATGTTATTTCAGTAAAGATTTTTCCCACTTCCACGACAATGGTTTTGCTTTCCCATTTCCATAGCTGCTGGGTCAGAGCAATAAATAAGTACAGGCTGAAGGAAACTTACACGACTTTGACTTTGCACTTGATCTTGGATAGTCTATTGTCTTTCCCTTAAAATTCTCTTTTTTCAAAGAAGATCATCTCAGTGGTCAACTGTGGAAATATCTGCCTCTTTGAATGTACTTTATTCCAGAGCCAAGGAGAACTTACGTTCGAATGACGATCATAAAGCTGTAGCCAATAGTCCCAACTCCAACAAGGAAATACGAAAGAGGCATCCTGAACTTGAGCCATCCAATTGTCCTCTGGTTATTGTAATAACCATAAAAGAGTACAGAATACTGTGCAAAGCCCTGAAAAGTCAGCAAACATTATAAAGTCACATCTGTTAAACATGCACATAATCAGAAATCATACCAATAGCAATGTACTGAAACATTCATTTCAATGCATTGAAAACTGTTGTAAGCATCACTATAATAGATCTCACATGATGGAGAAGCTCTCCTTTGATTTAGAAAGACTTAGAATACTTCAGGTCAACTTCCAAATCTTTTATCTTTAAAATTACTCATGGGCACTCCATCTACAGATTAATGAGTCAAAACTTTTTTATTCACATACATCTTGAAAAGACAAAAACCTTTCAGTTTACAAAATTTGTTTTATAAATCACTTGCAGATATAATGTCAGACTTTTAACTTAATTTTGATGTTTCATATATGTCATATAGTTTATTTGATATAAAATTCTCATATGCCTTCTCTGTATAGCAATGTTGTCTGTTATTCACTGGGTGATCGTTTGATATACATTAACCAATAGTTAGCTGTGCTTTATGGATGATTATTCAGTATGCAGAGTTTTATAACACTTTGACTCCAAGGCTGTAAAAATTGTGATGTAAGCATACCTTATTTCTCAGCAATTCTAAAAATCTTAATGAGAATGACCATCTCTTCTATGGGTTGGATTACTGATTTTTCAAAATAATTTACTAATACATGATTAACTATAAGCAATTGCTGCTATATGAAATGATCCAAATAGCTAAAGCTTCCTGATAATCCTCTGAATAGAGCAAGAACTCATCTCCTAGAAGAAGACTGTTTCCAGAGTCTTTACAAGTACAGCTCAGCACACACACAGCAGAGGAAAAGCCACAGCTGGATGTAGTGATTTCAAGCCGGAGTATTTGACCTGGTAATTGGTGGACAGACCATGCATTATTTTGACACCAATACAGTAAGCTGAGAGTTTTGTAAAATAGAAAACCATTTATTTCCTTTCTGCTTTTCAGTTGCTCATTTTACTTAAAATAAATAATATCCTTCTCATATATTATCGCAAAACATGCATTTAATTTATTGTAGCTCTTACTATGTAAACTGCATCAGAGTTATCTGGAAAACCTAATTCACAATTCTAAGCTGAAAATTAAATATTAATATATGACAAACAGAAATATTATTCAAAATGTCTTGATTTGGTAATCAACATATCTCATTTCTCTTCATATCAGACTAGCTTTGAGACATGCCTACACATCGCAGACAATAGTATGTTTTCTGATAAGGGAAATATTGTTATAGAACACATTTATTACAAATTACTAGTAAAATACCTACACCAGTCAAGACACATTCAAAATCAATAATATGTCTTCTGATTTTTTTTTCTTATTAAAGTGTCCTCTAATTCCATTTTAGCCCGGGTTTCAATACAGCCTAACATGGCTCTGGAGAGACTTTTGGATCACTCATAGTATTAAAATGCTTTCTAAGTCACTGTGTTCTGCAAAGTCAGATATAATTCCTCCACTGCGTGTCATTCAGCATGTTGTTTCCTGCGCTTTGCCTATTGTATTTCACCAGGAGACTTCAAATGTCATTAGCTGTGTATATCAAAACCCAAAACTGTTTCTCTTTGCCATGTCAGTAAAATGAGTACAATTTCAAGTGCAAAAAAGCAAAAGATAAGATGAGTTCATCTTTTCTTTACTGTCTTAAAGTTTGTGGGGGATTGGGAGGAGGTTTAGGATGAAATAATATTTGCTGGTATGGGATCACTTATTTGTAATTTACTTGATAACATAAAAGAACTGCTAGCAGATGAAAGGTACAGGCATTGAGCAATGAGCAACAGGATCCTGCTTCATATTTGCGTGTCACAATATCAGGGATCTCTCCTCATCTTAGCCGTACTAAAAACTGGCAATATTAATGAGGAGCATGGACAGTTTTATGTTTCTTTCAGGAGAGATCAGAACTGGG
>Ga0181612_183221_pt1 | contig 11564 bp, 10 predicted proteins | sample HoacroProtozoa21_FD_119630 | JGI IMG/M metagenome (GOLD analysis project Ga0181612, IMG submission 119630) | Hoatzin crop microbial communities from Cojedes, Venezuel. Combined Assembly of Gp0051906, Gp0051904, Gp0051908
TCATGCCACTTGGAGGACAGTGTTATGAAGAAGGACCATTCTTCCCCACCACACCCAGATATGCTGTACAGATGGGCATTGTAAAAAAACGAGACCTCCTACTGAAACCTGACTGGCCAGCAATCACTGGAGTAATCACAGGACTTCTCGTATTGCTTATTGCCTCTGTAGTATTGACAGTAAGTAATAGTTACACAAATTTTGTTTCAGAGGACATTACAAGATTTTGCGCAATGAACCCACAAACTATCTGTTCCGTTAGGCATCACCTATAAAGTTGCAAATTGGAATAAATTGTAATGACCTCATGTTTTGTAAATGGGATAAAATTCATCCCTGTGATTTGATCCAGCGCCACCAAAGCCCCAGTATATTTACCTGTATATTGGCCACTTAGAGACACTGAATGTATAGATGAATTTAATTCCTATTTTCTGACTTATTAGATCAAACCGTAATAAAATTCTTCACAACTCGCATCTGTTCGGGAAGGAATGAGATCATCAATGAGATGATAATTATTTTTTCTTTAACATTTGACCAAGCCTGCCTCAAAAAAAAGACGACATAGATAAGTGCTGGAAAGCTATTATAAAGAACCGCCAGTGAAGAATAAGCATCTCCAATGGTCCTTCATGTGACATTCAGTTTTGCACTCCTTTTCCAGACTAAAGTCTCAGTGATCACAACATACCTGAGATCAGATGTGCTGTTTCACAATTAAAGACCAAGATGGTCCTTCAGAAATCCCCTAAACAGCTGTTCTTTTATGTTTCTAGCACATTCTGAAATCAACAAGCTTTTTCTGCAACCAGACTACTGAAGTAATGATAGAAAATGTGATTTATTCCTCCAGCGTATCCAAACAACAGATAACTGTACTTCCCTCCCCTTCGTTTCAGCCTTATCTGCTGGGATTACTAATACTTCTGTTTTAGAACAGATTAATGAGGTACTTAGAAAACAGACTCTCAGGGTCTTTGCCTAACAGGTGATGATGCATGCTGCTTGTTAAGTCAATAATGTGTGAATCACATTAATAGGACATGTCAAAAAAAGAAAAGAACTTACTTGTTTAATTTTGTTGTGTTTTGCAGCTTCGTTGTCAGGGACTTAACTGGTCACAGAAAGGCACTACCTGCCCTCCATTTCGAAGGCAGCAGCTGAAGTATAATGTGGACAGCTATTCCTCCAATGTATCAACTGTCTTTCCCATTAAAAAATGTCACCCCCCACTGCAGAACAAAAGTAGTGCAGATGATGACTCTTGCAGCACTGATGGAACAGGTCGGATAACAAAAAGGCTAAAAAAACAGTGTGTCTGCCTGGTTACTTGTAATAGGCCCAGAATGCCATGTTTAGCAATGTGCAATGGCTGCCAAATTCAGTGATTTACATGCATTCTTTGTTCGAAAAACAGTCTTCAATAAAAAAAATACTAATAAATGAATATCTGTGTTTCAGCCTGCTTCCTGAAAAGGTGTGATGTTTGGGAGCCTGAAGAACAGATCGACCTTGAGTCGTTTAACACCAATATTTTCTTTGAACTTTTGCTGAGACAGTCTCTATCTGTCACAACCAAACTGGGCCATTTCAAAGAAGAGGTAAATTGTGTTTTGGGGCTGCTCATATTAACATAGAAACAGCCTAAAACATGGAACTTTGTCTGTTACCATTGTTTAATTAGCATTTGGCCATTAAGTACATATCTTATTTCAACTTTCATCTTTTTAGAATATGAAACACAAATATGTATCCATATTCTTAAGCATGTTGTTTATACCATCTAATACAGTGGGAAGAATAGTGACCTTAAGACAGAACATTTTGGTTTTCTTATGGTTCTGCACTGAACTGATACAATTTTTGGAAAGTGACTTCATCTTCCAGCTTCTATTTTTCATCTATAAAACTGAAATAATATAGATTTCCTAGGCAAATACTTGAAAGCTACAGAATAAATTCAGGTCAAATATAAACAAATAATTGAATACACAGTAATATATATGGAGCCTCATTATGTCATTTCAATTTTATAATCATGTATCAGCTGAAATCAAAGCGACAGCATTTCACTGCCCTAATGATGAATCTACCCATAACACTCATCTAACTTCTGTGGCTTAAAGGACAGTAGAGGGAGCTGGCATTACAGCATGCAGCTAACAGAGGAGAAAACATCATACCCTAATCTGAGAGAAACTAGTATTAGTGTGTTGTGTACTGAAAACTCAAACACCGGCATGTGTTAATTACATAATTATGTTAGTTTTTAACGTTAAAAATGTTATTTTTTAATTACAGGAAGAGGCATCTATTTTGAAGAGAGAGTTCACCATCTCCAAATTATCTCTTACAGTCCTAATATAATCTTGGTTTTCTTTTGTTTTTGTTTGAACCTCAGGTAAAAACTATATACGGCAAGCTTACGAGTGAAATATCTTCACTGAAGAAACTTTGGATAAAGATGCTGAGTATCCCAGAAGAGATGGAGCCTTACGAGAGCACAATGCCAGAAGCTTATTTGAAAGCAAAACAGCAGGTAGAGCTCAGTTCAGCAACATTTACACATAGAATAACAAAAGCAATTCTCAGCAGTCTCTTTTCACAGTTTTAGACATGGTCATGTGAAACCTCGCTTTTGGAATTGTAGACATTTCATATTTCATAGGCTGCAAAACAATTAACATTATTGTAACATCTGTGAACAACAGGCTACACTGGGCCTTCAAAGCATTTAAAGGTGCAGCGGCTGCTGCTCCGTGCTAACACAGAAACGTGTCTCTGAAAGATTACAATTTTTTTTTTCCTTTTCTTGATCTGATACATTCATGCATCCTATCTCTTCTTCTGGGAACTCTTGACTCTCTGCTTTGGTAGCAAAGGTTTCAGACTTGAACACAGCATAAATTCATCTGCTTGAGCATGTGTTGCAACTTCTTTTTCCACATCAGAACCGTATTTGTTTATGTTGTTACACAAGTTCTAAGAATGAAATGATTTCATGTCTTGAAAACAGAAATTTACCCATTGTCTTACTTGGAAAAATGTGTGCGCAACAAAATAAGGAGTTGTAAAAGCTTATTGCTTATTTAATATTACATACTTATTATATCACTTGTTAAAAGGATAACCTAAGTTATTAGCTTACTTGGATCTGGATACACGCTGATCACTTCTGCGCTAGATAATTGTAATTCAGCATATTAGAGTTGTCAGCATATGTATGCTCAAATTCAAATGAACATATCAAAATTATTTCAAATTTCTAATCTTTGCCATTTTAGTGAAGGGCAGAAAAGATGTGATCTTTGTTTACATTTGGATAAAACAAAGGGATGTTTGGATCTTATATCCCACCTAGGCAGAAGAGGAGATACAGCAAAGGAAACAGCTGGCTGCTAAATATGAGGAAAGTGTGAACAAACAGATGCATTTATTACAGCATGATCTGAAATGTCAGGAAAAGCATTGTGTCATGTTCAATTCTACCTTGCGAGAGGTGCTGAGACTGGCAGAGATGCTGACAAATAAGGTGGCTTGTAAAGGAAACCAAACGACACTGTCTCAGACAGACTATACAAGGTAACAAACATACTGCAAAATTCTGCTGCAACTTTTTGCTAGCTAGAAAGCATTTGTGGGAAGCAGTTGTGTTGGCTTGTGATTGGTAGTGCACATACCTAGAAGCTGAAAACTAATTCTTGATTCAAAATATCAGATGATGCGGTTCATAATTTTCATGCTTATGTAAAGCAAGCCTAGAAAATCTCAAACAGAGGTGTAAACTCTGAAGAGACTCCCATCATAATTTCAGGGGCAACAATATTTTGAGGGTCCTTTCTTGTGCTACCAACTGATTTGGTTTTTGGATGCCACACCCATTCTAGTCAGTGTGCCATCCGTGCTCTGACAGGTCTTATCACTGTCAGAGTCAGAATGGTGTAATTAACAAGAAAACAGAGAAACAGAGAAGTGGTCTTTTTTACTGCATTAGCCAAAGCAAATATTGAAGAAGATCTCTATTGCCAAAGTGCAGATATCATTTGCATGTCCGTCAAAATTTTTCCATTACTGCTCCCTTTACATTGTTCTACCTTATCTTCAGATGCCAGTAACCATCTTTATCTCTTGAATTCCAGCCTGTTAGCCCAGATAGAGGCTGCAAGCAGCAAAATGTCAAGCATAATAATAAAGGAGAGTCACCGCCTCAAAGCATGGGGAGTGCTGGGTGAAGGAATGGGAGCTCACCTTCTTAACAAAGCTAAAACCAGGATACTTACCAAGCAGGAGCTAGTAGGTAACTACAACCTTTAGAAATTTGTTTGAAAATTATGTTAGTGTGTAAGGAAGTGTAGGCAGGCCGGTGTAGCATAGGTCACAAAATATAGGTCACAAAAGAACTAGTAGCACTAGTAGACTATTTAGAAAACTATGTCCTCACTGAGTTCCCACTAACAACTAGTCAATCAAAGAGTTGTTAGAAAAACAGTCATCAGTAGAACTCTCTTCTACATGATTTCTTCAGAAGAATGTCAGATCTGCATTCAGGAGGATCTTTGACTGGATGCTTGCTAATTATCCCCTAGCAACAGGGAGGGTAATGAACTATTCTATAGGCAAGTCTCAATAAGTTCAATTAATTTGCTCCTCTGTGTTTGTCTGCTTTCTAATATCATCACACATGTTTTGGTATGACAAAATGTAAAATGTACCCTGCCACCAAGACACCTCTTTCTTTCACCCTTCTCAAAGGAACAGAAGTGAAAAAGGACAATGAAACTGACCTTGGATGTTTAAATGAATGTCACAGACTGAGGCAATGAAACCGAAAATCCTGAAAGGACATTCATGAAACATCAGTCTCTTTGCTGTTATGAAACTAATGCAGACATTGCAGAGAGATCATCGAATTGCCATGTACCATAGAATTTTCCCCACAGACATCTTCTGTAAAAGGCAATAGAAAGATCAGTTTCTGTATTCTCATCCCATCTCTGCTCTTGCACATGATTTCTGGTAAACTAGCAAACCCCACGTCTTTCCACAAGGCCTACAGGCTGTTTCTCCTCTCCCCCTCCCCATCTATTGTAAACTGCTTTCAGACTCAAATGGCATTGCTCAAGCACCTGATGTTATCTTCGTGGATCCTGTCACTGGACTGTTAACTCCCTACCCACACTGCACTATGCTTCTGACCAGTCAGTGCCCTGGGCCGGTACCTAGCAACTATTTTCTGCATCCCGAGACTGGAAAGGTACTTCACATAGCTGGTAACGTCGGTTACGATCCTATCAGATCTAGGCTGGTCTGTGCTGTTGATTCTGCTTCAGGTAAGTGCCACAGTGCAATAATCAATTGAACCACCTGCCTATTTCTGGAGTATAGTTACAATGGGGCTACTGGTTAAAACAAAATAAAATAAAAACCAAACAAAACCCCCAACTTGCTATGCTCACGTGTACTTTTCCCATAACAAAACCTGAAGAAAATCCGAGAAAGCTTCTCAGTACCATGGCACTATGTTGTTCATGTTGTTCAGCTAGATATAAGACTTACTGTGGTTAAGAGATATTAGATGTTATAACGCTTGTATACAAGGAAATGTTGAAGTATGCCTCACTTCTGACAGATTTCTAGCCCTGTGTTCATTGAACTATAAAAACCATTATATACTGAGAAATTTGCAACTTTAAGGGAATGGCCAAAGCAAAAATTAAATTTAAAAAACCCCATACAATTGTCAGAAAGGGTTTACTTTCATTCATTTAATTCTGGACCTAAAGACAACAAACCTTTACTATTACCACCCTCTGAAAGCTCCATAGTCTCCATTCTGAGCTCTAATGCTTTCTTACCATTAGCATGAGTTCACATAACCATGTTAAATTTCTTCTGGTTCTACACGTAGGTAAGCGTCATAAGCCTGAAGTGCCCGTATTTCCCTACATTCCTTATCCAGTTTGTCCCAACACTGGCCTACCCGTGAAGACAAAACTTCCAGTCCTGTGTCCTGAAAAAATGTTTCGTGTGGGAGGACTCATGTTAGACCCAGTGACAGAAATAGAAGTGCCAGTGCTTGGGGTTACGATCCATCCTCACACTGGGCAAAAGCTGACTGTTGGTGGGACATACATTAACCCCCTCACTGGCATGCTGACACCTCTGGAGATTGGGGGTCCTATGATTGAGCCAGAGGGAGGCAAGATTGTTCCAATACTCGGAGCTGGTTTGGATAGAAACACCGGTAGGTGAATGCTCTTCCTGGTTCAGTAAGTGTGGTATGTGCCGTTTGTTTAACCTGCCCCTAACTGACTGATTCTAGGCACAGACCAGAACGACCCTAGAAAGTCTTTACGTTCACCCCACACCTTTGTCTTCTGTTGATCCAACTGGAGACAGTTGTGCAACTTAGCTTTTACAGACAGTAATCCTTCTCTTTTCTATCATTTTATTTTACAATTTATCACTTTAAAGGTCAATAAAACTATCTAGCGAAACTGTGAGAGGCATCTGAGTTCATAATTCATTAACTATGACACAAACTACTGACGTTGATTTGACTCTTGAAGATTGTCCAATTGCTCTATTAAAGTATTAAAATTAGCATGAAATGCATTATTTAGAGGCTTGGAGGGGGTGAAGTTCCAAATTTTTGAAAAGCGTTTTCCCATACCTATATTCTTTATGACTCACGTTAGAAGATACACTAGATCCAAAACCAGGAGTGGGTACCTTATTCTTCTTCTAAAGTAGAAGCTATGAGACTTATTATTTAAGAACATTTTGTGAGCTAAGTTATTTTATAAACAACCCCAAACTTCCCCCTGTCCCACGTGCCCCATTAGAGCTATTGTTGCTTCCATTGAAGTAAATGGTCACTGTGCCTTTTTCTAAATGGGATGGACTAGACTGCAATGACGAGTTGCCAGCTGATATTATGACTCTCATTTCCTGCTCCTCGACTGCAGGAGAAGTTATACCTCTAGGCGGGCTGGTGGGTCCTTCTGGAAACCTAATGCTTCTTGGAGATTCCTTCACCGAACCTCTGAGTGGGAAAACTGCCCGGGTACATGGAGCTCATCTCTGGCAAGACGAGGTGCTGCCCCACGGTGGAAGTTACCAAGCAATGTTGGAAGCAGACTGGCTGGTATCACAGACCCGTGTAGTGAATGCTCTAAAGCAGTTTAAGGCATCGGTTTTGGAAGATACCTGTCTAGTAGCAGACAGATTAGCAGCACTAAAGGCTTCAGTAGAAGATATGAAGAAGTCTTTCACCACTAGGTTTTATCATGCGCTACATTGCTTGCAAAGCCTGGAGAAAAAACAGGAAATAGCTTCAAGTCTCAAGAGTAATGGTGGTAAACTAGGTAGGTATAAAACAACAAGCCGGTTTTAAGGAGTGAACAGGTGTCATTACACTGAAGGCTACAGCAATGCACCCATTTCCATCACAGGATTTGGCTGAGACATCCGCACTTCAAACCTATAGGAAGTTTTTTTTTGTCAAAATAGCCACCCTAGCAAATCTTTTGATGCACTCAGCCAGGTATTATTTGGAAGCTGTAGCAGAAATAACAGCAGTATAAGCCTCTGAAAGTGAAGACAGTTCTTTTCATCACAAAACTATTTAATGGTTTATGTTTCTCATCTTTTTTGAACAAACTAGGTATGATCAAGTATCCTGGCACAGAGATGTGGATCCCTGCAGTGTTTGGAATGAAAATCCCAGATCCTGGTGGGTCCAGTTTGATGGTGCCAATTCTAGGAATAGACTGTGACTGCAGTACTAGGCAGCCTTCAGCACTCGCAGGAACCATGGAAGACAGAAACGGAAAAGGTAGAGCAGGAAATTGAATTGGATGACATAAACAATAAAGAGACAAGCACGCATTATTTTCAGAGTGAGGAAATCACCCTGCTGAAACAGATCGGTTTCTACCTCAACACTGAATAGAAAATACCAGTTTTCATGGTGTGTACATTCGAAACACGCAACACCAGAAGAATGTTGAAGGACAGCTAGGACGGAGACCAAATCACACCCTTTAAAAATCTACTGTGCTCTTCAGGAGAAGTATTCTGATGTTATTCTCAGTGATGGGGGCCATAGATAGATGTTGTCTGAAGGTGAAGGTCTGCAGTGTCTCTATCTGACACTTGGTACATAGCATTTACATCTCGGGAAAGTTCAGTTTATTTTTCATTAGGTGATTCGAAAGCTTTGTCAGCTCCATTTGAACTTTAATAAAAGTTGCTCACTAGAGCTGCAGCTGAAATTCGTGATCTACATTCTAAACATTATACTTATTTTTCTTTATCCACAGGCCTTGTCCCCATCACTATTGGTGGCAGAACCATAAGTCCGATTACAGGTGAAATAGGGCCTGTTATAGGTGCTCAAACCAACCCCTGGACACACAATGCAATTCCTACTGTTCAGTCTTTTGGAGCTTTACCAAGAAGAGCTACAGATCCAGATCTGGTAATTACAGATCCAGCAAACTATCTTTACTTACAGGTTCGATATCTGTGGGAAATTGTTTGCTGATGCTTTTCTGCCATTAGAGGAAATTTTACTTCCTTCTATATGCCCCACAAGTAGTATTTTCTTATAGTGCAAGATGAACTGAAATATATATATGTCATTTTACTTACCTCTCCTCTTTTCATTATCTGCTTTTTTCTCTCCCTTTGATCTGTATCTTCTTCTGCTGATCTCTGCATCTTTTATTTAATATCCTTCCCCTACCCTGAAATACATATTGCATTATACTTCGGACATGAACTGTAACACTCACAGACCTAGGACTACAAAGCATTCATCCCCCATGGCAGCAAAGTTGGATATATGCTGTCAAAAGCATTGAATGGAGATTTCATCACTAGCTTCAATGAAATTTATAATCTTCCTTCAGTTTCCTGCAAACCTGAGCTATTCTGTCTGTCATTGTTTTACAGCTGGACTTTCTAGAGAAGGAAATAATTTCAAGGCATCTATACTGGCATTGCAGAAGAAAAAAGGAAGAAGAGCTTCTTAAAAAGCTGAACTGTTTAGTTCTTCATGTCCTTGATGCTGCAAGAGAGGGAAAGGCACAAAAGGTATTGTGCATTCTTTTTTGCAGCTGGCTTCAGGAAAGTTCTTCAAAAACTCCTTAAGGAAGTCTTAGTTCACGTGTATCAAATTCAAATATCAGTGATGCTGCACCCAGGATGGTGGTGTTCTGAATCCAAGTCACTTCCCTCCCCAGTATAGTGCAAATCAAAAATGTAAATGGACACATTGCTACTTCAGTGCAGCCATCCCCAGCATAAAGGAATGGTGTCAGGTGTCCTAAGAGAATAACCAACAGTCCAAATTCAGCATGTGTCTATACACAGCAAGGACAACACAACTCATAGTGGTATCAGAAACAGGGGTTTTGCAGTCAGTTTCTTCACAAAATAATTAAAAGGCCAGGAAAAAAGCAATAACCAAATTAGACAACCTCTTGCTCTCATCTGTCAGAGGAAAGAGTATCAAAACAGGTCACTATCTCAGAATTTCGCAACATTACTTAAAACTCCCTCTCCTCTTCCATTTCTTACAGATAAAATACAAGGAAAAAATAAAAGACATTGAGGAAATATGCCATTTTCTTAAAGGGTCCTCTCTGCAGGAAGTGGAGAGACGAGCTTCAAATTATTTCAGTAGCCAGCTGGCCTCCGAACTATCTTTGCTGTTCAAAGGTACAGAAGGGTAGCTACAATCAGAAGAGAGGCAGGCAGGGTCATACATTATTTTCTGTCATGTTTGCTCCCTCTGACAGGTTAGCTTAAGCCTTACAAACTACATGTGTCCTCCTGAAGCAAGATAACACAAAGGTAGGATCTGAAAATTGGGCGGTTCTAAAAGATATAGAATGTAGAAGTGGTGAAGCACATTGAGAAAGCATATTACTTCAGATTTGCTCTGTGACTTTTCAGTAGAAAAGGGTGCTACTGCTAATATTTGTTGCTTATAGCTGACAGAGATGAAAAAGAACAGGAAATACAGGTTCTGTTGGAGATCAGAAAGGCACTAGAGAAGCTGATGGAGTTCACTGAAAAGATGCAACCAGAAGAAGAGCGAATATATATGCAGCTGATAGAGAAAGAAAAGCAAAGGAGCCAGATCTCAAATACTGAGACAGCAACAAACCTGAAGCTCAGAAAGGTGAGGCCACTGCTGGGTTGGGCTGAACATCCCTGGTCTCACTCCACAGAACACTCTGGTTTACCTTTAGAGGCACTGCAAACTGAAAGTTCTGAAGCCAGTATACTGCGATATTTGCAGTTTCAGGAACTGCTATTTATTATAAGTTTCTCCTTTTCCACCTGGCCTTCTCTCAATCCCAATCAGACAAAAAAAAAAAAGGGGCAAAAAAAAAAGTGGAAAGACAGACATCAACAACAACAAAAAGTAGTGGTGAAAAATCCAGTCATCCTAGACACCCATTACTCAGATATTTAATGATAGACTTCTGGCAACAGAAATGTCTCATTGAACTGTGCAATTGAAGCTGGATTTCATTAAGAAAAGCAAGCCAATGAAATCGTAGAACTGTGCTGGCTGAGCTAGGAGTGGCCACAGGCTGGACTTAGGAGTTAGAAAGGAGACCTGAAAAAATACTGTGCTTTCATTTATTTTCCTGAGTGGAGAAGATTCTCCTTATGTCAGGAGCCAAACAGTCACTGACAGAGAATAAATGCAACCTACCATGTAAAATCACAGCTGTTAAAGCTGGAACAGATCTAGGAGATTAGGAAGTACCACTCTGCCAAAAAGCACATTCTCTTTAGGGCTGGATCCAGGTGCGATCCAGATAGGCTATTTGCATAGCTGAATTCCTCTTCCTATACTGTTCCTTCTTGCAGGGAATGCTAAGAAGTACTTAAATACTTACAGGACTTCCACACAGGTAAATCCATATTCAGCCCTTGAAAACATCATCAGCACATCTCCAAATAAGTGTTACCTAGTGCTACAGAGAATGCATCTATTTCTGTCCAAGAAATACCAGCTGAAGTAAACACAAAGCTTTTTACTGACTGATGTCAAATAGACTTTATTGAAATTTATTGCCAGGAAGCTAGTTTTCGGCCCTTCTTCACATCACCTGCAGTTTCCATGACTGTTTCTTCAGGACTACCCATACACTGGTGCTCTAGAATTATTACAGCAGCTTTGTAGCTAGTGACTTGCCAGATTATGTGTAAGAAAGCAAATGAAAGCCGGGATTTGCAATTCACTTGAAGCAGGCTTATGTTTTGTACGTTTCTTCCAGGTCATGCTTACCCTAGCTTCTGAGTCTCAGGAACATATACTGAAACAACAAGCTAGTGTGGAGACTGCATACACCAAACTGGAATATTTGAGGGATTTGTCAAATATCCAAACACAGCAGGCAAAGGTACTGACTTCACCTTAAGGCAAAGCAACTATGTTACTTACTTTCTAACCAAAGCATAAGCAGTTGTCATGTTCTGAGAATATCCATCCAAGAATGCTGCTGTAAGGAATCAGAGCCCTATAAAATAACAAA
>Ga0181612_102841_pt1 | contig 11563 bp, 10 predicted proteins | sample HoacroProtozoa21_FD_119630 | JGI IMG/M metagenome (GOLD analysis project Ga0181612, IMG submission 119630) | Hoatzin crop microbial communities from Cojedes, Venezuel. Combined Assembly of Gp0051906, Gp0051904, Gp0051908
CATGTCTCTTACTGCAGCACTTTACTGTCTGCTCTCTGCTAATCTGGCTTATTTTCGAGAGGTCGTCATCGATGTTTTCTGTCTGTATGCAGCTTAGTGCTACAACAGTACAGGAAGCTATACAGAAAAAAAAAGGCTTGGTTTGGAAAGGTATTGCAATCATTTTTGCCCACTGGGAAATAATTTATTTTTCAAACTTCTCTGCTACTTAAAAATTAAATGCCCTCTCAAAGGTAAAAACAGAAAAAAAAGTGAATGCATTTCTTTGATGATGCTTGATGATGAACACGCATCCATAGTTTAAAAGTGAAATTAGGCAGCGCTTCCACCTATGGATCAGCCATGCAGGTAAACAAATTAAAAAAAGCAATCCTAAATTAAAAAGTCTAAGCACAAAATTATTTTCATTGAGGACAGCAAATGAATTACAGGCATGCTGGGTTTGAACTGGGAACTCACCATGGAGCTTTTATGGAAAAACATCCTGCTCCAAACAGGTAAGGTCTTCATGTAAAGGGGAAAAATGTACAGAAATTAGATGAAAACTCAATTACCAACAAGTACACTGTATCACACGCTATTCAGGTTTATGCAGAAGGTAAACAAAATATTTTTTTATAACCGTTCATGATGCCCTGAAAGAGACGTAGAGCTCTAAGGTAACCGGCATGCTGGCGCTCGCAAGCCAAACCGCCCCCGTGAACAGCCCCGCCGCCCGCGCAACCGCCCGCAGAAGCAGAGCGGACGGGGCGGGCTCTTCGTGCACAGCTGCTGCCACAAACGCACCGCACCGGCTGCAAGCAGGCTTTAACGTTATCGTCCAAGTTAGACACTGTTTAGGTCTCCTTCCTGAAATCTCCTGACAAACCTGAGGCAAAAGCAGTCAAGAGCCTTAAGCACACATTAAAGTCAAGACTAATAGGAAAAGTAAATCAGCATCAAGAGCAACAAATATGCGGGTGCTGTCCATGAAACACCGGAGGTCCGAGCGGGACACTGCTACAAATTTACTGTAAAGAGGCAAGTCTGAGGCAAAAACGATGACAGGTACAAGCAGAACCTTTTAGAGAAAATGGCTCAGCCCTTTTCCTAGGATAGAAACACACCATTAAATTCGAGATCTTTAGCAACTGTATGACACAGCAATCTTATTCCCCCACTTCAAAGCTTGCACGGAATGCAGGAAAGAGAACGCTAACTTCTTTCAAATGTACGTAATGTTAAAAATCACCTGACGTGGAGCCTAACTTTTTTGGCCACTCAACAATCTATTTACACTGTGATTTCATTTTATTTTTTTGTTCAAGTATTTTGCACAGTGTATAGTTTTTACAGTGGTAGCACACCCCATCAATTTTAGTGTGCTTTGAACAGATATCTCCCTTGTTCTCTACACCACCCTTGCAAAAGCCATCGCCACACTGATATTTGCCTAAAATCTGAAAAGGAGGGACAGAAGGTAAGTTTAGAGCCACTCACATGCTCAAGGCTTCTTTGATTCTCATTTGGGATGTAACATCAGCCACCAAGTTGCTGAATAATTGATTCTGTAAATGCCAATGTGTCATTTTTCTCTTTCTACTCTGCCTCGGTGATAAATCCTGGCTAGTTGAAACAAGCGAAATATTTTCAGGCAATGAACTAACAGAAAGGTCTATCATAGAAAGATGCACAAAGCACTCAGCCATACGCCTACACAATTCAAAGGATACCAGCCTGACAAAAAAAGAATTCTGTGAACTACATTTGACACGAGTATAGCATCAGTGAATGAAGACATCCTCTTAAAAAGACATTTAGGTGAAGGTACAAGCCTAAGACATATATTCTTCGACATGCAAAGATGTAAAAATCCATTAAAGAACAGAATATTGCAGAAAAAAAACCCAACAGTTTTTTATTTGTAACATAGGCCAAAAAAAATACTGAAGATCTATTGAACTCTGCGTAACGGACTAGACTTCAACTGTCCGTATTCAAATAAATGTTTGGCTAACACTTTGTGGGAGAGAGCTCATTTGGTGGAGCCAGCTGCCTTTCTAGACATAATGTATCATTTCTGAATAGTGATAAAACCCAATTAAATTGTATCAGCTGTATGAATTGTATGATCTCCTACACAGCCACCACATTCAGTCCCCGAGCTGAAGACCATTCTAACGGCTCAACAGAAGCACGGCCCAGCACTATGGCACTGGTTAAATATTTAATGGAAAACTAAGTCTTCTGCATAACCCATAGCCAATATAATTTAATGCCTAGAACGTATCTAGTGTAAATTTGAAGAGTCATTGGAGAGTGGTCGAATCTGACTGGGAGCTTAGAATTTCCAAATTATGATCCAGGATGTTTTCGCAAGTAATATTTTTTCCTCCCTGCCTCAGTTTCTGTGTGCTAGAAGCAGGCAAATAACGTTTAGCTGAGCTCATTAGAACATTTTAGAAGATAATATAGGCTTTTTTTTTTCCACAACATACTATGTTGACCTGATTATACTTGCAAATTAACAAATTGTCTCTATTTTAAGTACAAACTGACCCAGGTGGATACATGCTTCAATGGAAGATTTTGCTTGTTTGTTTTTAACACAGATACAAAATCTTGTATCATGAAGAAAATACAATTACACTTCAAAAGACTAGAGTCGAGTCTTAATACAAAGCCTTAAGAGTGAGAGAGAAAACTTAGCATTTCATTTTTTATCACAAGACCTAATTTCTTTTAAGATGATCATTTTTTCTGTATGATATTTATATAAGCAATTGTTTTTCACTCTTTCCTTCACATAATATGGATGGTATGCTAACTGAGAGAGAGAGGGAGAGAATGTACAAATTACAGGATAACCCAACCTTGAAAAGACAGCACCAGATGGCTGCACTCGGTGACAGCAACAGAGCAACGCCGAGGCAAAAAACTCACTGAGGTTCCCCGTTCTCATAGCTAGTGAGAAATTCCAAAGGAAAATTATGGAGTGAAGATGATTTATGGTTCAAAATTGCAACAGAATTTTCTTAATTTCTCATCTGATTCTGAGTTTTAGCAAATTGAAAGCTGAAACAGTCTTTCATTTTGTGTTATCATGTTTAATAAAAACTATTTAAGCTTTTAATAAGCTGTGCAATACCCACTTATTCTAACCCTCATCACTGTATGTTGCCATAGCAAGAATACTTTCATAAATAGTGACATCTGAACAATATTTAGTGCAAATAACTGTATTTCATACCAATTATAAATCATTACAGTAGGTGTTTTATTACCAAAATGTATTACAAAAGCTAAAGGTGACACAAAACACGCCTGAGAAATGTGCCAGAAAGAGAATGTTTGCCTTCAGCATGCAGGAAAGCTGACCTATTGCACTGAGCTCTTTAGCTTTACTGTTGAATTTTTTTTCTTTACTTTTTGTTACTTTTTTCCTACTTAGTTGTATCATGACATCACAACTTTGCACTCTTTATTTTTGTTTGCTTCAGTAGCAGAACCTGGGATAAATTAAGCTCTCTGAGTCAAAATAAAACAAACGGGTATCAGTCATTATCAGTCCATATAATCAAAGCAATAAGAAGCACTAAACTGATAAAATTGCACCAGACAATTTACCTACTTTTCCTTTCTTACTGGGGGTGGAATGAGGGATGCGGTGAAGAATGGATAGAGTTTCATGTTTAAAACCACACCACCTAAATCTTTCGGCTCTTTTTTCCTTTTCCTATCAGGTACACTGGATGTCTCTGTTTTGACAAGCCCCAACTAATGCAGGTTACATCCTGGTGTTTCACTAAAGCCATAACGAATCTGAGAATGAAGTATGATACAAATATAACAACCATATCCCTTGAGAAGGTTAAAACAAATGCTGCTGTCAGAGAAGCCAACTTTCACAATAGGTTTTCTTTTGGGGCAATTATTGTGTCTTTTACTTCCCTCCTTCCTACTACAACTCATCTGTGTCCCCACATTCTTACAGCTGGAAACTAACTACAACTCATTCCACAAACACAAGGAACGCTTATAAAGCTATTGCAAAGCACAAAGCTGTCTTCTAACATATTCTGATTCACTGCCTTTTATAGACAGGCATGAGATGGATCATACAGTTCTTCCCCTTTCAAATCTGTAAGCTCTTTGTAAATTAGGAATGAATTAACCCATTCACCAGACTTGAGAAGGAATTCAGCATTACTATTAAAATTTTGAGAGGGAAACTGAGGCACGGATATATAAAGACTTATTAAATCTAGCTCTTTCACTGTCTTACATTCTCCTGATCTTTAAAACATAAGATGCTTCCTTACTCATTAGCGTTAGAGCCCCTTTGGGAGAGCCCGTCTGCTCCTCAGAATGTGCTGACAGTACAAACTACAGGAAAGCGAGTCAACGGGATGACAAAATACAGGGGCAAAAATTAAGTGCTTCATGAAGGTGCGGAAATTACAATGGGAGACTTGAAAAAGCAAGGGAAGAAACAGAGGGCAGGGAACAAGGGAATGATAGTGATGGCAAGAAGGGAGGTAATGCTCTGAGATACTTGGTGCTGAGAACGTAAATTGTCTTCAGAATAAGAGAGCTGAATGACTGATCAGAAAATGTTGCAAACCCCACAAGTTTGCATGAGAAAAAAAAAGCATCTGTGATGAACAGTGCAGTAAGGACACAACTCCAGATTCTGGTCTTTCATTCCCATAGGGCTACAGCGAACACTTTTAAAAAATTTACTGCCATTCCACTTGTCAAGTAAAATGACATGCTTCGCAGCTCTGCTTGAGACACTTGAGCAGTTCTTTCAGTACCTGAAAAATATTTTGCTGTCTTGGATACTAGCAGAACAAAACCCAACCTGACTTTTTGGTTAATAAATCCTGCAAAATTTAATTAAGATTTCTAGTCTTAAAGCAGATTTTCAGATGTTTAAAGCAAATAAACCGAACAAATCCAGAACTGCTAATTCTGGTATTCTTCTAGTCTTGCTTTCTACTGTCAGAAATGTACTGCAACAGATTAAATTTGTAACTCTTTAAAAAAGTCGCAACAACGGAAAAGGAATCTGCTCGGAGGGCCGCTGCACAGCGACTGTAAAATCCAACCGATCGCGAGTTCCTCTCCTTTTCTGATCACTGCACAATCACAAGGTTAAGCAGCTGCTCCCAAAGACAAGCCTTGTTTCCTCCGAGCAGTGCTTAAAGGTGCTGACCATGTAGGTGTAAATACATCTGTCTTCTGCCATTTGCAGTAATACATGCCTCCTACACCCCTCAGCGTGAGGCAGATGGTCCCTGTCCTGTCTAAATATTACACTGTACAGACTTACATTGCTACGTGTTTCCAGAAATATGAGGGCAGATGTTAAATATGTTAAACACACGCTTTGCCCCCTGGAGGTTTAAGTTAAGGCTGCTGCCTCAATTTGGTCATTTTAGGCATGCCAGGCTTCTTGGATCCTAGGCATTCCTCTCCAATCCCTGCTTTATAAATACAGCTTTTCGTGCTAATTTTGTGTACTTTCATCAAATATTTTGGATGCAGAAGAAACGAAGGAAGCTCTCAGCTTAGCGCTGCACATCCACACGGGCTTCGCTGAAAATTATCATCCTCATTCATGAAAACTCTATTTACACAGCAGGGTATTTCCCATGACTGTTGTTCACCCCCCTTGCGTAAGCCTGACTGCATAATTAAAATTGAATTAGTTTTAAAAATTGCACAAAATAACAGGACAAAGACGGTTTGTGAATAGTAAAATTTACTTCGAGAAAACTATTCATATGAACACTCTCTGAATACGTTTACTATATTGAAAAATAAAACATTAAATAAAATAATGTTTATTTATTACATTTGCAATAGTTGCAGAAAAGTTTGCTGGTATCACCACAGCATTAAGAAAACAGCCTTTGTAAAGGCCAGTGCAAGAATCACTGCTGTAAACCAAGTGTTTTTTTTAAAAATCATCATCCTCACCATTGCTCCTATCACCCTACCTTCCCCCCGACAGATCCTCAGCTGGCTTTTTATTTTCTTTCTATGTCTTGTCCCACTTAGTTCTAAGTATCTATTCCACTTCTAGGAGTCTATCAACAGAGACCAGAATTACATTTCTGTCCTTCTCTGCCTGTACTCAAGTCCCCTTTTTGATAGTTTCCCTCTTTCTGTAACCTCCCGCTTCTCTCCATGCCCACCCACCTTTCTCTGACCCTGCCTCCCTCCTGTCCTCGCCCAGCATCACACCCTCCTATGCTTCCAAACTCACCTGAGAGCTAGCGCAATCTTTTTCCCTCGCCTGCGTTTAAATTGCAAGCGGAAAAAAAATGCAAAAATAAGCAACTGAAATGTATGTGTGGAAGAAGTTAAACCACGACATTACCCTCATACTGTTTCTTTATGTTTCATAAGCCCCTTTTAGAATTATCTGTGAAGTTCAGGAACTTCTCTGCAGACAGCCTCTGTGCTTAGGGCAGTTGCGTGTTTGCAGCTCAGCATTTGGCTCGACAAGCCTCATGAAATTCCTGTTTACAGCAGTGAGAGCAGGAATGGATGGTTAGGCAGACACATACAGACACACACACGTGTACGTGTGCACACGTATGTAAGCTTTAGAACCTCACCATGCATACTCAGTGCATTACACACAACAGTAACAGATTTTACAGGATGTCCTGAACACTCAAGCACAGAATATGGGAATTACTCAGGGAGAGAGGGAATACCCGCAAGCTCTCGCCAGAAAAATAATTCCCGGTTCATGAAACACAAGCTAAAATCCACCACACTATTGGGGTTTGAGCAAGAAAGCACTGAAGCGAGCGAGACAGTGCCTGCACCCATTTGCCAAAACGCAGGAAGATGTTATGAACCTGCAGGACTCTCGATTATTTTGTCCAACCACACGCACATCTTTTTTTCTTAAAAATATAAAAAAGCAATCTGTAAATTCATGGATGAATCAGACTTTTAACTAGAAAATATTCAGGGATTTGAACAACTAAAAAGTGTGGGGGGGGCAATATAATAACCACCCACTAGCTTTATGTATTAATTGCAAAAAACAAAGACTTGAAATTTAGCAGGAGAAAAGTATCAACTGTTGAACGGGATCAGTTAACTTCAAATTGTTACAGTTTATGAAGCTCACAAAACCTTCTTAGTTATTATAACAAACGTGTATTTAGCAGAGCTTCTCACAACAAATATTTTGAAGTGCTCTATTATGGCACATTGAGAAGTACCAAAGTGCAGCTGGCTCCGGAATGAAAGTCCACACATTAATTTCATAGTACAGAACAGTCACTTCAGAGGAAAAATAAGGTCAAGAAAACAACAGGATTATGTTTTCTCTTTATACTCAACCTGGCTTACTGTCTTTCCATTTCTGATAGTTAAAAATCATTTCTCCATTAGAAGTTTGGAAATCAAAATAAACAAACATTTTTTTAAAAAAAAGTAAACCCACAACTGCTTCTGATTGAATACAGCTCTGCTTATGTTTCATAGCAGTTCCTTCTGTGAAACTTCTCCTGATGTCAACGTACAGTATTTCCCATATGGCAGACTGCAAGAAAATGACCCACCCAAACAAATACTCCTGAATTTTCAGAGATTTATTTTCAGGTTCTGTTTACTTATCTGATGTTGGTTTTCTTTTCTTGTCTGCTCTTCCCTCCACCCCCCTTCTGCTGCCATTAAATTACATAGACTGAAATTAAAAATAAGGACTGAAACCAAGTATCACGAGTAACACAAATTACTTCCATATTAATTATCAGTAACACGGCTAAGCAAGCTTTGCGCAGCTACACTTACCCTGTGCGCTTGGTGATGGTCCCTAACGTCATTGGCTGCTTGATTTGAGCAAGAGGCAACACCACAGTCAGACTTGGAAGAGGCAGGAGTCGAGGGTTCCCAGGATTATTGTTTGAGAAGTTATTGTAAGTGTCTTGGCTGTTCAATTTACCTTGATGGGATAGAGACGTAATAAAACACATTATTGGCACTTTTGCTTCATTTATCACTTCTAACAACTGCCTGAAACAAGCTATGGCCAAAAAAAAGAAAAAAAAAAGGGGGGAAAAAAAAGAAATAACAAGCTCCTATTGTAAGCAAAAACATATCTAAAAAGTCATCTTCATTTCAGATAAAAAGTAAATGACTATGGAAGCAGCAAATATTTATTTTTATATACGGGGGCAAGGTCCCCTTCCGTGGAAAGGAAATTATTCGTCCTGCTCCTGTTTGCCTGACAGTTTTGTTCACCAAGAAGTTTTCAAGTTCGATTTGAGGAACAAGCTCTGGATGCCAATTCTCTATTAGCACAAAAAAAAAAAAAAAGAGAATATTCTAGAAGGGAACTGTTTTCCTAAAGTACCACATACAGTGTTCGTAATTGAAAGTCCTGAAAAGGTCGCTTTTGTTGTCTCTATGGATAAAGGCACACATAATAGTAATCTGCTGAACCACGGCTGGAGGAAAACAAGTAACTACATAAAACAAAGCCAGGCCAAACTACACATAAAAATCAAGAAAGTATCCAAAAAGTAATAAACTTCATTCAAAAAAGAAGAAGAAAACAAAATGTAGGTACTCAAAAAAAGAAGGTGAAAACATAACCAAAAAAAAAATCCCAACAACCCTAAATTTAGCTCGTTTCAAAGAGGTCTGTGCTGGATATTCGCCCAGTTTAGTTACGCTTTCTTACTTTCTGTATCATTCTGTAGTCACAACCTTTCATTCTTCAGTTAGAAAAGGAAACGAGCTACAAATTTCACGGGCAGTAAAGAAAGAAATGTGGAGAAACCGAAGAAAGAAGTTAAACAAGAAAGGGGCCAGTCTGTTTATAACAGAATCAAAAGTACTTCAAATAGACAAGCAACCATGAATTAAAAGGTTTAGATCATTAACTTGTTTTTCTGTGTTCCTATAATGCTGTGAAACGCTGGCTTTGTTCTTAATCAAAAGGGAGCCATATTGGGAATTAGGTTCCTAAACAACCGCTGCATTCTACACAGATATTATACAAATCCCAGGCCAAATCCACACAATCTGACTGAAGAGCAGCCACCTTTTTTCAAGGAAGAAAAACAGCACAGAAGAGGGTTTCTCACAGGAAGCTGCCTGAAAAGCTTTAATGGTACTTCAGACGGATTGAAAATAGGAAAAGGAAGGCGGAAAAATCTTAATGAATGTCTCATCATCCTAAAGACACTCAATGCTTCCTTTACCCTTCTTTTAATACTACATAACTGTAAGCTTAGGGGTTTTATTTGTTTTTTCGACAAAGTCCATAGACCTCTGCATCTTAGCAAAGCACAATAACAAAAATGATGAAATTACAAAGTGTATTTTGTGTTAAGTATCTGGCCTGAACATTGGTCAATACGTTTTAAGAGAAATTGCAAGGCTTTAATGAATAACAAGCCCATTGAAGTCTCAGAAAGCAGATTTCATTAATAGCAATTTTCCTGCACCAACTTGGAATAAAAAGAAACAGGAAAGGGGAAAAAAAAAAACCCAGCTCTATTTTAAATTACAACTGAGATGCAATTAATTTTTTTAAGATTAGTTTCATAATGCATTCTTGGTTCTTGCAGAAAGGAGTCTGAACAGTTTCCTGCACGTTGTCTATTTAGTTCCTGTTGCATGTAACCAAGGCCTCTCAGAAAGCGCTTCCCTCGCCTGCGTTCACCGTGAGCAACTGCGTGCTACGCAGCAAGCACCGACGGTATCCACAGAGGGGGCTCCAAACCTCTGTAATTTGTTTTCTTTTGCTTGTTAGGAACATAATGATTAACTCTGAACTACTGAACCAAATGACTGTGTTGTAACAGTCCTCTCTCTCTCTCTCAAGGCACATTTAATTACTCAGTGCCCTCTGCTCCCAACATCACGTAGTTTTCCATATGCAAAACCTTCCCTTGATTCAATAGAATATTTGCATGCAGAGAAATGAGGCATTTAAAGACGTCCTCCCCATACTGGGATGAGCTTCTTTATTTTCACACAAGTTGAGGAATCCCAAGGCAGTTAAGGATAGTCAGAAAACTTCAGGCTTAAGTCAGCACTTGGGAGTTTTACATTAACTGTAGCAATAGCATCTTACAGATTTTTAGGCTCACAAGTGAGAAAAGAAAACACAAAGTAAACAAAAAAATTACTGATCTGCACAGAGAGAACTGAAAACATGTAACAGAGATACTGAATGGGACCGAAATCTAAGATGACTTGCCTTTGAAAAAAAAAAATGAAAGGTTGAGCATTTAATTTTTAAATCTATAGCTTAATCTGATGTACGCAAATGTCAATAAAAAATTAACTAAACCAAAGCTCATAATGCACTACACTTCACAGCACAAACATGATAAAAAAATTCCACTACGACAAATGGAAAAGCTGTAAATAACTAGCGTACATCCCATCTACTATTGCCTGCCAATTTGTATTTTCTACAGCAACATTTAGTTGCTTAACTGCAAACCAATGTGAACAAAAGTGTTACAAGTCAAAAATTAAAAGCTGGAATGCTACAAAAAGGAGACAAATTATTTCTGACAGTAAAGGGTTTCTTGAAAATCTGACTACATACTCTTAAGATGGTGGTGCGGATGAGTAAGGTGAAAGAAAATTGTGCTTCATAGGAATTCTAAATTTAAAATATTTGCTTTCATGTTCACTGAATTATTTTTAGCTATTTTTATGATGGAAATGTTCTACACTGTTGTATCTTCATTGTATGTTGCCTCAGCCCTATCAGAGAGGTACATGCTTGTCGTCTGAACTGCGCAGGCCTGGGGATCCAGTGAAGGCACTCTGTGACTCGGGCCGTTCCTTTCCCAAGCACTCAGCAAAAGCCGTACTGTGCATTCTGAATTTCACCAGCAGCGTCACACATCACGTTTCATAAGTCATCTCGAACGCCCATGCTGTTACGGTGTGACGCTGTACCCATCCAGGGACTCGACCCAGCCACCTGCCACTCCTCCAGCCCCGCGAAGCAGGGAGCTCCTCCTGCAGCAAACGGGCGCTGGGCGCGCACGGGATCGCCGCAGCGGCCCATGGGAGCACAAAGAAGGCAGTCAGGCATCAACATTATTTCTGCAGCTCCGGCAGTTGTTAATTCACTGTTAAAGGACAAGCCACAAATAAGCCAAAGTTGAAGTCCGCTAAAAATACCAAACATTTTTCTCTCCTATGACAGAATCCCGTACTCAAATTACCTCGCCACATGTGGACAGCACATATTCGCTCTTGCAAGGACATATGTGCATCAATAAAGAATAAAACCCTGGAATTACAGCTTCAAATAAAGTAGCTTCACTTAGCACTGACAATTCAGCTTCATATGCTAGCCTGGCTGTGTGCTGACAGCCACACACAAATCACACCCTACTGGCTATCGAAGGAATACTTTCTACTGCAATTCTTTTAGAGAAAATTAATCGTAAACATCACAATTTCATGGCAAACGTCCCCTCTCCAGCATCAGTCAGAACACCCTCAGCAGAGCGTCCCGAGCAGCGAGGCACCTCCCCTCGGCCATCGCCCAGCGCCTGGGGACCCCGCGCAAGGC
>Ga0181612_104094_pt1 | contig 11563 bp, 4 predicted proteins | sample HoacroProtozoa21_FD_119630 | JGI IMG/M metagenome (GOLD analysis project Ga0181612, IMG submission 119630) | Hoatzin crop microbial communities from Cojedes, Venezuel. Combined Assembly of Gp0051906, Gp0051904, Gp0051908
CCCCCCCCCTCAGGGCGCCGCCATCTCTCAGGGAGCCGCCGCCCTGCCCCGGCCTGGCCCAGCACGGCCCTGCCCCTGCCGCGTTGCTGGGCCGGGCGTGGTTGGAGAGCTGGGGGGTGGTGTGGGACGCTTTCTTTTGGTTTTCTTAGAACGCGCTTCCCTTAGAAGCTGCTTGTGGTCTTCCAAGTCAGAATGCCTCGAGCAGGAAAACTCCCCGAACAACAAGATTGTGTAAGATTATCGTCCTGAAAGAGAGACAGATTACGGCTTGTGCAGTGTCTGGTAACAAAATGCTCCGGTAACTCTACTGCTGCATTTAAAAGCCCTTTACTTTCAATGAAAAGAAACGTTTCACCACCTAAATGATCATTTTTAGTCTGCAATTTCCTACAAAAACTTTCACTTTGTTACACTGTTCATTGGTAATTTTGTTGAAGTAACTGAAAATGGAGATACTTAAAAAGCTGTTAGCCACACACTTCCTCAGCTCTAAAATCAATATGTGCAGACCTTTGCTTATTGTGTGCTCACTTCTCCAGGTTGGGCGATAATGAAGAAAAATCCCTACTGAATCATTTTCTTTTCCTTTCTTATCCTTCAGAAATAGTATGGTACCTCTCCAGAGAGTTAAACCCTCCTATTTTAAGCTGTTTCCTCAGAAGAAGTTTCTGAACTGACACTACCCGTTCCTTGAGGAGAGCGGGCAGCGAACACCTCGTTAGATTTTCCTCCTTCGGAGTAGGTGGGTGTCCAGGCTGCTCCTCTGGGTATGCTGCTGCCTGGCTGCTTGCGTGGTCGGTGGGGCAGCTGGCACTTGTGGACCCATCCCAGATCGGTGTTAGGTGCACGCACTTGGCCCGGAAAGCTCCATTTTAATTAATTATTCCTGGAAGAACAGACTTCTGGAGGTAACGGGGCTGGTATGGTGCTCCGAGAGCATCAGCGTACCCAGGATAATACACCCTGATGCAGGAGCTGTATCTTCTGATACATTTCAAGTGCCTCTAGATCAGTTTCCCACCTTCTGCCTTTTAAAGGGCTCTAAATAAAATGCATCACGGAGAAGCAGCTTCGTTTATTGCTCTGTGGGTATTGATCTGCCGTCTGGGAAAAGGAACATGTCAGCTTTGCCTTAAGGAAAGCAGTGAGCTGAAGCTGATTTGTACTCAACTGATTTAATAACCTTGCACTCTTTTTTTAATAAACCGTTTGAAAATCTAGTAAGGATTCCCCTCAGATATTTATCATTTTTGGTTCATGATCAAGTGAACATCACATGAATAATCTGTATGGCCATGTAATTTCCATTAACAGTAATAGTATTGTAAGCACGTAGAAAGAGGATGGCTTATCCTATGATCCTACCTATTATGAAGTAGTTAACTGATTAAGGTTAGGATACTGCAAGCCACTTCATACCATTGGTAAACTCTCTGCAACCCCATTATCTTCATTAGGCTTGTGTGGGTGTAATTAATTGGTGTTTAGTTAACAGTTGTGTTGAATGAAAAGAATTTAGTTCTATTTCTCTTAGTTTTATTGGCTCCATGGTGCTAACAGGCTAAAGTGTAATTAAAAACTCTCTAATCAAAGTATGTGTAGCGGGCCCCAAGGAAAAAACACCGTGAGGAGAAGCCTGTGATTGGTGTGACTGGCCTTTGAGAAATGACCAGGTACAAATGACACCCTGTAGTAGTTCTTTTTTTGTTGTTTTTAAAGAATGAAGATGTTTTACTTATGTCAACATGCACATTTAAGATATATAAAAGTGGCTGTGTAAGCTTGGAATCGTCACTTTGCTAGGTGTGTCCAATAACACCATATTTTGATGTCTTCTCAACAGATCTTCTCCCAAAATCTTTCAGATTGTATAGTATTTTGGGCAGATAGAGAAATGGGTCTTGTGTTTCTTTTGAGAGCAGCTTTATATAATTTATCACCTCTTGCCTTTACTATACCTCTTGTGCCAGGAAATAAATTGTGATCAGCTATTCCTCATTTATGGTGCTGTGTTGTGTGTGTTCCTTTTTTCGCAAGCTGCTTTGTATCTCACTTGAGTATTTATATGTGGTGCTAATCTGGGGCACTCTAACCCAAGTACAGTGCGGCACGTTTAAGTCTTGCATGAAGGATTTGCTTTTTGCTGTTCTAAAATGTTGCTTTAAAGATATAAACTTGCCCCTTAAATCAATTAAGATCATGGTCTCACTGCCATCTGTGTTCTTGTAGGATTTCACAGAAGAGTAATGTGTGCTCATTCCACTGACAGGGTCTTCTTTGAAGTCAAGTCTGAGTACGTAAAAACTGTATGACATTTCCAATAAAATCAGGATTGCCTTTTTAGCTTGGTGATACAAATACTATTGTATAAGTACATTACTGTTTTTGTGGCATTTTAATTTTTTAAACAAAAGAGGAGATTTAGTGGTTTTTCTTTTTACACCTAAAATGCTTCTGCAGTGTTTCTTTTAATTCTTAATATTCTGTATTCTATAAAGGATAAATTTCAGTAACAAGCTAAATATAACTTTATGTACAAGAGTAAACAAAAGCTTTGGTCCTAGGACGTGGCTGAACAGAACATTTAGATTGGGCTTTGAGTCTAGATAAAAAAACTTCCAAGAACTTGCGTAATATATATACACTGGATATTTGGAATTTTCTAGTAATGGTTTAGGTCTTTTTTTTCCCCCCTCCAGCATTATTATTTTAATTTTCAGAGTACTCATATAAGAGTTCATTTGCCTTGAGTAATCGTTCTCCGCTCCAATGGTCACTTCAAGTTGAGTGGGTTTTAGTACTAATTTCTTTCTAAAGTTTGAGGATTCTTCCTGTGGATCTGTGCAGCTCCTGCTGTGCGAGGGTGAGCCTAGCCTTCTCCAAAGGAGCCTGCCGAACTAAAATGTGAGGGCTGATAGGCTTTGATTTATCATTCCAACTCAAACAGTGACTTTGCAACTCATAGTATTCAAAGACAAGTTTTTGAGGTGGTTTTTGAGTCTACAGAAGATTGTTCTCAGATTTCTGTGATATAAGTGTTTTTTTGTAGTGTGTAAATTTTTTTTTTTATGTAATGCAAAGGTTATTGATGACTGCTAGGATTAGTATTGGATATCAGGAGTTTACTACATGATTTCTTTGTGAGTGCATTTTTAAGTAACTATTGTGAGCTTTAAGGCATTATTGAAGCCTAGCTACTTCAGGGACCCTGAGATGATGGATTGTAGGGATTTTTGTCAATATCATACTCTGAAATGTTAACACACTGACAAATGTATACAGAGTTGGAATGTTACCAGGCTCTGTGAAATTCATATTCCATATCTTCTATGACATGAAAATAAAAATGTGTGCTCGTACATCAGTTATTGCATATGAAGTATTGATAGAATTTCAAAGGTGATGTGGCAACATGGCCATAATACATTTGCAATTTATACAAACCAGCAATCAAACTCGGAGATGAACAGAAAGTTAGAAAAGCAGAACCATGGACTTAAGTTCCCTAGTGCTGAGGCTGGGTAATTACTGCTAAAGAAAAACTTACTTTTACATAAATCTGTGGAATTTATTCTTGTTCATCATCTCTTTTTTTATTATGGTCAGAATGGGTTTCTTGATTTTCTAGTTTGAGCCAGCACTATAACAGCAGACGCAAAAAGTGGTGTATTAGTTAGAGGGGAATTACTTTTTCCTACTTTTCTGACCTGTTTGTTGAAATGCGATACCTTTTTCAAAAGTGTGATTTGATATGTTTTTAAAAGTTCTGAGCTCTAAAGCACTGTTTTTTTTTTTGTAATTCTTTCCATTCATTCCTCTCACTATAAATAATTTTGCCAGAAGTAATTTTTTTAATCTAAATTTTGATCTAAATTTTTTAGCTTCACCCTTCAGGCTTTATGTCTTCCTCTTTCCTTTTATATTGGATTAGAAATCCTCTATATTTGCTCAACTCTTTGAGAAGCAGTACTTGAAGTTCCAAATACAGAAACTTTTGGGGTTATTGGAAGGAATCTGTAGGTTACCTGTTACTTGTTAGCAGATCAAAGCCTTGCATGACTGAGAAGTGAAACCCTACTAGTGCAGATGAACTGGGTGATCTGTGGGATACATGAAAAATAAAGTTTGAAATCAGAGTTACTTACAAGTATGTAATAGTTGAAGTGAATATTGCAATGAGTGAGAAGCAGAGTTGAGTTCTTCTGTAACTTGCTGACAGATTTTGAGAGAAGCCTTTCTGTTTCTTTCCAGCATAAGTGAAGCTGGTACCACAGGAGTTTAAGGAGTTCAAATTAAAACGTAATTTTTGCCTGACTATTGAGAATTGGGGCTTTCCTGCATCCTGTGTGCTTGTGGTTTTTTGTTTGTTTTTTTTTTTTTTTTTTGCTTAAACACATTTTTTGCTTAAACACATATGGAAGAAAAGGAAGAATGGCATTTTTTTTCCCCATGGTATATCTCCTGATTTTTACAACCTTAATCACTTGGGGCATGTCTTGAACTTTTAACCTTCTTTCCCCAGCACTGATGCTGTGAATAATGGACTCTGCTGCTTGACACATAACTAGATTGCAGTTCAAAGTGGATGTCACAAACACTATTGCACCATCTGGAGCAAAAGCTTGACTATCATTTCGGGATAAGCCCATAAGATTGTATGAGTTTATAACTGACAGCATTTTTTACATTGCACTAATTTAGGTTTCTTTAATGAAAAATATCAGTTATTTAAAAAAAAACAAAACTTGCCTCCCATTGCCAGTATTTTTGCACAACCCCACAAAATTGTCAGATCTTGCATGAAAGTTATGTTACATTTATGACCATTTTGATGCTACTTTTTGCTGTAAACAAGAATTAAATAGTTCCCCTGAGGCTAGGGAAATGGTACATAAATTGTAGAGATAAAATTATCTATTTTCCTCTGTTTCTGTTGTTATCTTTATTAGTTTTCTTCAGTTCAAGACTCAATTAAAAATAAAAAGGAAATAGTCTCCTACATATTCTTAAAAAAATATGCACGTTTTTGAAGCTAGATATGACTGTAAACTGAAAAGCTTTTCAGAGCATGATTTCTGACAGATACATAATATTCACAGTTCCATATAAGATAGTCAGCCATATGTTTGAATAACATTCAGCTGATGCAATGAAGTATAATTATTCTGAAGGAAAATAATGTCTTGACTGGCTTTACTGCTTGGGAGTGTATTCATTCACAAAACACTGTTTTGATAAATTCTGTGCACTGAGAGAATTTTATTAAAAGCTAGTTGTGTGGCTTGTCTCAAAGCAGCATATTTTGAGTGAGCTTGAACACCTTTGACTTCCACTGAAAGTCAATGAGACTTGTAAATCCATAGCATTTCTTACAGAATGGCTTGAAATTAAAGAGATCTGTGAACGTGAAGTCTGGTGGGTTTACAGTGTTCTGGAAAAGATGTGACTACTGGAGAAATAGGTGTGGTGCATTTGCACAGAGGGGATTAGTTCAGATTTCAAATATCCCTATTTTCTAAAATTAAGCAGTGGCTGATACAGACATGGAGACAGCAACTGTTTCTAATACAAAATCTCAGTTTTCTTCTTTAAACATTGATAAACAGGTGTCAAGAATCAAATACATGTGGGCAAATGTAGAAGTATTCTGTTTCTGAATGTGACACCGAAAATGGTGCCTACTTGCTGTATATTGCGCTGATAGGAATGTACCTTTAACTGTGATGCAGGACTGCTGCTTTCTAGTCTCCATTTCTTACAAATAGTTACTAAAAGCAACATAAGGGGAGGAACGGACAGAAAGAAGTTTTTTAAAGAAAACCCTCTAGAACAGGAGGAAGATAGTGCATCTGCAATTGCATGTTTTGTGAAACGTACCTAAACCAATAGACGGTATCTAAAACTCATCAGGCTTCCACCAGAAAGCAATCAGTACACCTAAAGTGTCCAAACATCCACCACAAAAATCACCACTTTTCTCGGCAAAGAAAGAGGATATCTTTACTGTCAATTGCTAATGTCTAGTAATCAAGCCAAGAGTAGTACCAAATGTACACAATGGTATTTATCAGAGTTTAAAACCTTTACGTTTCTTGACTGTGCCAGATTATTAGTGCTCAGTTAGTGGCTCCATTCATGGGGAGGGAAGCAGCCCATCACACACAACCTAGAACATTCTGGCAGTGCAAGCTCTGTATAAGTAAATAACACAATGAATTTATTTTGAGAAATGCTTACTATTGCTCTATTTTAAAGTTAAATGGTATCCTAGCACTTACAAGCTTAAATCCCCAAAGGACTATTGGGTTATCTACTCTTGACCTCCTGTGTATACCAAGCACTGCATTGTTTTTGGCATGTGATATACCAGTTGAAATGTTTTTAGGCTTTAATTTGAGTTGAATTGCTGCCTGCTTGCAGCAAAATATCTTAATAAACAGCATAACTCTTAATTAGCAATTTTGTGTTTTAATTCTACCCATATTCTGTAAGCGTTGACTATAACAAGCAAGAAAAAGAGCACAGGAACATCTTAAATTCTCTGGCTACTTGTCAGAAGATAGTAGAGCTTTTCTTTTGTGTTTCCTACTTAAAAATGGTCATTTTTTAAGACTGCCATGAAGTGTTTGTGAAGCTACTGCACTGGTCTGCCCTGTAATGGGAGTTCATTCAAAGGCCATGTTGTTTCAGGACAAGCATCAGTAGCAATTACCACTTCCAGCTTTTCTCTAGAAGTGTGAGTTTGTGTCAAGGGCTCCAGAGTCAGCCTGCTAGCCTGAACTTCAGACACAAAGAGAGATCAGTTATTCTCAGTTTCCTGTGTCACAGTTCTTGATGTTGATGTTTTAGATAGAATTTCCACTCTATTTTTGACAAACAAGTTGTGGGGCTGTCTGTTTGAAAAAATTGACCCTATTGCTATTATCGAGTTTTCAAACTATACTTGTGAAAAGAGTAAGAGGGCATGGTATTTCACACGTCTGCTGAATCCTTTTACTGCTCTGCTATAAAATATTATATCATCCAGCAGAAGCTTTAAAGTAATTCTGAGCAAGTTATATAATGGACTTTAGAAATCACTGCTTAATTTAATTGGATACCTATACTGTAATTCATTCAGCTTATCAGGGAGCGAGCCCTACTGCATGTAGCTCTACATAAGAAAACGTAACCACTAAATTAGTTGTTCTAAAATAGTAGTAATTCAGTTTCTGAAATATTCAGTGTATAAACAAGTTGTGCATCTGGTTCTGTACTTCATGTAGTTAAACTAGTGTAACTCTGGTTCAATAATATCGCAAGATTGGAGCCTGGAAGTATCCAGGTGTCTTGTCGGTCACACTGATTTGGGTGCTTGTAATCCTGTGATACTATGTAAAACAGCCATCGTGTAGTTGCCTGTGTTGGAGTTCCTCAACGAACAAGACCTCAGCAACTCAGTGTATGCATAGCCTGCAGTGATCCAGCTCTCCATCCTTTTTTTTTGCAAAACTCTAAGAAGTTTCCAAAAGCTAGTTACTCTTTATGGAATTCATGGTAAAAAGATTTGATAGTTATGACTTTGTGATGGTGCATTACTGGTGACAGTGCATATTTAGTATAGAAAAAAATGTGATTTGGAAAAGGATAAAGGAAGAAGCTTTGTGCAGTTTTTCTGATTTTGCTTTGAGTAGATTTTTACAAGCGTGGACTTCTTGCTTATTTATACTGTCAGTCAAATAAACGGAGATCTTGATTTCATACAAAATCTCTAGAGCCTACCTACTTTAGTGATAAAAGGCACGATGCCTTTGGGTGCGCTCTTGAATTGTTCGTCAGTGTGTAACATCACGTGTGTGTTAGGAGTGACAGCATGTGTTTCAGATGACGAAATGAATTAAATACTGGCCCAAATTATTTCTGTTACTTTAATTGTACCTAGATTCAGCATGTGATTTTTACATGACCTTTTCTTGGCATAGCATTTTTCTGTCAGCTGTCACTTCATAGCTACAGAGCAGACCTACACAAAACGTGGTCTTGTTTGAATATTTGGCAAGTCACTGTTGCTAGCAAGTGACTAAATCAGAAGGGCATTAAACCCATGGCATTGTTCAATAACTCCACTCACTTCTTCAGGCCATTCCAGGCTTTCCCTTAGCAGCTTGTCTATGCAGACAGTATTTTAAGATTAAAAAGAAATTACATTAGTTTGGTTTCTAAGAAATGGAGTAGAAAGTGGGGAAAATGCAAAACAGGCAATTATATAATATTGTCTTCCAGCGCTGAAGTAAATGACATACAAATCCAAAGTAAATGAGGGAAATACTTCCTTATATGAATAGGTGTGTGTTTATGTTGTTGAGCTTCTTAAAAAGTCATGAAGATATAAAATATGCTGAAAGTGTTGCTTATAAAGCAAGATCATCCAGGAGAGCTGGCCACTGCAAACTTGCTATATATACACAGATACATCCATATATAGGAGCTGCTTCTTTTTTGCCTCCTTGTTCTTGAACTTCACTAAGAGCTTTCAATTGCTCTGACATTTTCAGCCAAGAAAGTAATAGTCGTTGCTGAGCAATATTCTACAGGCAATTATCTTATCTGATCGTTGGAGCAATCCCCACTAGAAAGGAACCAATACGATCAAGTTAAATCATTATGGAAAGGCAAGAGAAACAGAAGGAGGAACAAATAGAGGGAAAAGGGGCTCATCTCATTAACCGGTGCCTGTGCTGCAGGGTTCAGAACAGCAGACAATGAAGTTAGTCTGTGAGATAAAGCCGTGGAGTTGCCTCCTGTAGCTGTTGACAGGTCTGAATCCTCTCTTCCAGAGCCTATTGTGGCTGTAGTGCCAGGCACCTGCAGAAAATGTGCCAAAACTAGGCAGGGAGCACGAGCTTTTCAGTAAGCTTCAGTCCCCTCTCTCTCTCCCTTCACCCACCCCTCTAGTTCCCAGCAGGAGAGGAGAAGCCATGCTGAAGAACTAGACTGGAAAACAGTCATGGGAAAAGGGGTCAGATACGGACACTGTACTGTTACCAACTTTCTGAGCCTTATGTGGTTCAGCTTTTTGGGCAATTCCTAGAAAGCATTTATTCTTTAAGTTACTGACTTCTGAAACGATTACTGTCAGCAAATAAATTTTTTAAATATTTATCTCTTCCTATTTCTGATCTAGAAAGAAAGATACGGATTTTGCTTTTGTTAATTCACTGGTAAACAACGATTTGAATACTGCCAAAATTAGCTGCTCACTTGCTCTTACAGGTGCGTCAAAATATGAAGCCAAGCTTCCTACATGGGTTTCTAGACTTGGTATTGTGCTTAAACCACTCTATATTTAGAAGTCCATGTTGTTTTAATGTTTCTAGAGTGTCCTCAAAGGCTACACATACTTGTTTAAAAAGAGAATGAAAGCACTTGTTTGTGTATACACACACACACACAGAGTGTAAGAACTTAGATGACATAATCTATAGATCTCAAAGCATTTACAAAGGAGAGGGTTTTACCCATCCTGTGAACAGTCTTTGTGTGTGTGAGCATATATCATGTGTACAATGTACGTGTACAACATTGTTTTCTCTGCAAGTAAAAATCTTGGTTTTGTGTATGCATATTATACTAGTGCAGAAGGCCTGGTGTCCCAGTCAGATCTTTTTGTACTAGGCATAGCACAAACACGAGACAGAAGTTTCCTGAAAAGAAACTAAACGGGTTAACGATGGTTGCATCTGCATTGTGAGGTAGAGGTGTGTCCTGGTGTAGCCTTATTCTGGCTGTTTGAATACAAGCTTTGTTGCATTTCAGTCACAGAATGGGAGATTTGTGAGGCATCTGATGTAGTCTGAAGGTATGGTCTGCTGGTTTTCCCTGTCAGGTGATGCATAGCAGTGCAGTGCTTCTCCCTTTGCATTCAGGTCAGGGTTGAAGAGGAAGGTTGGTTTATTTAACAAACTGAACAAACAGGGATAAGGTGCATAGTCAAGTTCTTTTTTTTCACTGATAATGGCATTTATGTGGCTTGGAAGCAGTCAGGGACCAGAACCTCTGGGTATGTCAGTGTGTGAGAAAATGACAATACTATTATTTCTGTTTCTAATATGTGGATCTAAGAAAGAGAATAACCTTCCATTGGCTACAGAGCAAATCTGATGAGCTGGGTTTTGAACCAGCATCTTCAGCACCTTCATCCCAAGTACCTTATGTGGAAGATCTATTTTAGTCTCTTATTGCTTTTGTACTTTATTTTAGAAGGCGTAAGTGATAGTCCCTGCAGCTACAATGTAATGGAATGATTTCCTAACAAGTGAAAAAATAATTTCTTTGGTGGAACATAGGTGTTGCTGGTAACATATGGCTGTTATAGATTGAGGGAATGGATTCCAAAACCTAAGGTATTATAGGTATTATAGTCTTTATCTGGCCTAAGGAAACAGCCCCAGTGCTGAATTTTGTGGCTTCCGTTGGAGAAAGAAGGAGCTAACGAGTTCAAAGGAAATAAAAGGAGCATGGACTGGGGCACATTCACAGGAAGTAGACATAAAATATCTGAGGACTGGACACTCTTCCAAGTCCTGTCCCTTTCTTTATTAAAAAGTGTATTTGTAATTATTTCATTTTCTTGTATCTCTTCTCTCCAAAAAAATGTGTCAGGAGTTTGGTCAAGTACTGATGTTTTATGGAAACTCTTCAGTTAAAGAACTTGAAGAACAAATTGAGTACTAATAAACTGTCTCAAGGCTGCATACTCTTTTGTATAAATAAATAACTTTTTACACATAAATTGCTGCTGGTAGAGACTTAATTAAGGTATGTTGTTAATATGTCTGAGTGGTATTTTTTTATAATCTTCCATTGAAGGTAATGTGCAATGATTAAAGAAATGATAAGGAAAGAGGACAGCAGTATATTCTTAGACATTCATTCTTTCATGCTGCTGTAGCATTTGATAGCTCTGGCGAAGTGTTACAGGCTTACTGGATTAGGTACCTGTTCTTGGATGAAACAGAAAAGAACAAAAATACAATGAATCCACTTAGAACAATCAATCAGATGAATATGTGATTGTGTATCTTTCTGTTCCAGTGTGGGTTATGCATACTTTTCCCTTTCAGATGTCCCCTTAGGCATGTTGCAGGTGAGACTGCATTTAGTTGTTTGTTCACTCGCCAACACGCTCCCCAAAAGGCAAGAGTTTGTGTCTGATTGTTTAAGACCTTGCTTCTGCTTTGAACATGTCTAGTTCCCTTGGAAAAACATTCTCCACATCCCCATCCCCCTTTAGAGAAAACAAGTGAACTATTCATGCAAAAAAGTGTGTGTGTGGTTGGGAGAGTGGGGGGGCGTGCAATGCCACCGACAAACCCTATTGAAATGCATTGGCTGTTCATTTACATTCACACTTTTTTTAATAAAAATGTTAACTAATGATGTTAAATGCTTTGCCAAAGGTCCTGGTGGGTCAGTTGCCGAAGTGCCATTTCTGCCTAATTAGGGCTCTTGTGGCAGCCCAGGGGCCTCCTGATGCAGTGGGTGACAAGCCGGGAGCTGACAGCTTCCATCGGCTCCACCCGGG
>Ga0181612_120396_pt1 | contig 11563 bp, 5 predicted proteins | sample HoacroProtozoa21_FD_119630 | JGI IMG/M metagenome (GOLD analysis project Ga0181612, IMG submission 119630) | Hoatzin crop microbial communities from Cojedes, Venezuel. Combined Assembly of Gp0051906, Gp0051904, Gp0051908
CAGGTCCACCCCAAGCCTGTACTGGTGCATGGGGTTGTTCCTCCCCAGGTGCAGGACCCTGCATTTGGCTTTGTTGAACCTCATCAGGTTCCTCTCTGCCCAGCTTTCCAGCCTATCCAGGTCACGCTGAATGGCAGCACGGCCTTCTGGTGTATCTACCACACCTCCCAGTTTGGATCCTTTGAGAGAGAGGAAAAAAGAGAATTTGTGTCTCCCGTGTCCCCGTTAACTGTTTTAATTTTGAGTCATGTGGAATAAAACCAGTGGGAGCTGTCTGCTTCGTGCTGCCTGTCCCTTTCTGTGGGTGAATTTACATCTTGGTGTGTGAGATAAGCCGAACCGATGGATTGCCGTAAGAAGCAACACTTGCAGTTTTGTAGAAACCAGATTGAATCTTGACCAATAAGGATTCTAAAATCTCTGTAGCAGCTCACCATTTCTTCCATCCATCTAAAAGATGTCTATCAATTTCTCTATTCCTGGCTCTCACTCCAAGAATTCCTTCCTACCCTTCAGATACCTTTCTTCATCTGAATTTAGCATTGTCTGAATGAACAGAAAATAAATTAAACACATTTGAACAGTTATTGTTTCCTTTGGGTTATGGAGGATTTTCTCAGGATTTTAAAAGTTAAAATCATGACTTGCTATTCAGTGCAGAAACCTATCAAATTAAGGACGCTTTCCAAGAGCTTGAACTAAGTTCGGTCTGTTTTCTCCAGATTTTCTTACAAACACTTTTTTCAGCTGTAATATGAAGAGAGAATTATGTTCTTTGCTTGTGCGTAATCTATGAGACAGGTAAACACAATTCCTTTCATCTTAATGATAACATCTTGTATCCTTTACATGCTATGTTAGACTATTTTTTCTGGTGATATGAACATTCTAGGAATGGTATTGTTTATATTAATACGGAGACCAGTTCTGACAACACATACACACAAAATTAATTTCATTATTTAAGTCAATGAATTTTTTTTTTAATCTGTTTTTACTGAATCAAGAAGTTTGTTTTTTTCCTGAAGGGACAGAGAAATATTACCCTCCAAGCCATTCCAGGTACGGTGTTTTAGCACTGGCTTCAAGTGCACTGACTCGCTATCCAACGCACCTGAGACAGTGACCAGCCCTATTGGTTCTTTGGAATAACAGCTATGACTATAATATACAATATTCTACTAATCTAATATTATTATAAAGTTTACACATGTCCAGAGCCATAATGGAATCCTTATAATGAAGCACAAAGCACAGCTTGTGTCTCAAATGGCTGATTTTTGGGGTTATGCTGATATAGCTCAAATGAAAAACTTGTATTTAAGTATGACACAATGTTAATTCTTGATTTTGTAGAAAATATTATGGTGTAAATTATCAGTAATCCGTATGCAGAAATGCAAGATTTTCGATGAAGGCGTGCTACGGAATAGGTAAATATCACCCCAGTGACAATGCCTAAAACTGCTGCGCTGCCCATCGCTGTGGGTCAATCTGCACGTTACGGCTGTTGGTTAACCCGGAGCACAGATCAGCACAGGAAACAACGCCTGTTTGTACTTTTGTATGAGCTAGACTAAATTTCTACAAAGGAAATAAAATCAGTCTTTGACTGTGGCTAGACCCCGCCATGTTTCTTTTGTGAGAAATAGGAGAGGAGGTGTGCTATTAAAATGAACAGGATATTCATGATAGTTCATTCTAAATCATAGCTAATGAAAAATGAATAGTGAATTTTTGTCTTATATTTGCTAATACAGAAGTACATGTACTAGGAAACGACTTAATCCAAACAAGGCAAAAGTGAATCTACTGATTTGAGAAAGGAATCTAAAGTCTAATATAGACCCACTAAGATGATTAAAGTTAAACAGAGCAAAATTCATTAGTCCTTCCCAAAAATGATGTTCTGCTGAAGGAAAAAATTGAGGATAGGGTTTGTAAGTTGCATTTGTGACTGGTTTTAAGTAGCTTAAGGTACTGAACTTACAAAAAGGTTACTCAATTTCTTTCTTGGGTGCTATATACACGGTTTCTGTAGCAAGGATCTTGTACCGCAGATAAAGGCTCACGTGGGTCCTCAGTCTAAGGGCATCCCTGCCAGGAGGGCCCCTTCTCTTGGGAGTGCGCTTTGCCTTTCAATTAGGTTAAGTCCAAATTTAAACTACAGAGAACACCGGTAAAAACTCCATTTATTTTAATTTTCTGCTGTTCACTTATTGGAGGTTCAGTCTCATCTTTCTTCCTTTGGCTTTTGGTAATTTTGTTACTGTTCATACACGAGAGTAATTACTCAGCCGCTTAATGAATTATGGTGCTTATGTTACAGGCAAATCTCTGTAACTTAAAAATAGAAGTTGAATTGCTTGTTCATTCCCTCTAGTGACAGGTGACGAATAGACCAAAATTAAACTTTAGTCATAGATGGAAGCGGCATGGTTGCTAGGTTGCTAACCTCACTGGTACCTGGGTAGGATGGAAAAGTGATGTCAAATGCATACCTAGTTCAGTTCTTAATGAAAAATTAAAACATTTCTGTTCTCCCTCTGTCGCTGGGGAGAGGAGGCTCTATTGTTCAGACTGAGATCTTTTTTCTCTCCTGTCAGTTGGTTTATGAGTGCTGTGATTCTAGTATGTGTACTTTGGTGTTCACGCTTATAAACTTAGGTCTTATTTCATTAAGGAGGAGACTGGTATTAGTTTTATTTTGTGAATGCTTTCTAGGAAATTTATTAAAATTTTAATCGCAGTGACTTTGAAATAATTAGCTGATGTGCATAAAACCATTCCCAATTAACACTTCAGAATTAATATGGAATGTATTTTTTTATACCATTTTACTTGTGACAAAAACAATATACTTACAGTTCTATACGCATGTCACTATATTTCTCTGTAAGGAAGAATGATGAATTAGTATTAGGCTATTATTTTCACTCAGAGTTCCCTAATACATTTCATTATCACGTTTAAATACTAATATACTTAGTTCATCTTAGTATTTTTTAAATGTGTTTTTTATATGTGTATTTAGTTGAGAACATTTAGAATTTGTATTCAAAATTATTTCTTAAACCTGTTTTAATGTTTTCTTTAATCTTCATTTAATGTCATTGCTTTTAATTGATTGATGTTACTCATTGTTTAGTCCTTTTTGCCACTCTTGGTAAGTCGTCCTAATTTCTGGAAATGCTTGATGGCGCAGCTGAAGCTATCAGCCCTTCTATTAGATAACAGAATCGGTGCCTTCTTTGCCTCTTTGTTTAGTTTGGGTTTACCAAGGATAGCTTGTTCAGTAGAAAAATTGAAAGATCTGAAATTTCTGTTGATTTGTTTTCTTTCTCTTTTCCTCAGACATCTTTATTTCTACTTTTTCTTTGTTCTGTCATGCTTCATTTAGCAGACAGTACTTCGAAAAGCAATTCTATTCCCTAACCTTGTTGTCACTTCACAGCAACTTCTTCTTGTGCTAAACATGATAAACCCGATCTTCGCTTGACTGGTTCTGAATGTTGCCTTGCAGGATGTGGTACTGCAACAGGAGGAGCTGAAGATGAAGGTGAGGCTGAAGCTGGCTGGATTGAAGGTGCTGCCATCCTCCTCTCGGTTATCTGTGTTGTACTCGTCACTGCCTTCAATGACTGGAGCAAGGAGAAGCAGTTTCGTGGGCTTCAAAGTCGTATTGAGCAGGAACAGAAATTCACTGTTGTCCGAGGTGGACAGGTTATCCAAATCCCGGTGGCAGAGATAGTCGTTGGTGACATTGCACAGGTGAAATATGGTAAGTTTTGTCAACTAGATGTCTACTTGTCTGAACTTTATTTATTCTCCTTTCCCTTTCTAGCAGAATAGACTCGCTTCACTGGAAGTGATTTAAATGACAGAGAATGATGTGGTGTCTTTATTGTCTATGGTAAGATTACAGTTTGGCTTTAGGGCAAAAGGAAAACCTAGGAAACTTGCTATAAAATTGCACTAGGTGATTCATGTTATTTTTGTAATCTTCACTTCCTTTCACTGACAAGGACAAGAGTTGTTCATACAAAGGTAATTCTCTTCCATGGAGGATTACATTATTTGGAATTTTTGATTTCTGTCCAGTTAGGAATAGAGGAAGTATTTTTAAATCCTCTGTGAAAGGGAATTGTGCCTCTGTGCTCACCCCACTTGGTAGACTGCTCCAGAGCTATGGATCCTCTAAGTCCTCCCAGATCGGATGCTTCGAGTAGGTGGGTGCCTGAGAATCATAAGCCCTATGCTCCAGTGAGCAGCAAGACTTTTGCAGGAACTCTGCATACTCTGTGTTTGGCTGAGCTGGCAAATTCCAGCAAACTGCCCGTTCTGTCAACTGTCAAACTTCTCCTGGCCTTAGCTAAGGGCTTCCTGAGAGGGGAAGGGGAGAGGGCAGCTCGACTGTTTATTACCCACTCTTAATTCCTATAAAGTCTGAGAGAGAAACCTTCGTGTCATGTTAAGAGTCCTCCCCTGCCAAATCTCAGTGATTACTGTGTTCATTGTATGTTAAACGTGATGCATTCTGATTCTGGGATAGCATTAGGCAAGAAGTTTTTGCAGTACGAAGGCCTTTCCCTATATGATTGCAGTAATATGGCTAATAGGGACCAATACAGTAGTAGTTCTTTCACTTTTGCTTTCATTTTACATTTTAATGCGACTGTTGTTAATTGTGATTTTATAATAAAATCATTATGTAATTATAAAAACTATCTTACTAAGCCACTGTGGTTTTCCATTACCATGTTCTTACTGAAAGGTGATCTTCTACCTGCTGATGGGATATTTATTCAAGGAAATGATCTTAAAATTGATGAAAGCTCTTTAACTGGAGAGTCAGACCAAGTCCGCAAATCTGTTGACAAAGACCCAATGCTGCTGTCAGGTAAACCTGCTGGAATTCTTGCGGAGTTATCTTTCATGTGCTGCTCTGTTCGTGTTTTGTTTGGATTTGTTTTTCCACACCATCAGGTTTCGGTACCCTAGATACAGCTGATCTTTTGAACACGGACACTGGCCTTGTCTGCTTGTCATTCAAAGGACATGCTATTGTTTTTGGATTGTGTGCAACGGCTTCTGATCATCGTACTTATTTTATGGAGTGAGAAAGTAATAAAACATTTGCAGAGGAAAGGGAAAATATCACTTAGGGAATTAACAACTGTTTCAATTTGTTGTATGCTAGTTTTAATTTAACCATTAAATTTCAAAGCCTTTTAACGTTTCTTTAAACACTTTGTGTGTATACGACATAGAATAGAAAAAGAAACAATGTGCTGAGAAGGAGATGGATATACTAAAATATTGTGGGCCTGACCTCTGTGGTAAATTCAAGTTATTTGTAATATTTGTGCTTTGTAATATAATTCTATACAGTAAATCAGTTAAATAGAATGTGATTTTTTAATTCTAAGAAAGATAGTTTCTGAATAGGTTGGTTGTCAATAGATTCCAGGTGGGATGTGATTGTAAAATAACAGCCTGCTGATCTCATAACCATCAATGTGTTACAACTGCAACAGTAATTTTCAAATACATGTGAACTTTTTATTTATGGAAAGGGTTCTCTTTGCCTGGTTGTATGGTCAGCCAAGAGGCGTCCCAAACAGCACGGTTAGGTCACGGTGCAGCAGGTAAGTACACATCCCTGCGGAAAGCCTGCCCCCATCCTACCTCGCTGACCTGGGGTTGCCCAAGCAACAGCTGTTGGGAGATGCTTTTGTTCAGAAGAGACAAGTAGTGACAAGTAAGGATGTGACAATTTGTATTGAATGAACAGTGCAAATCCTTTCCAAATTTAAAATCAGATAATTAGTTCACTGACTATAAGATTGTGAGTATTTATTACGTAAAGGATAGAACTTTAGTCTGGTAAAAAACCACCAGATTTCAGTCTAAAGGTGGCTGCATTAACTTAAGATGAAGAAATTGCCAATTTATTTGTGGACCTGACATTGCCACAGACTTCATGTTACAAAAGACCATGTTAATTAATTTTAACAAGCTTCAAGCATCTTTCTGCCTGAAACTGTGTATTAAAAATTATTTTTTTCAAATGACAAAACAATTCTATTGCTTCTGAGAATAAAACAGCAAAACAAATTTCTTTTGCCCTTCTAGGAGAAAAAATTATTTGGTTTCTTTAAAAATATTCTGGGATTTGTTTGTTAAATTTTTTTGCTGCAGTGTCCCTGCCAAGTGTGTGCCTTTTGCTGTTTATGCTGTAAAATCCCAAGTTTTTCCAGGTTATAAATGTCTGGAAAATGTGTTTGCACGTGTTCAGTAGAGGCTGATAAAGATTAGTGGAGCAGTTGCAAACTCCAAAGGCTGCGTTTGTACAGAGAAAATATGATGAAGAGCTTCGCATTTGCAGGCAACGCACATATAGAAATGCTGAATGGTGGGGACGGTGCCACCTTTGAATTCATGGTGTCCCTCTGGCCTCCTGATACACTGTAGGGTAACTGAAGTGCTCTGACTTTCCTGAGTAGTGTGTGAAACTACTGACTGTTATTTTTGCTAGATTTACACTAATTTGGATTATCCTAGTCGTGCAGATATTTAGGTGAACTTGATTGTAGATTAGGAATTCTCTGGGAGATGCCTTCCAGTGTGTAAACAGGGAGGCCTGCAGTGAAATTTTGAAGAGGGGTAGCTCGCTGTTGCTGTTCCTAGCAAGATTTGTATTCCAGTCTTGTGCTTGAAATATTTGTGCATTTTTTTCCATTTCTTTTTTTCTTAGCTGATGGTTGTAAATATAACTTCATAACTGGCATAAAATTTTCATTTTAAAGATAGTTTTAATAATGGTATTTTCTTGTAGAAACTTCTATCATGAAACATCATAGAGTTCTATCAAACATATGAAACATGGCCTGGTGTTGAGTGCTAGGGGTTTTCTGATTATGAAGTTTCCATTGATTTGTGTACTCTCACATATTCCTAAACTGGATGAGATCTTTCTGAATACTCTAGAGTTCAGTGGTGACTGTGATAAAACATGAAGGTATTGCCCTGAAAGGCATGGTGGGAAGAGAAAGGGAGAGCACTCCAGTTAGGAGAAAAGATGTTTTTGTCTTCCTTCCCGAAACTCAGACTTCTTTGCTATAAGGAGAGAAATTTGTCTTTGTGTTTTATTGCAGAGTTAAAAAAAGTTTATACACTTTATTTTTCTCTATTACTATGTAATCTCCATTGTGATTAGAAAGAAGGTGAAGAATTAATGTGATATTGTAACAATGAATACTAACGAATGTACTAAGGAATTTTTACTCCTGCCATGTTAGAAAATCCCAGAACTGTTTGCTCAGGAGCAGATTTGATGATTTGAGATTCTGTCATACAAAAAAACTACCTTCTTCCATAGATACAGTGCAAGGTTTAATCCCAATGATGCGGGGGCTGATCTGCCCGCTGGAAATTGTTAGAAGTCCACAACCTCCCAACTTAGAAACCACCGTGTCTTTCAGGATGGGTTTCACCTGGTTTGAAAACTGAGTTCCTGTAACACCCTTGGATGTTAGCAGAGACCTATATTTTATAAAACTTGTTTAAAGAAAAAAAAAAAACCAAACCAACTCCCTGCAAAAACATCAAACAGACCTTAAATTTTCCTCTTATCTTTGCACCTGAACACATCAGTATGTTATCTTCAGGTGGGCTTTTGGAATTTAGACAAATACTGTCAGGATGCTGCTTGCCACTGTTCTCCCTCAATCTTCTCTTGGACATGAAAACAGTTCAGGTTTGACAGAGGAATAACTGAAAAAAGGTAATATTACATTGGCAGCCGCAGTTTGTTTTGTGAGTTTAAATTTGGTGAAAGATAAACACCCTGAATCAGGAGGTATTATTTTCACCATTGGCACCTGAAACAACATTTTTAATATTCAACCAATTTCAATGATATAATTAAACTAAATGAGTTTCTGTGCTTAATGTCCTGTTTAATCATCCAGATAGTCATTTACTGTACTTGAGAAGCAATTCTAAGAGTACGAGTGCTGACTAAAGCAGATGGTTCATTTCCATCTGTGTATAGCACATTAGGTACCACCTAGGAAGGCAGAAATGGAAATACAGACTCTGATGTACCTGAAACCAAAAGAAGCGGCTTCTCTTCTATAGTTCCACTGTCCTTCTGTCTAAAACATTTTCCTTCCTTTAGCTCATTAACAGACATTTGCATGCGTGGTGTAGCATAAGCTATTGCATCAAATGTCAGCAGCCTGAGCGAGACTGTGGTGACGTTAAATTTCTTTGCGATGAACATAGGCGTGTATTAGCCAACAGATGAAGAAAACTTGGCTAACCAAACCAACTGCTCCTCAACTGTCTTGGTTGAAGCTGATGTGCCCTTCAAGTTTTGCATAGTTCAAAGTTTGCAGAAATCCATGATTCCTAAACACAGAAGTTTTGAGTGAGTCTGGCCTCAGTGTTGCACACAGTGAAGTATTTTGGGCTGCCACGTGATAAAGTTAACACTGTAAAAAATAACCTTATGAGGTTTACTGTTTAAAACTTTTTCCCCAGGTATTTAGATTAATTTGGTTAAGGTGTGAAAGGGTTACAGAGACAGTCTCACCTGGTGTAGTTCTCACTGAACTGAGACGGACATTTTATCCTAACCTAACTTCTACAAATGCATATTTCTAGCAATGCACAACAAAGATTTGAAACAAAGAAAACAGAGCTTATTCAAGAACAAATAAACAAAAGAAATCTCTTGGTCACAGTGCTTTGTTAGGTTTGGGAAATAAAAAGGAAGCTTGATTAAGGAACCAGGTCAGTTATTGCCTAGAGAAAAATAGTTCTGATTCTGTCTTAGTTCACTGCCAGAAAATATCCTAAGCTAGGCTTCTAGCACCACAAACATTTTCAGAACAGAGCAGCTAACTTCAGATGTTCCAAATTTTAAATTACTTGTAGATGATTTTTTTTCTGGAAAATTCAGTTTTGTTCATAGAGGATATTCCAGTGGTTGGTTCACTTTATTAACTTCAGTTACCTCTCAATAGTTGAAATGACTATACCAGTTTAGATACGCAGATAGAGAATTATTGTTCACAAAACAATATAAAACAGTATAAAACCTCCAAACTGCCATGCTCTGGTTTTCTTTTCATGTTTTTCAGCCCTATTTGCAATCTGTTTCACCAGTACTATTATTAGATTCGGGATTTTCTGAGCAGTCTCATGTTTAATTGTGCTTTTATCTGAAAAAGTATGTGCCGTAATAGGTTTCTCATCTGTCTAATTTATTTATCTCTGTTCTTACTAAATTGGACTTCTTTCTTTTCTGTCTTGGAATATTCTCCATTTATTAACTTCAAATTAAATACTCAGCATATGAAAAAATGTATTTTACTAGTATTGAAAAATTAGACTTAAGAGGGAAAGAAGTCAGTAGAACAGTCCAACATGAAGTTGGAATATGTGCTTAGTGTACAAATTAAGTGAAAAACGTACCTTCAATCCCAAATTCCACTGATGTAACAGTAGCTGATTGAAGTCGTAGAGCCCATGTCTGGCTTCAAGCTGATAAAATACCGTTTAAATGGTGAAGTTGCCAGTTAGGTGGAAGAGGATGTTCAGCTCTTTGGTTTCGTTTAGATGCTGAAGAATTTTTCCAGTAGTGCTAGTGGAACATAATCTGATGATAAATTAGCACCTGCTCTAAAACATGCTTTAATATTCACCTTAACAGTTTTGAATTATGTTTTACAAGACTAATTTAAGAAAAGGTTCAGAAAGGTGTTTCAAGTTAAGATATTGTTGTCCTTTCCAGGTGTGTAGAGGTGAGCTTGAAATCTGGCAGGTGCACGTTTTCCTATCAAAGCTAGCTTTGAAACATAGGTGTACATGCCATTTTTTGGAGGGTATTTCCACCCACCTTTGTAGTCTAACGCAGAATAAGATTCCTTTATAGTGAAACTTAGGAATACTAAAAGCAAGTTCTTAATTAAAATATATTTTAAACGGTGTTGCATCTTAAAGGAGGTTCCTCTAAATTTCCGAGTTAACTTTCAGCCTTTTTCTGGTTGGTCTGAACCAGAACAACCAAGCCTATTCTGGTTTTTAAAGATCTTGTCTGTTCCTTTAGGTTTGAACGTACTTGGTTTTTGTTATTTGGTTGGCAGACCTAATTTGTATGCTTGTGACGTTTTGCTCTATCACATGAAAGCAAGCAAATGATTTTTTAAGGAATCAAATTTTATCTCATAAAGCCATAGGTACAGTTCTTGATGCACTGAGAAGGTCTGTTGCCTTTTTTTTTTTTTTTTAATATATCTGACCATTAGTGTGGGGTGGGGTGTTTTTTGGCTTAATTTTTATTTGGCTGAATTGTGTTGAAATTTTCGTAGTGTTCTGATGAGATATTTATGCTGTCAAATCAGGCTTAGTGTTGACAGATGTTCTTGCAGTTCTGTGTTTCTGTCTTCCTTTTAAGAACATGAGAGATTTTGATTATTTGGCGAAAGATATTTTGATTGGAGCTAGGTAGTTGCATTGCTTACTGTGTTTTGGACAGCAACTGTAGGAGCAGTAATCAGAAAATGGGATTTTTTTAAAAAAGGGTTGCAAGGGTGTGTATATCTATAAAAAATATTGATCTCTTTAAGGACACAGATCCTTCTTTCCTTTTTTCAGCTTTTGAGATAACTCAATATAATTAATATATGTAGATGAGGATGAACCCAATAAAGTGTTTTTCAAAAAGGGAGGGAAGAAAGAGTGTTTCCATGGCCATTCAGGTTTATAAGATCTGAATGCCCAACAAAGTTCTCCATGAGAAATTAATTATATTCCCTGTTTGCTCAGTGCAACGGGCTCACAGTTCAGTTGGTTAAAAGCCATTTTGCAAGAGTTTGCAGAAAGCTTGTTTGAAGATTTCTTTTTTACCATGGCTTCAGGCGTGCCCTGCTGTGTTACATTTCAGAACTACAGGTATCAGTGAACGACTTCATTTTAATTTTAAAATATGGACTGGTAATGGGTAAGTGATAGGAGCAAGATAGTTGAAAATAAGCATACCAGAATTTTTACCTTGTTAGCCACTGAATTGTTTAGGACAAGGCAGTTAATGATTCTATCTAATTCCTACTGTCACAGAATGAATGAAACACTGACGTTGTCTTAAGGAAGGTAAATGGAGAACTTTACATTTATGGCAGACTTGATAATTGTAAAGCAATGTAACTTTTGAAGGGAGGTGAGGATCTAAGGGACAACAGATTAAAACCCAGCAAAGAATAGTAGTTTGTCACAGATTAAAGCGTGTGCTATAAGGAGTATAACTGGTTTATTACCACAACCATTAAAGTGTTTAGTTCACTTAAAGACTCTTAAACCAACAAATAGCTTCAAAAGAAGAGTAAAAATGCTTTCTCTCTCCATGTCATCCATCCCTGTCCTGTGTCCTCCGCACCCTAAAGAAAAATGTAATTATTGGACTATAGAATCACAGATGGGTTTGAGCTGGAAGGGACCTTACAGATCACCCAGTCCCACCCCCCTGCCATGGGCAGGGACATCTCCCACCAGCCCA
>Ga0181612_151980_pt1 | contig 11563 bp, 10 predicted proteins | sample HoacroProtozoa21_FD_119630 | JGI IMG/M metagenome (GOLD analysis project Ga0181612, IMG submission 119630) | Hoatzin crop microbial communities from Cojedes, Venezuel. Combined Assembly of Gp0051906, Gp0051904, Gp0051908
GCGTTGCCCCTTGTCCTGTCGCTGGGCACCACTGAAGAGTCTGGCCCCATCCTCTTGACACCCACCCTTAAGATATTTGTAAGCATTTGTAAGATCCCTGCTCAGCCTTCTCTTCTTCAGGCTAAACAAGTCCACCTCCCTCGGTCTTTCCACATAGGAGAGATGCTTACTCTGCTAGCTGGGGCGATCTGCCTGGCTGTGCTCCCTCCCAGCTCCTGCACACCTGCACGTTTGCCAAACATGGGAAATATTATTCTCATACTAAATTCGAAACACAGTGGCTACTAGGAAGAAAATCAACTCTATCACAGCCGAAACTAGGACACAGGTCTTGCGCTCTAATTGAGTGGGAAGAGAAATCCACAGCAGACCAGCTGCTTTTCTGAGTCGAATATGGTGGCAGCCACAGAAAGAAGTGTCCTACACCCATATACTTAGAACAATCTCACCACTCCCAGCTCTGCCCTCACCAACATAAACGAACACCCAGTCAGACAGACTCCAAGTCCCTGCATTGCAAAGCTGTCTTCCAACAAAACCATCAAGCTAAGGGAAGTGCCACTCCAGATGCTTCCACACAAATGGCCTCCAAGTGTCCCCAGAGGCACACTTGAAAGAGGTAAGGAAGGATGTCAGTGAGACAACGTGGCTCTACAAGCCCTATTAACACCGGTCATTACAGTAAGACGGGTGAACAAGCACACAGCAGATCTGGGGCCAAAGCAGCCACAAAACTTACCGTTGATCAGAAAGAAGAAAGCCCCTGTCTCATTGGCCACCGCTCGGGCAATCAGTGTTTTACCAGTGCCAGGAGGACCATACAGCAGGATCCCACGCGGAGGCTGAGGACAAAGGCAAGGAACTTAGATGGTGAGCCAGTATCTGAATGCCTAAGGAGCTTGACAGGGAAATTGCTAGCATTTGATAAAGCCAGTCCGATAGTGACGCAAACTCACACAACAGCTGCCACCCCAGCACTGCAGTCAACACCTTTACTGCTTTGCATGACACACAAACAAAAACCTTACCAGTAACTGACAGTGCTGATTCAAAGCATCACTCTGCTTTAAAACTTCCCAGTACTTCAATCTGTGTCCAAAACTTGTAAGGAAGTACTTACCTAACACCAGCATTAAAAAAACCCCCACAAATTACTTATTCCCCCCCCATGCCTCACAAACCTCTGAGATCAAGAGTCACCTGCAAAGGCAAGCCCACTCATCCACCTGGTGCACACGGGGACTCACCTTCACCCCTATGGCCTTGAAGAGCGCAGGGTGTCGGAGGGGAAGTTCCACCATCTCTTTGATCTGAGCCAGCTGCTTCCGGCAACCACCAATGTCATCATAGCCCACTTCATTCAGTGACTCCTCTTCATCCTATCCGGAAAAAAATATATTAAACATTTAAGTGAAAACAATACTTCAACAACCCCTCCCAGTCTACAGAAGCCAGGAATTTTGGTTTTTTGCTCGTAGCCATTTCTTTGCTGTCTTCAGATTATCACTTTCAAGAATGCTGGTATCTTCTACAATTGTTTCTTAGCTCTGTCTTCCCAGACATACAAAGGGAATTGTCTGCATGTACCTAGACTGCACCAAAGCCCACCCTCCTGAACAACAGCCTCTGCTGCCAGGTTCCCTACAGACTCTAGCGCAAAACAAACTCTGTGACCCTCTGAGGTGGCTAACAAAGACAGCAATTGACAATGAAGCTCAGTATAAAACATACTTATTCCTTAAACTGTAAATGAAACCTCTAACTACTTGACATACCCTAGCTATCACACAGTTCTCAGATGTGTTTTCTTTTGAGATTAGCTCAGATTAACAGAGAATGTTGAGATCCAGACATGCAGATAAAATCAACTGCAACCAACTCTTCTGGTGTAGCTCTACAGTAACATCCCTTCATCTGGCTGTCCAAATCTCTACTGGCCTTGGTTATCTGTAATATCAGGCCACACTAAAATAATAAAATAACAAGGCCTGGAATCTCAGAGAGGCTCAGCCCAAACCCCACAAATGGCAACTACCACTTTTAGCAGGTCACTCAAGGTCTGGCCCTACCAAGCATGGAAGGTCTTCAGGTTTGGAGATTCCTGCCCTCTCTGGGCCCTGCTCCAGGGTTGGGGGAAAACTTCTTCCTAGTATTTACTGGGAATTTCCCTTGATCCATCTTATGGCACTGCCTCTAGCCCTGTTCTTGGGCACAGCGCTCAGAAGAGCCTAGTGATCTACCCCTTCCCATCATGCAGTTGCCAGTAAGCCTGCCCCTCTTCTCCAGGCTGCATCATCCCACGTTCCCAGCCCCTGTTCATTCATTCTGGCCTCCCGCTCCTCACCATTTTGGTGGCCTTGGCTGAACTGGCTGCTATATGTCTCTGCTGTGTCCTGAAGGGCCCAAACTGGACTCCTCTGGTGCCCAGATGCAGCCCCACAACTGTCACACAGAGGTGAATTTTTCAGGTGGCAGCTAACTACAAACAAGCGCTCACCCTGATCTGCAGGTAGTGAAAAGGCACTGACTTTACAAAGCATACAACCACCTTAGCTCATTTTTCTGAGACTTCCTACGCTGTAATAGTAAGGTGGCAAAGACGTGACAGACAAGCCACTGGGGCTGCCTCAAGCTTGGGATGCTCAAGGCTAGACACCTTAAGGGGCTAGGGAGAAAAAAAAAAGGTAATAATAAACCATTTTAGGATTTGGAATTTCTCGCTGAAAAAACATTAAATGCTTTCTTTTCATGTGACATGAAGTTAGCAACTTTGTAAGCTCTCCCTGCTATGGATCAAGGGAATTTTGGAATTAAAACATGCATCTCAATCCAGCACGAGGTATCTGGAAGCAGATGCAAAACCAGCTGCTGCCAAAGTATGGCATCTCATCAGCAAACCTACGCACTGGTGCTATCTCAGCACAGGAGGAAGGATACTGGAAGTACATTTCTCTGACTACCTTCAGCAGCAGCTCATCTCCTGAAACTGGAGTTTCTAACCATTACATTCAATACACAAAATACCAAAACAGGAACTGCAAACAATGCTGCTCTCAAGCACTGTCACAGAGACATATTGTGGACAGAGGGGATTCAGCAGGAGAACTGCGTGGCAGGATTCTGCTCACCTCTCGTTTGATGGGCTCTCCTTCACAATGGATCACTGTGTCTGGAGCCACTATGCAGTACGGACTTGGATCTGTCTCCACCACTTTGAACTCCACTGCACGCATCCCTCCACGCACCAAGAAGATGTCACCTGTAAAACCCTGCACTTCAGTCGTCTGCTGCAACAGAAGCCTGGAAACGTCAATCCCTGTACTGCCAGCAGCCCCAGAGGACAAGGGTGTGGGTTACACAGGTGTACACTGCTGGCATTTTTAACACTGCTCGGCATTTTAAACTCCAGAGCTGCATGTACTGTGACTACCCATGCACCATTTAGATCCACAGCAGTTAAAGTTCTCAAATTTCATCCAGAAACAAACAGCAAACAAAACCAGCCAACAACAGAAAAGAATACTCTGCCTAAACACAAAACACAAAGGCAAGGAATGACATTTCTTTTCCATTCAGTTTCAGTTTAACATTTCTCAAACAGGCAAAAAGCCCTAACTCAATAAAAAGTCATTTTGAAGTTATTATAACTTGTTGTTACTAGTTATAACTGGTTGTCTCCAGAAGAAGAATAGTATATATAATACTGCACTAAGACTCCTGGCTAAACTGGGCTACAGAAGCTGGATACCTTCAGCATGTGCTTATACTGTATTAGGACCTATTTGTTCCAGCAGAAGTGCTACTCGTACAACTCTAAAGGTGCATTTGGTTTTCTAAGCGCTCTCCCAGTTGTTAATTAAATTACTTTGACGAAGAGAATTTAGTCAGGGTGCCAGCTTGTACATCCAACCAACTGATTGACATGCCAGCAACTCGCCAGGACCATTAAGTGGTAGCAACTTAGTTTAATGGGATTTTCTCCTGCATTCTACCTGAGCCTTTTCTGATGCTCTCCCATCTCATGTAGCAAAAAAACGCAGGAGAACTATCAGGCCACTCTGCCAGCCAGAGGCAGCAAACACCCTTCTTTCTGAAGATTAGGAAAAAAATCAGCACAAGCAAAATCTCACTCTACAGATGTCAGTCTAATGCTTCGCGGAGATCTGTGCAAGCTGCTAGGAATTCTCTTTACTCGGTCTCAGGACTAGCTCACACTCACTGCCATCAGGACTGCAACAACAGGTGCTGTTACCTTTCCTGATGGGTCTGTACGCTTCCAGGAAGTATGGCTTGAGATAGACCTCGAACAGATTCCCTGTGATGCCTTCTACCGTGTCGTCAATCGGCAGCACATGGATACGTTTGCCGTATTTCACATCTGGACACGGCTGGATGCTGCAACAGAAGAAAACTCCAGTTAGCCACAGCCTGCTGGACTTCCATGGAAAAGGCAGTGACGCCCCTTCCCAGGCCAGTACAAATGCCAGAAAGGACGCTCCAAAGCCCTGGTGAGGCTTCCCACCTAACAACACTTCAATACTGACAGGGCAAAAAAACACGCCCACCAAGGGCTAGTCTGCACAACACCCACTTTCCCTCATTCCTCTCAGTCCTATCCAATACTGATGGGGAGTTTTACACTTTCTTCTTACTCCCTGCTTTTCTGTAGGCCCCCTCGCCACCCCCAAGGTACATTCACTAACACAGCCTAAAGACCTATGAGAGTCACAAGCTAACTTTTATTTCAACAAGGAGGTGCGTCCGAACCAACCACAAGGGAAAGGGACCTGAGGGAAGCTCTTTTTTCCTTCATTTCTCTCTCATAGCCAACTACAGAGACTAGAGCCCCTGTTGCTGACAACCCTGATTCTGAGCAACGGCTCTCACAGTACCAATCAGACGTAACCAGCTTGCAGGCAGGTGTCTGTCAGCCCCACTTTGTGGAGGCTGACACTTAGGTCTGAAGGCCTAAGGTCTAAGGTCCCTAAGGTGGGGACCTTAAATCAACTTCTGGTATTATTTCAGAGTCTAGCCCAACAGCCTACTGTGGCGATAGCACAGAGTACCAAGCTGCGGCAGAAAGCTCAAATTGACCTAAGAAAAGCCTACGCGCAACTGCAGCTGAGCACGCAGCTTCTCATACATGACTTTGCTTGAGGTTCTTAATAGATTTTTTTACCACGCGCTTTACAGAGAGGATACATCAGAAAGGGTAAAAACACAGACTGCCCCAGAAGGAAAACAGTTGACAGACGACAAGCAAGAAGTGATCAGCACGAGTCTGGATTTTGGCAGAAACCAGGCCACAGAAAGTAATGCAGAAAGTAACACAGTAAGTTGTCAAAGATCAGCAAGAAAAACTTTGAGGGCAAGAGGTATGAAAATTCTCTGACTCTTTGCAACAAAGCATAGACAATTGGTAACACATCTGGAAGGCTGACAACCAGTACGGACACTGTCCCAGAAGAGCAGGGGAGGGCACAGGCTGAACCGTCACATCGGAAACTACTCCAACAGTAACCTCACATCAGGTTGAAGTGAGGATTCATCTGTATTTTAGACCCACAGACTGGCTCAACTAGTAACCAGTTCTGTTACAACTCCAGTGGTGTTTAAAACTTGCATTCTATAGTGGTAGAGATGGGTGGAACAGCCTCGTTCCTCTCCTCTACACCTTCTGCCTTTAAGGCTTATTCCAGATATCACCCCAGAAGTCTAGTGTCAGAAACCAGGCTCCAGTTTTCCCAGAACATGCGGAATATTCCAGACTAGGAAGAGGAGGAGGAGCAGCCATCAGCCCTCCCATATTTAAGCCTGCAAATTAGCATTTTTGTTTAAGAAATGCTCACATGCTTCCCCTGTCACTCTCATCACAGAATGGAACCCACCTCCCATCAGCCGAGATGTCTGCTTCAATGCTTTCCCTCTACTTTCTTCAAGCACACATAACAAAATTCCTGCAACACTTTCTAAGTGTTCCCAATTTTAAAACTATTTTTATAACAAAATTTGAATATCAACATCCTTCAGGGATTTTTAACCTTGCTATCTCACTGCTTCATGTTTTTGTCACTCATTTCTAGCAAGTTTTAACTTCTGTTTGTCACAGGGCAGCTCAGATACTATGAGATCAACTAGAATGTTGCTTAATGCCTTCCACAGTTAACATGGTAGACATAAAAAATGTAGACCACAAAAACTTGCGAGTTCACCTGATGCTGTAAATTTGGCCAGATGACTGTGACAACAGTGGGATAACTGAACCACTCAATTTAATGATAGAATCTGGGCTCATAAAGGTCCTGAAGAGACTTCAAGAATCTTTAGTATCATTTTTTGTACTAATCTGAATACGCAAACAGCTAGAAACACATACAGAAGTAAACTGAGATCCCTGATCTTAAAAACATTTCTGTGATCTCCTCTGGAAGAATGCTTTCTGCAGAATTTGTCTCTGCTGATGACTCACTCCATTCAGAGCCAGCACAGAAAAGATTTAGGCAACCCAGTGATATGCAACAGTGAGCAGACCGGTCCTCACCTGATCACGTCACCCAGGCGCACTCTCAGGTTGTTGCGAACAACCCTATTCATGCGAATCTTCTCATCTGAGCAGGTATCATCTGACAGAACAATGCAGACCGCTTCTCTCCTCTTCTTTCCTTTTAGCAGGACAGTTTCTCCTCTGAACAGCTGCAATTCGTCCATTTTTGCCTGTGAAGAGTAACAGCATTAGAACAAGCTTTTGACTAAACAGGAATTAGAGCATTTGAAGAAGAGTTACATGATTATGGAGAATTCCAGAACTCTTAGAAGCGATACACTAAATCCTCAAGCACAGAGACTCCCACCACACTGGTCAAGAGCTAATCTTGAAGCCAGGCTAAAGGCACAAGATCAACAGACTTGTACAAGTTGAGAATCAAAACACATTTTATCATGGGAGAGTGTTAGAAAACAAGGCAACACACCTCACTCCCCTGTAACTGCTGCAGCTTCTGACACGAATACTTAAGAATCATGCCGCAAACTTACATTTCAAGTTAATACACAGGAACAGCCTGCAAATTACCAGATTAAACGCTTTGCTTTTATAGATGACGCACCTGTGACAGTGACACAACACTGTTGTCTTCATTGATGGCTTCATCAACAATTAGCCGATTGGGCCTGTTCTTCTGCTTCAGAATGGCAGTCGATAAGTCATCCGCTTTAGAACTGGCAAAGAAAACAGAAGTTATGAGTCTGAGTGATACTGCTCCCCCCTTTCCAGCCAATCCCCTGTTTTCATCTCCATTATCTACAGGTTTCTCTGCTGTCTTGTCTTTTAGAAAATCTACTTGTTTATAAGACAAAGGAGAACATTTTTCCCAGGCGCCAGTTGCAGGAGTTCAAAGCACAATGTTTTCTGTCAGTAAATATGACTACTTTACTAGCATCAAATGGAAACAGCTACGAAGCTATCTACGAAAAGAAGTGGTCTGTGAGATGTTGCTGACTGCAAGATGTTTTGCCTAAAAGAATTAGTCAGACTCATCTGAAATTACATGTAACTACTGCCACCGAAACAAAAGTTCAAGTCTATTTGGTGTCAAATCCCAGATAAATAGGGGAATTAAAGGACAATGCTGCAGCTCCCCTGACAGCAAGAGTTGTAAGAGTTTAGCCTGTCGAGGTCTATTAGCTAAACCTAGCAACCCAGTAGAAATATTCAAGTGCTTATGAAAAACAGGGGTTTCTTATTAGGATATAAACACCTTTCTATTGTACCTTCACAGGAGTCACTGCACACCACATGAATTATGACAGATAATTAGTCTGCCTTGACAAAATGGAGCAAATCAAACACCAAAGAAATGGGAGAAAGGCAGATTAAGTAATTACCTTCAAATCTAACACAGCAAATAATTCACTCTGTGAAAGAAATACGAATTTGAACCAACTGACTCCCGACGAGCTCCTGGAAGCTGTAGCTCAGCCGGCCACAATGGCTGCAGACTGTTATAACTTCCCTTGGTGGGCATCTGACCACTTTCTGCAAGTATTCCAGATGTGACCGGGTCTAAGGTCGGAATAGAAAACTGCACATTTTGGTTTGATTCTGACAAAGAAAAGAAAATAAAGTCTTCCCTTGTCCTAAGCAAGAGGCAAACACCAGCAAAGAGTAGGAAGCTTTGTGGACAATGGTATTGACCGTACACTTTGGCTCCATCTCACTCTTTTAGGGACAAAACCACCAGAAGAAACCAAATCTTGAGTAGAAGTGGCAGAGCAAGCAGCTAACAGCACGAACACAGACCATGGCAGCAGCGCGTCACTTGGCACACTCACTGCATTTTTAAAAGTACATCAGAGGGGGGTGACATACCTACAGTGTGATGTTACCCTAGGTCCCCCCACCCTCAAGACAGAGGTTCTTTCAACACAGACAGCAGTATTGGCTCCTTTCTCTGACACTTAAAAGGGGGAACAATACCAAACAAGCCTATGAGGGCAGCCAGCTTGTTTCCAAGTGGTTTTCAAGCTTCGCATAAGCACTGGTAGCATAGGAAACATGTTGGAAATGAGAGACAAAATTCTTTAAGTGAACAAAAGGAGGAGCTGTAAAACGTGTCTTTTCTGGACTGCCAGCACTGGGAAAGCTGTGTTTTCCTCTCCTCTTTGAAGAGGTCTAAAGGTCTTGGATTTCCAGAAAAACAGAGAGCAATATGAAAAGTGAACAATTACACTGCCACATCAGAGAGGATCTTGTGGTTAAGCACAGATAAAAACAACAACCTACTTGTAAGGATCTTGCCTCAGCATTAGCTCCTGGCCACTGGAAATTAGTTCAAGTTTTATAATCTATCTGCTAAATTAAGTGACACCAGAAAGAAACAATACTCTTATTTAGCCTGTTCAAATTGTGAACGTAACTCATACTCCTCTGCACATGAGCTGTGGATCCAAAGCCCTTTGATAAGAAACTGCTGTCAGACTTAGGCTACATAAACTGTCACTGAAACCAAGTGGCTGTCCCTCAGGATGCAGAGACTGCCGTGCAGCCTGAAAACCAGTCCAGAACACAAGATAAAAATAACTGGAAGAGGAACTGGGCAGCAAGCGGAAACTTTTGGACCAAAACTGTCAATAAACCAGAAGCTGTATAGATCTAGGAAGAAAGTTCAGATACCTCCTGACAACACAGAGAGCACAGCAAGAGGTCCACTTGGTTCTGCTGAATGTGAGAAAACAGTTTTAGGACTAAAGAACTGAATCTACAGTTTCATAAGTAAGAAGGCAGGGCTGGATCAATGTTGTCAGTACATTTCTGCACTAAGCAATCGAAAAGCTTGGAGGCATTAAAAATGGAATAAAGGTCTCCAAGAAACAGCATGCAAGCATCTAAATAAGCAGGGTCAGCTTGAGTTATCTGACAACTCTCTAGACAAAGAAACGAAAGTGTTACAAAATTACAAGTCAGCTACACAAGAGAGTGGTGTTATTTCTCCTACAGACAAGGGTAAGGACTCTGGGACATCAGCACTACCCATCTTGCAGTAGCAATTCAGAATATTATTACCACCATGACAGATGTGGGGGTTCCTCGTGCTGTAACTGAGATGACAGAGCAAATTATGTCTGTACACCTCAACCACACTCCCGACAATCCCCAACACCTGTGCATCAGGGAAGGAGAGCCCGAACTGAAAATACTAAGCAGGAACGCCTAAGGCCTGGGTGGGGGCTCTCGCCTGCCAACTTTCCCAACCGTGCTGGTAAACTTCAGCAAAGGACAGAACAGACAGCTAACCTAGGTAATTTTTAAAGCTCCTCAATGAGTTTGCTGTCAGAGAGAGCCTGGTGCAAATCCTCTAGATCATCTCCCCTACTTTCCCCCTTTGTCAGCTCCCTCACACACTTTCCCTCTCGCTCCTTTCTTTCACTGACTCAACAAAGAGATAAACTGAACACAAAACATAGCTTTAGAACTGTTTTGGAATTAAAAGGAAATTCAATGCCTGCATCAGGCCTGCCCCTACACAGACGCCAGAAGCGAGGACATAATCCCCAGCACACCTAATGGCCAAACTTGCATATAAAGTGCAAGACATCTCTAAAATTGAAGCAAATATACACTAGCCCTAAAGACCAACAATAAGTGGGTTCCCAGCTCCCATCCTCAGCACCCTTTTCTCTCTCAGCAAAGCAGTCCAACGGGGAAGGGGTGGAGGGGAGTTTTTACAATTTAAACCACTTCATCGTTTGTCTCTTGTGTCAGAGCTCCCCTCGTTCAGCATGCAGTAACTCCCAGAAGCTAAGCACTATGGCGGATGGCAGAACCAGCAAGAGTAGGAAGTAATTACCAGTTTGCGATTCTGCTGAAAATGATAGTCTCCAAAGCTGCACTGAAACTAAGGAAGTAAGTTGTTCCTGCAAGTCCATGCTAAAAATGCAGCAGAAATAGCACTGGCTCAAACTGCTTCCAGCTGCAGAAACGAAAGTGAAAACAGTCATGCCTTCTGTATGCTGGTGTGCCTTTTTATCAATGCCCTCGTGAACTCGCTTCCGAGATAAAACCTTTCAGCGGTTTCTTACCACCCTGAACATCCACCCTACATCCACCTTTAGAAAAAAAACACCCATGAAACATTTTACCCACTGCAGTGAACGAGGGAGGTATCTGATGATTGCAGCTGCTTACTGGCACAGCCCATGACAACCGAGCGGTGAGTTCATACCCATGCTTGAGACGCCAAGTCCTCAAATACTGTTTCAGACAGGCTGGCACAGGAAAATGAGAATCCCTTCACCCACCGCACTCTCTTAGCTCTTGCAGTGCTACTCGCTGTGCAAGGGCTCAACTCGGCAAGATGGCTGCCAGCAGCATTGACCCAAAAATGGCAACTAAAAAGTAACTGTTTTCCAGTTGCAGAGCGACTTTCGTTGATTTCTATGTGGAAAGAAGAACTTTGCTAAAGTAGAAATTTATTTTTAAAGACACTGTTCACTTCGCTCAGCTGCAAAATACGCCTCTGAGACCAACACTTCCACCACAAGCTCTACCACGAACACTGAATTCTTGGCACACCCTGCTGGATGTCAGACTGAGCAGGTCTGAATTTCAGGAGTTGCAAAAGAAAAGGAGAACACAAACAATGGATGCTAAAGGGACCGAAGGTGCCCCTGGCAAGGCCAAAAAGTCACTTGAAGTATTCTTGGATTGGGGAAATACTCCTCTCAAGGGGCAACGAAATGGCTTGCGCGCATGGGCTGGGAGCCAAGAGCCCACTATTACTCAACTCATTTTTGAGGAGCAGGAAAGACGATCCTCAAGCCTGGAACTGGAAACAGACTGAGGCAAGACACCGGAGACGAAAATACAACCGATTGCCTCAGCTGCCACCGAGCCCAGCTCGGCACAACATGTCTGCCTCTGCCAATGCCAAGTCACCGGCGAGGCCCGGCCCGAGGGACGCCGCGGGCAGGAGGCCGGGACATCCCCCTCGCCCCTCGCCAGCCGCCCCGGGGCCTGGAGGACAAAGCCCTCCCCGGCCGAGGCCTAGCCCAGGAGGGACGGCCC
>Ga0181612_158232_pt1 | contig 11563 bp, 10 predicted proteins | sample HoacroProtozoa21_FD_119630 | JGI IMG/M metagenome (GOLD analysis project Ga0181612, IMG submission 119630) | Hoatzin crop microbial communities from Cojedes, Venezuel. Combined Assembly of Gp0051906, Gp0051904, Gp0051908
GTGTGTGGTTTTGCTCTTAGTTCAATGTATTTGGAGGGAAAGGTAAAGCTACACTTGAATGCTTCCTACTGGACCCTGGGAGATGTCCTCTCCATCACTGTGTGAGAAGCGGGGTGATGCTCTGGTCAGCCACTTGAATTTTTCTTTCTTCTTTCTCTGATGTGCCCAGCTGTGGTGATGCCAAGACAATGGCTAGAGCAGAAAACAGCCCAGGAGAATGCCTAAAGAGGGAAGTGTCAGGGCAGACTGGTGATGGGCAGGGGAGAGTGCTGTGGTGAGCAGACAGTGTAGTTTTCACCACCCTAGAGGCTGTGAAATGAAGCTCTGCGAGGTAAGTGATCTTGGCCAAGGTTGCAACATCTCCGTACCAGAGGATATTAATCTAAACTCTGCTTTGCTTTCATGTAAACTTCCCCCCCTGGAGCAGCCTGCACTGCTGCAGCTACACGTTTGCTTTCACAGACCCCAGGCTATCAAGCAACCTCACACAAGCATGGGTTGAGCTCATGTGATCGAGCTACATGTGTTTACTTTGTTATAGGTCAACCACTTGAGCCTACCCTCAAGATGAACTTAATGTTTGCGGGGGAAGGGCAGCAGCTATGTAATACTCGAAGAGCCAGAAAACAGAATCATAACTCTGAACAATAGGAAAAAAGCTGGCCGTCTTAACTAGGTATATTATTGCATGTGAGTATGTACACCTATAGAAGAAGTTATCTCACCCTCCTGCAGTGTTTGCTCAGAATATGGAAATCTGGTAGGTGAGGTAGGAATTTCTCAGTGCCAATTTCTTGTAAAATTGGAAACAAGATCTCTACAAAGAAGCATGAATCTGGTAAATACTACAGAAAGGGAGCAAAACACAGACATAAATAAGTTATTTTGGCCCATCCAGCATGGCTTAGCTTTGCACATGCTTAACTGCTTTACCTGCAGTGGCTGACTGTGATCGTGAGCCAGGGACAGAAGAGCGAGTTATGTGGTGGCAAACCTTCCTTGACAGTAAGTCTGACTGAAAATACAAATAAAACTTACAATGGATCTAAATTACAATTACTCCAAATTTAAGACTTTTTTTTCTTTGCCACAAGAACAGTAGTGAGGGCTTTGGTACGACTTAGTAAGTGCTGCAGAAAAAACTTAATACAAACTCTTGTCTTAATAACACAAATCCATTTGTACTAAAATGTTGCCATTTTAACTTGGGGAGAAAGGCTTAGCTGAACAGACAATTTCTGCTCCTTTTCATCTCCTGAGATTTTAAATGGAAGCGCCAAAATGACCCACCACATTGGCTAGCTTTCTTATAATTAAATCACAAAACTTACTACTGCAAACAGACCTTCAAGCTCTTTCTATAAACACCAACATAAAGACAAACACTGCTCTCTCTGGTAGCTTTTATTATTTGCAGGCTTGCTTTATAAGTAAAGTGAGGATTTGAGAAACAAACATTAAAGATTGAAGGGAGCTCGTTCAAGCAGCCCTAAGAAACTGGTATAAATGAAAAATTACCCTCCTAGGCCTTGGGCTGTCTGGGAGTAAAAACCAAACAAACAGTGTTAGAGGTTAGGAACAGACTTCTTGGTATTTTCTGTGCAAGCTGGTTCACTGACTTTCCACCCTTTGCCAACCCTGACTCCTTTAAAATACTATCCTGGATGACCCAACATGGTATCCTCCCATCTCTGTACACCCCTAGTTCCTTTTATCACGTGGCCGGAGCGGCGTGGTGACCTTGCAGAGCTGTAGTGATCTCCTGCTGCGTTGCGCAGAGGGCAGCTCTTCCCTTGATGCTTGTGGGAAAGCGACCCTGATGGTGCTGGGAGCTCTGAAGTGCTGGAGGCATAAGGCCAGCATTGTGCCTCTGCTTGCTGGATGGTGGAGTGCAGCCCACGTGTAACTTTTAGTCAACACAGGCACGCACAGATAATATGCTGTTTCAACTGCCTCTGGGGAGCTTCTGGTATAATCTGCCAGAAGATTCTTTCTGTGGTTTAAACTTTGGCATATGAGGAACGCCAATACTTTACATATACAAAATGTCAGTTATGTGCCCTCAGGCAGCAAGCTAAAAATGATATTACCCTGTTGATGGATCTGGGTTCAGATTGTTTCAGCTACAGTAAGTTTCTTGATTTAAACTCTGAAGTTGGCTGTGCCAGCCAGCTGAAGTAAAAATTGCAGGGTGTCACGGGTTTTCCACTGATTTCAAAGTGCTTTGAATAAACCACCAAGGAGAAAAACCATTTTCTTACAGGGACTATCACTCAATGCACCAGTAAAGCGCAGCCAGCATGCCTCGCATGATGCAGCCAGATGCGTGAGCTGCCACCCAAACTCTGCTGACCTACTGCCCGATGGTGCTCCCGCTGGCTTCAGCGGCATTCGATTGTGTGGTGTTTACGAAGCCTTCTGTGGATAGTGATCCACGACACGAAAGCGCTTGGCGTCTGCGGTCATCGCTGCAGGAAAATTGCTGCTGCTCTGGGGGAGACTGTATGTGACAGTGAGCTGCAAGGCAAGGGTGGTGGTGCGTACCCCTGGTGCTGCTGCCCGGGTAGCGTGCCCTCAGACGGGCAGAGTCAACAGAGAACAAAAGTCTCAATAGCAGAAGCCAACCAACAACCATATGCATCTTATCCACAAGATGAAATCACTGCACTGCAGAGAATTACTGACAATAAACAGCAAAATAAATGCTAAACAAAGTGCCCAATTCTCATTTACAGCAAAGCCACTTTATATCCCTGTGTAAGTGGCCCTCAAAGGGGAGAATACTGCAATAATTGACAGCCAGTGTATAGCTGTGTTTGTTAGTTTACAAATGAGAAATGGAGATCAAACAAGTAGTATTTTGCTGATTTTGGATTTTGTCATGCATTTAGAGCTTGTTAAAAAATTCTAACAACAGTTTAGTTACTAATTGGAATTTAGGCTGGAGGTTTAAATTGCTTTAGTTAACAGAAGTGTCCTGGGATGGACCATTGATATTCCATAGCTGGAAAAGACCATGGAGTGCCAGCATCTGTTAAAAAGCCTGTCTCCAGTTTTAGTCAGACTGTTAGCATCCAGGGCTGTGTGACTGGTGAAGTCTAAAGTGAGTGAAGAAGTAGAAACTCTGGACCAGATTTTTATCTTACTCATACCAATGTAAATCCCGGCAAATTCTCCTCAAATCAGTGGAGTTATTCCAAGCTTACATAAGCTTAGCCAATATCAGAGTTTGATCCTTTTAATTTGAGCTACTGGAATTCACTAACTAAATAATGTAGACTTGTGCAAATTCCCATCACGGAATGAAGAAATTTTCTATTAATAACCACATCAGTCAGATCAGGAAAAAAAAGGAGAAGAGACAGATGGTAGATAACCAATAATTCCAATGAAAGAACTGAGCTGGGAGACAAAAGAGAACTCCATGAAATCTACAACAACATAAACAAATTCCTTAAGCAGCCAAGTATAGCTCGGTAAGCAAAGACATAGATAAGACCTGTGTGAGCTCTGTAAGTCCTCGTCTCATGGTGTCCCCAGTCTGGGCATCCTGTGTTTGCAAGTACAATGCTACTGAAGATTTTATTACCTCATCTGCTTTAGCTGCTCTAGCTGCTGACTGTTGTGTCATTTCTTACGACTGGATGTCTGCAAAGACCCACCAGGGACTGCATCCACTCCTTCCTTATATCTGTCCATAAAGAAATGCAAGATCTTCTGCTGGCATAAACAGCGCAGTCACCCCAGTCACCGGGTAGCCAGTAGCGACTGCAGTTCCGCCCCATAACTCTGAACTGTGGGCATGCGGCAAATGTAGTTCTTTGATAATTCTTGAAAAACTCCCGTGAGTCTTGTTGTATTCTACAGATGAATATGAAACTGTCTGTCTGTTTCTTTTTTCACTAAAAGTAACATTTCTGAAGTTTGTCACTCATCTGTGAATCAAGAAAATGATATATACAGAACTGTATGTTCTAATATATGCTGAGTACAAGGCCTCAAATTATATCTTCAAACAGTAAGTTACATTTCGGTTATATATGTGGTAGTGTAGGAAGTATTTGCATAGCATTTTATTTAATTTATGCAGAAGGATGTAAGTAAAACAGCGTTTCTACAAATGTACGTGCTGCATGGCTTCACGAGAGAGTCCTTCCTGGACTCTGTCATGAAGCACGTGCCTCTCTCTGGCTTACTGACAGGTAAGCAGGGTATTTTCCCTTCTCGTTCAAAATATAAAAAGGGTAAAACTAAAGCTCGCCAAAATAGGTGGCTTCACACTGTGGGATCAATACTACAGCCCCCCTGTGAAGTCCTGTGCCAGGAACTCCTCCAGAGTAGAGTGCTTTGCCTCTGCCTGCATCTGCTTTGAGGAGGTTGTAAGAGAGTTCTGGTTGATGTGGTAGTGATTTCACTGATGCTTCTCCAGCACTAGTTACCACAGAAAATGATTGTCTTCTGAGTCACTTCCCTCTGTACGCAAAACTCAATTGAATGGAGCAAGAGTTGGAGAAGAGAGAGACTAACAGGCTGTACTAGCTTTTAAGAGTGATTTCACTTTTCTGAAATAATCTGCATACAGTAATGAAATTCTAGGCTTACTCAAAAATCCCCCTGAAAACCACAGCAGCCTGTTGAAGTATGTGTGGAGAGCAATTCATTTAAAGTGAGTAAAGCTTGTTGAATCTCCACAACTTGCAACTTTTCAACAAGCTGGAGAAAAAGGTCTCAGTCACCAGTGGATTTGCCGCGTGACCAGTTCAGGATACTGTCTGTTTTGCCTTGAGAATGATAAGTTTGCTCTCTGATTTAACAAGTGATAGAAAATCCTGGTGCAGCTGGCTATGTGGGACTGATACAGAAACCCAGTGTTACGAGGCAGGTGGCTGACCGTAACGGCTATGCACATCTTTTAATGGAGCCATAGACGGTTGAAGAACTGACGAACCAATTTTAGCATCTGTTTTCCACTTGGTTCTTATTTTTGCCAAACTATTTTTCCTATGAAGTGAATGTCATTTACCCTTAAAAGCTCTTCCACAATTGCTATTGCTTCTGAAAGCTGTGCAAGGATACCATTTAAAAACACACAGGGTAACAGCACTTTTTTCGTGGCCCGAAGACAAACAGGCTTCCCATGGCAAGCATGGCCAGGAATTTTTAAAGCAGCCCCTGGGACAGGATATGAATCACAGCTTGGATGGCTTTTGGGGTGGTGCATGAGTGGGACAGGACATACACAGTCACATCTACGCAGGAGAGGAGGAGAATAATCACTTCTAGCTAGGAGGAGAATAATCACTTCCTCAATGTAATCTAAGTATTGTATAGGCAGGGGAAAAACCGGAGTGGCTGAGTGGCTCTTCAGCCAGCACAGGGGGCTTATAAGAAAGGTAGACACCTTCTACCAGGGCCTGTAGTGACAGGACAAGTGCCAATAGTTTTAAATGGAGAGAGAGTAGATTTAGATTGGACATAGGGGAGAATATTTTTTTGATAAAGAGGGTGGTGAAGCACTGGCACAGGTTGCCCAGAGAAGCTGTGGCTGCCCCCTGCCTGGCAGTGTTCAAGGCCAGGTTGGATGGGGCTTTGAGCAAACTGGTCTAGTAGAAGGTGTCCCTGCCCATGGCACAGAGGTTGGAATGAGATAACCTATACAGTCCCTTTCAACCCAAACCATTCTATGATTCTACACAGTTCCACCAAAGTATCACTGAAAACTTCCCTGGCTCCTTTCACATCTTCCTTCCTATTAACTTTTTTTCTGGGACATAATTTTCAGATGGGTTAGGAAGTAAGCAAAAGAATGAAATGTGAGGTTGGGTATGAAGATGCTTTGTACGCCTTCACATATAATGCCTCCCGATGATTATACAGCTAGTTTTCCAGATCCCTTCCATTGAAGAGCAACAGTAAAATGCTGAGGATGAGAACTTATCTTTTAAAGCCTCCTGAGAAGCTTGCAAGCAGGGAATGGGAGCGACTATCTGTTCCCACATGCCCTGTGCTAGGGAGGTAGAGTGCTCAGGCGGGCAGTGCCAGATTGCAAGGACTCAGACTTGTTCTGATCCATTCATGCTGCTGTAGCTCTGTGCCCTCCTCGTCTTCAGAGGTCTTTTTGGCTCTTTACAGATTCTTAGAAACTCTACTAGATGTCGGTAATGCCAAAGGTATACTCAGATCACCTGTTCCAGAAAGGAGGGTTCAGAGATGACCTCACATGTTTCTTTCTATTGCTATGATTATATTTATTGTAATCACAAGTACTATTTTAAGAAAACTTCTGGCTCAGCAGCATATACGGAACTGTCTGGACTGTATGCTTCTTCTCCAAATCCAAGGTATGCTTCACGCTGCCTGGAGCCTCCAACAGAGATTCTGAGGGGAGGCCAGCTGAGGGCCAAAGTGTGTGGTGAAGGCCTGACCTTTTGGGACTGCCAACTGTCTTGGGAAGGTTGGTAAAGATAATTGGCTCAATGCTGCCCTGTGCCTACGAATTCCTGCAAAAACCTTACCTGAGGACCAAGGTTAATCTCTTAGACTTCTATAGCTTAAATCTCAGACTGAATTCTTCTGTCCCATTTTGTGAAGGGTTCCAGAGAAAGTAAGCTGTCAGCTATATATATATATTTGTGTGTGTATACCTCTCTATACATATACACAAATATCTGCGAGAGCAAGCTGCTAGACATTTCCCTCAAAGATCTCCTAGTTGAAGTCTATAATTTCTGTGGGGAGGTAGAAGGAAACAGATTAGCTAGGGAGGAAGCCTTTGCTGGCCTTGCGATTGTGATCTAGACATAAACAGTAATTTGGTTCCAGCACTAAAATGTACGCCCAGCTGAAATTTAATTTTACTGCTGCAGGCAAAAATTTGCTCATATGATTTGTAACTACCTAAATAACTACCTCTTCTAACCTCCTGTTTAAGGATTTATGAAGATTTATTCCCTGCCATTTCAGTTTGACAACCTAACCAAAATGGCCATTTAATTTCAATGTTCCTGCTAATTTGTCTATTTGCTGTGGTTTTAACCTCAGTTTGACCGGTTTTTAGGGCTCATTTAGATTTACAATATTAATAGCTATTTAGTCCTAGTGGCACTGTTACTCAGAACTCACTGAGAATTACCTCTACTTCAAGTCTAATGAATAGGATAATGAGCCTGATTAAAATAATAAAGGCTAGTGGAAATAACACTGGTAGGGAACATGTTTAAAAAGACTTCTAGGCAAAACCAAACATTGGTAGAAAATTCTAACCCCGTTCCAACCTCTTTTTGGTTATGAAATAGAAGGAAAAAAACCCCAAATGCTCTAAATTTTAAAGCATTTTTAAATATGAAACTGAGAATTGCATCTCTTTTGTGATATTAAGAACAGAGGTCTACCTCCTTGAGCGCATATTGCATGGATCTTTTTTGGAAGGACACATCTCTTCCTTGGTAGGTAAGGCTGGATGTACACAATGAGCCATTGTACATAATCTAGGGTGAAATTGTAAGTGTAATTCGTTACTAGCTCCTGCATGAGTACTGATGCTTGTCGGAAGGTTAGCTTAACACACTTCAGGGCAAGCTGCACCAGTAGGACGTTGCACCTCCTCTGTCTGCTCCCAAAGGCCACTGCATCCTTCAGCTACTCCAGTTACTGCCAGTCCAGCTGTGTCCTCGCCTTCTCCACAGTCTGGGTTGGCCTTTGCCTCCTGTGGCTCTGGGCCAGCTTATTGTAAAGCTGTTTCGTCTTGTGGTACACAATGAATCTCATAATGTGTCTGAACTCTTGGGTTCTGATATGTTTTCTTTATTCTTCGCTTGAAGTGAAATTATTTCTGTAAAATAACTTATTTAGTAAGGATTTTTTTTTTTTAACTGTGGATATTTCTGTGTGTTTAAAAGTAAGGGAAGGGTAAGACCAGAGAAAGAGCCTTATATGTAGAGTAGTGAGTATTGAGTTACCCAGGGCTTTAGTCCTGGTCTTTGAGGAAATTTCCCTTACATATCCTTAGCTGATAGCCTTTTATATATCCTGGACCTAGGTGAAGAGAATTGTTCAAAGATAATGATGAAGACTTTGGAGTTGATTTGAGCCAATTTACAGCATGGATAGGCTTGATATCCTCTTAACATATTGTGCTGCTTTGGTGTTTGGACTCTTTGATGTCTCTTAAAAGCTGAAGTTCCCATCTGAAAGTATGGGAAGGTTCTTGTACCTAACCAAGGATATACAAAGGGTTATTCATGAATACTGCTTTCACAGCACACAGTGAATACAGCACAGGGGAGGCAGCTACTTGGAAATCTTCAGGCAAAGATTTTATGCCTGCAAATGACTCAGGATGGATAAAACTACCTTCAAGCATTGTTACTGGGTTAGAGCCATTCTTCACTTTGAAGCCAGTGTTGTCCAAGCACCACACAGCTGTGGTGGCAGCAGGTGGTGATATTTGGTATTGATACTTCGTGCTGACTGTTATCAAATTTATTATTGAATGTAATTTGATACAAAGATGTAGGAAAAACCAGAGAAAATACTGATCTAAGGGAGGTGACATGCTGTTTGCCATTATTATTTAGTTCACTGAGTTTCTCCTATTGGGAAAGACTGAAACTATCTTAGCATGGTTCTTGGGACTTCAACCACTTGTATGGTGAAAGTATTGTGAAAACACAGTAATGTGTCAGCTGCTGCAGGGAGGTAGCTAAGAAGAGCAGTAGGATGAGGAGGATGGTTGTCTTTGCCTCTCTGTCATGCTTGCAAAGGTGACTTTAGCTCTGTGTCCTGCCTTGAGCCAAAGTTGAGAAAGCCTAGAATGTTTTTTCTCTGTGCTTTCTGCAGAACAGGAGATTTCATGCTGGGAATATAGCAGGGTAGGACCAGCGCATCTGGGATGGGTGTCTGGTCTTTAAAGGAAGAAGAGCGGGATCCTCTGAATGATGCATTGGCTATTTCAGTCTGAAATTTCACCAGTTGCTCATGACCCTTCTCACAAGCCAGGAAGGGCATGGGTTATATTCACAAGTCTTGGTTTAAGACTCATGGATACGCAGTAGATCTGACATAAGCTGCTCTGCCATGCCTCAGATTTCATAATCACAGGACAGTTGGATTCCTAACTGGCTGCACTAGGCAGGAATTTTGGGTTCCAGCTTACGCCGGACGTGTCAGAGACGTGCTGGCACTTTCAGCCGCTGATTTTATGGCTGTCTCACATAAGGATTTCTGGTTCAGTTATTGTGTTTTGTAAGTGATCTATACAGCAGAGGATTAACTTTAATACCCGCTACAGTAATTATCAAAGCATGTGGTATCCTGATGACACACTTACAGCTTCACATGAACTGGTAGACACTCTGCCAACTGTAGGCCAGAAAGTTAAAAATCCTCAGCCAGTCAGCTGGAGGGAAACTCCCTGTGTGTCCTCTCTTTGGGCACTTGTGTAATTTTCAAGTTTGGAGAATGACTTGCTGGGCAAAGCTTGGAAGCATCAAAATTTGAGGTTTCAACAATGAAGCTGGCAAGTAACGCAAGCCATCCCTCTTTCCACCCTCCCGGTCAGAAGGGTTCAAGTTCCTCGAGCAGACAGCAGGCTTCGGTGTTCCTTTCACAGAACTCAAACACAAAACCCCAGCCTTCAGTGACAGTAGGGTCTGGCCCATGTGTTTGAGGGGGACCAGGAGCCTCATGGTCACTGAACCCAGTGAATTGGTGGCCTTGTTGTTCAGCTCCTTGGAGCTGCTGGCACTGCCATGAGTAGGGGAAAAGCAGCCCTGCAAGTGACAGGGTGCAGGAGCAGGAGGCAGCCTCACAGAGCTGGTTAGGGCCAGCGCTGTGAGGGGAAGGTTCTTCATGGAGGTGGCAGAGTGTCCCGGAGAGACCAGCACCTTCAGGGTCTTCCTGCTGAGTGACACAGGTACGCATGCTGCATGAGCTCCTCTGTGTCCACACAGGGAGGTATGGGGAGGGTATATAAACATCTACCCTTCATATGTCTTCCATGCACCTCAACCCTTGTATGGGTGTCTTGGTGGACTCCTTCTACCAGATGATTTCCAATGTTTTGTTCTGTGCTCTGCAGAAACAAAAGCATTTTGTCACTAGACTTTCAGCCAGAAATAAAAAAGGATCACCCAGAATAAAAAACGATCACTGAGCTCATCTGAACACTCAGCTGTCATTTATCCCTGGCCTTCATACAGGACTTACAGGAAGACGGACATTTTCTTGTGTCTCAGATCTCCGTCTTATGTGGTGAGGGAAGACTTGGTTCTGACTGTACTGTGGCCCGTGTATAACCTGTTTCTTAGCAGAAGAGTGTCCCAAATGGTGGCCTTTGAGGGCACAGTATACAGCTGGCACACAGAGCCATGCTTTCCTAGGAGTTCGGCTAGATGTTTGACAGTAACGGTGATTCATGGTGTGCAAGTAATGCTGCGAGTTGACAGCGGGGCAAGGTCCAAACCAGTTTGGAAACCATTGCCTTGGAAAGTGTACGGAAAAATGAGGGCTATGATTTATCATTTCTTTCAGAGAAAAACATTTTAAGCAATTCTGACATGAAACTGTATCAGATACGGGTGAAGATAATCTGGTGTTTGCTATCATATCTCTATTCAGCAGATGGTAAAGGCCAGGTACTAACAAAGAAGAAGCAGAAAAAAGAAAAGAAAAAAGCTTTAGGTTGACAAAATGCTGCATCGTGTAATAAATAGCATCTTATTTATTATTTCTGCTAACAATTACGGATGGGAATGAGACCTCTCATAAGGAGTAGATCATGCCTCCATCTGTCTGCTGCTGGGTTATTCCCCTTGCATTTGTACCATCTACTTCTCGACTTCAACGTTAAAGGCAGATAACGGAACAGTTGGATGATTAGGACCAAACTTCAAGAGCCGTTTCCCTCCTGTGTTGTTGTTCATGAGGATAATGGCTCTTCATGTTCATTAATTCGAAGTCCTCTGAAGTTTCTCAATACGAAGACGTAAAACCAGCTTTGACTAGCCTTTCACTGCCCTTCCTCTTTGCAGAGGGCAGATCAGAATGAGGGCATCGGTACAGACCTGGGGCTGCTTTTGAGGTGTGGAGATAGTGGTTCTGAGGAGCTGTGAAGCTCTTGGACAGCTCTTTGAGTCAAGCTCCCACAACTAGGGCCATGCAAAATTACATATGAATACTCTGGGCTGCATTACTGAATTGCACCAATAAAGAACATATATCTGAATCTGGAAGAATACTGCTATGCTGCAAGTACAAATTAACCTCATTTCCATGAGCCCGAAAAATGGAGATATGCTAAAACCAAAGAAGGAAGGAAACAACCAGGTGATCCTGTATCAGCTAATAGTGTAAAATGAAACATTCAAAGTGTGTGAAATTCTCTGGGCTTGTGCAACTGTTTAAACCATTGAAATCAATCAATGAGGGCATTGCTACAGCCAAAGCTGCAGCAAAGTTTTATCTGATACGGGCTGAACAGAGCAATTTAATTCCTGACGTGTACTGACTAGTGTTACATGAGAAAGAGATTTGGCTTTTTCAGTTAAAAAAAGAGAAAAACAAA
>Ga0181612_175271_pt1 | contig 11563 bp, 14 predicted proteins | sample HoacroProtozoa21_FD_119630 | JGI IMG/M metagenome (GOLD analysis project Ga0181612, IMG submission 119630) | Hoatzin crop microbial communities from Cojedes, Venezuel. Combined Assembly of Gp0051906, Gp0051904, Gp0051908
ATAAATTGAAAAACCTACAGTCAGAAATTAAAAATAAGCATATTTTATATATATATAAACTCAGACTTCGACATCTCTTGCCATGGAACCGCTGAGGGGATTTCAACGCAGGGGAGGCCAGCCTGGGCCTGGGTCCCCGGGTTCCTCAGCCCCGGCCCCTGCTCCCAGCTGCTGATCCCAGGCAGCGCAGAGCCCTTCCCAGCCACACTGTTGGCTCCGCCACTGCGGTGGGAAAGATGCCCCTGGGTCCTTTCTTAATAAAGACTAATGAAGGCTGAGGGGGGGGAATACATTTATATACACACAAATATGTATGCACGTATGTGTATACAATAAATAAAGCAAGCTGGCCAAGCCCTTCAAGCAATGTGAGCTCTGTCTGTTGTTCAGGAGCAGGGCTCTCCTCCCTCCCCTCCCATTGCCTAATGAATTTCCCCAAGCCCTCATTGTTTCTCCCCCCGCCACTCACACGGGCTTGCTCTCAGGGACTTTGTCTCCTGCGGCTGGAGCAGCACAGGCTGTCGGCGTGGGGAAATCTTTTATTTTCCAAGGTTGCTGGTGATAGAGGCTCAGCCCTAAACCCCTCCAGATCCTCCTCACAGCCCTTGTGCCCCATCCATGGGCAGGCCATTTGATTCGGAGTGTCCCTTCACCCTACGTCACCCAGACCTACCCCTGCCTTCTCCTCCTTCACCCCTGCAGCCACCTGCACACGCACCAAGCCTGGCTACGGCCAGAGGGAGGAAGATGTAGAATTGCTGGCTTCTCTTGTGAAGTCACCTAGACTGTTTTCTCAGTGCCCTAGGCACCGGGCCATGGGGCTGCCTGCCTGCCGGTGCATACGTACAGACACCTCCATCCCTCTGCCTCCTGGTGCTGCCCGAGACACACGCGGCAGGGATGGGGCGACCCACCTCTCTCATCCGTTGGTGCCCCTAGGACCCCGTTTCTGACTCCTCCACTGGCTCCCGATTGGCCTTGGGCGGTTTTAGACCTTGCCCCGTGATGCTGGTGACACTGTACGGAGGACAGAATGCAGAGGCAGCTGGCAGATGACCAGACCCCGGTCCTGCACACAGCATCCCCGGCTGCTGCCCACACACTGCGGTCTCCAGGCTGAGCCCCGCAGCCGGTCCCCACGTGCCTTCCCCAGGCAGCTCCCAACCGACAGTCCCAGCCCTTCCCAGGTTCTCCGCAAAGCAGCAATGGGGGCTGCGGAGCGGCACGGCTCTGGAGGTCACCAGCCCTGGGCGCTCCCTCCCCGGCGCAGCGAGTGCAGGTGAGGGGCTCAGCCGTGCTCACGGGCGGGGGCTCGGTTCTGCTCGTCCTCCGTCCCCTGCGCAAAAGCCTATTTCTTTGCACAGAGGAGGTGAGTTCCGCTGGCGCGATGTCCGTGCCTTTTTGCCTCCCATTGCACATGGAAATGCTGACGGATTTCCCTGATCACTAGCCATGCTGGCTAGTGGCTAAAGCACTTCATTTCAGACCCCGCACAGGTATTTCTTACCATATATTATAGTGAATAATGTATCCCCAGCCATGCAGCACAAGGCTTATAAGGCCATCTCAGTATTCTGGTGACAGCTTTAAACCACTCGACCATTGACCATTCAGGTCTCATGGTTTATAGAGTCACCAGCACACCTTGACAGGGTTATAGCCTACTTATTGGTATAAAGCATGGTTAGGGATACATTATTATAGCACGTTGCTCCTGAAACAGGGCTGTGGGCCACCAGTGGCCTAGAGAGTCCTTGCTGGTGATCTGCAAAGGGCTGTGCGATGTGGAGAGCCCGACTAACATCTGCCTGCTAAACTGCGATGAGCAATTGTTGGAGAGACCTGAGGGACCGCGTCCACGTTCAGATCCTGGAAGGTGGGAAGCGCAGGCAGCTCTGGCAAGAGGAGGGGGGCTACAAAGAGCTGCTTTCTATGAAAGCGGGCACCCAACTGTGCCTGAAGACCTCTCTTTAACACCGGTGGTCCAAAGGGTTGCAGTCCCTGTGGTCTTTTTACTATCCAGCAGCCACCATGCAGGTTGCCATGAGGCCGAGAGAAGCTTTGAAGAGTGCTGCTTCCATGCTGCGTGGTTTGCATCCACCTTTTCTGGGCTGCTTCGGGTTGGATGTAACCTGACCATCTTGCTTCTGTACAAATGCCAATTTGGTGTGGCTCACGCTGAACACTCATTAACAATTACTAGAGTTAAGGTAGTTAATCACTACAGTTAAGGCTGAAATCTGACTTTTTTTCTTCTTCCAGATCCTAGCTCTGCAAGCTTTTCCCATCTCCCACAGAAAGGTTTCTTCCTTCTCTCCATTGTTCCAGCCTTGCTCTCCAGATTATTGATTTTATTATAAGGTTTCCAAGGATTGTTTGAATTACCTTTGAATACAACATGCACTTGTTCTGGTTGTTATTGCAGAGCTGGGACAATTTAACAAACAACTCCGGTTAAAAACGTTGACCTTAGGTTGCTTCCTGATCTCACTCGATTTGTTAAACATTGAGCCAAATTTGGAGAAAAATTACCTCGGTACTTTGAGAGCCCTCAAAACTGGAACTCAGCAATAACGCATCTGTGCTTTGAAATTTCTCTCCCTGCACTCTATCTTAAAGTGCTATTAAAGAAAATATTGTTAAGGATATTTCCTCTATAGGACTGGTTAAATGGATCCATTACGGAATTACTACATGCCAATGTTCAGGATGCCTCTGAAACAAATGGACTCATTTTCTCAAATGTTATGTTTAAGTCTCAGTGAGCTCTCGACCACAGCCCCGTTTGACATATGCCTCTTCAGAGTCTTCTCTTGGTTTTCTCTGCAGCCTCGATCCTGCAGAGATTTATGCCCGTGATTAACTTTAAGCATGTAAATAGTCCCTCTGAGTTCGACGGGATGGTTACGGTTAACGGCGTGAGCATCCTGTGACGGGGCTGAGGCCGGCCTCGGCCACGCTCCCGTGGACGCTGCTGCCAGATGTGCAGAGTTTGGGATCAGCCAGCTGCACGGACCTGGCCTGGGCCAGGCAGCCTCGCGGCATCACGTCTCACCAAGTCAGCCAGAGCACACACCACACAGCTTTTGTGCCAGCTTCAATTTCATTCCAGCGTTCTGCACGCTACGGGGGGATGACAGGCGATATTTTAAGGTATACAGTCAGAGTCACAGTCAAGTCATACCGCATGCACATTGAGTCTGCCAGAAGAAGTTAACCTGTCAGCACTCCCTGAGAGGATCTGAATTAGCAGATCAGCTCCACCTCGGATCAGCACTTGTGTCATGTGGCTGCAGTCATTCTGACCCACACTCGGAGCCCTAAAGTCTGACTCTCTTGCCTGTTGAATCCAGGCTTCAGTAGGTTTAAGACAGTGGGGCCATTGCTTACCCTTGCACAGTAAGTTCTGCTACTGTGAGGCTTTAGTGGAGCTTTCAGAAAAGGGGGATTAAATCCTACAATGTGTAGATGTGAGGCTATGAGTCTTCCCATACTCTTTTTCACTGAAGAAGGGGAAGGTGCAAGATACTGAAGTCAAATAAACAGAGGAACTTTTGTGGATATAAATTTTTACTGTTTTTTTGTAGCCTGTGCCACCTGGTATACACGGGGGAGCGGGGAGGGGGAGGTAATAGGGGACATATTGCTGCCAATACATTGAACAGTGCAAAAACCTCTTCAGCCCCCACGCTCAGCAGCTGGGCAGTACGTGCGCGACACGGCAGCCAGTGAGGTGGCACTGAGGGTACCGGTATGCCAAGGCTTACCTGGGCCAGCTTGGTTGCTTTGTGTTCAGCTTCTCAGCTCAGGTTTCCACTTCCAGAGCAATAAATCCGCGAGTCCATGATCGCAGTTCTCCTCTGAACACAAACCTCTTTGCCAGGTCCTGATCTCCTGCCACGAGGCCAAGCCACACCAGCACTGAACCGGGAGTGCGAGAGGAGGAACCAGACCCACCTCCGTAAAAGGACAGATAGATCATAGTGCAGGTGGAACAACCGAGGGATACACAGCTAATTATATGCACAAGTGTGGGGCATTTATTACTGTAAAATGCTCACAAAATTCATAGGCACCTAAGACTTACGATGGCATTATCCGCCGCTGCTGGAGAATTAATGGGCAGCCTTTTCCCAGCGCTAAAGCGGACAGCGGGGGGGGGGGGTACTCTGTCATCCAGGGGGGAGAGCGGGGAATGGATGCATATACAGTACTCCCCTCTAATGCTAATGGACCCTAGCGCCGAGATTAGATTTACACCCTCCCTCGGAACGTACACCGGGGGAAGGCAGCTCCCCCAGGCCACCCGCCAAACGGCGCGGTGCTGCCAAAGCTGCTCACCATGCCCGTCCCCGACGGCCTCCACGCCAGCCGGCACACTCTGTCCTGCCCTCACCTCCACCCAGCCCGGCTTCGCGGAGCAGGACGGCTCACATTCTCCTCTGCTGCATGGCAAAGGCGAGCGGAGCAGCAGCTGTCCCCTGCACGCTCCCGTCCCAGCCCGCAGCGTCAGAGGCTCACTCCTGTGCACGTGCCCACCACCCCACCACGAACGCTGGGCAGCAGCCGGTGTGTCGGTCCTCAGCACCATGAGAGCACCACACCACGCCACAGAGCGTTCTTTTGCAACCTCTCTGCTCCCCAAAGAAACAAAAGCACGGAGAAATTATCCCCCCCCCCTCCCTCGCACCATCTTTGCTTTGGGATGGGAGTAGGATTTTGACCTGAGGAATAATAAGCCTGACAATGGGGAACGTGTGACTACTCATCTCCCACTTGCAGAAGAGGCAGGCTCAAGAAGATCTTCCACTTGCAGAAGAGCTATTCTCCAGGTACTCAGGAAGAGGAAGACAAACCATCAGGAAAGTTCTCATGGATGGATTTTCCCATCCGTGGCTCCACGTGCGACCCAAGTCCCTCGGGCAGAGCCAGTCCCCAGCCCCGGCAGGAGCTGGGGCTCCGCAGCACGGCCATGGGGAGCGGGGGTAGCACGGTGCTGCTCCTGCTGACATGGCCAGAGGCGCGGGCCCCATGCCGAACCGGGGCGGAAGGGCTCCCATCGTGACTCGAAGAGCCCGGCTCTCACGAGCAGCCTTCCTCCATCCCTGCCAGTGGGCCCGCTCCGGGGCAGCTGATGAACCCCCTGCAAATAATTCACACCAACTTGTTTAAAGGAGCAAATGGGTTTAATTATTAGTTACAATCTTGTCAATAATTATCACCCCATCTGTGGGTAATAAATGGCAGCTTCTCACAGGCTGCATCATTAGAGTTTAAGGACACCAATGGGGTGCATTAAAATGCTGAGGAAAGCATTGATCTGGTGTAAAAATGCTCTTTACAAATCACAGGCATGGGTCAAGCCCGCCGGTGAGCCCTCCCTCTTCCATCTGATGCCAGCCTGCCCACTCCCTCCTCTCGCCGTGCATCCCCCCAGTGCCCCCAGTCGTGGCTGCCGGGGAGACGAAAACCCCAGCCCGCGGGTCGCAGGGGACGGAGACCCCGCGCAGGACTCTGGGCTCCACAGGGCCAGGGCTGCGGGGTAGCGAGGGGGCTGGTGTAACGCACCGCGGCTCTGTCTTGGCCGGCTCTGCTGCTGGGTTCCCACAAAGGAGCCGGCCTGGGCACCTGCACAGCGGGTTTTATCCAATGTGCAAGACCAGGAGGAAGATGGAGGCGATCCTTCCCGAACTGCAGCTACTTCTGGGGTGGAAAAGTATCAGTCCTCACACAGCAGGACTTCTTGGAGGAGAAATGATAACTCCCTTTTTTTTTTTTTTTCCTAATTGAACCGCAGGCTGGAATATAGGCCGGCAGAATGTAATTATCCAGGCTGGAATTTGGCCAAGATGCTGGGGCTAACAGCCCTACTGTTTCAAAATATGCCACAGTACCCTAAATGATCATATCTTGCAGGATCCGATTTTGCATTTCATCCAAAACAGTGCTGGGAAGTTGATGAGGAGGATAAGCATTGAACTAGTCCCACTTATCCCCATACCTGCTGAAAGTTCAGCCCAGAACGCCTCCTGAAAACCGTTCTCATTTTCTGTGCAAAGCATTGAAAGAAGTCAGCGGGTTTATTCCCTTTGCGAACTCTCTGCAAGCAGTTTCCAGTTTTTTTGGTGAAAAATACGTCAACTTTCAGAAGGGGAAACTTGAATAAAGCAAGATATTTCCATCTGAAAACAAAAAAGGCGGGAGGGCATTTCTTTCCTTTACAATAATATTTTAGATGGACTTTTTTTTTTAGCTTTTTTTTTTTTGATTCAGCCCGTTAGGACAGACATAGGATTAAGATAGCTAACGGACAGCCTATATTGGCAAACAAAAGGAACACCTAAATGACTCTCTGCGTGTACAAGTGGTAAACTCTCCACTGAAGAGCGAGCGACGCTGACAGAGGCCGGCTGGACCACAGCCGAGCCAGAGCGTAAACAAGCCGCTGCCCGGGCGCACGCACAGCCCCGTCGGGCGCCGTGCCTCCGTGCCTGCACCTAGCCCCCGTTATTAAATCCCTCCAGACCCTCTCTGCTGCCTTGAGTGCTACGCAAATATTGGCTGAAGGATGTACGCTCTCGTTTAAAGATCTCTCAGATCTGGGAATCTTAGAGTCATTTAGGCTGGAAAAAACCTAAAGATCATTGAGTCCGGATACAGCAACACCAACCAAACTTTTCGGAAAGCGGCATCAGGACTTGCAGTCTCTCTTATACTTCAGTGAATAAAGTTGATCTGCAGAATAAATTGTGCTTTTAGCTGACTCAAGCCGTTTGCTAGCTCTTGCTGAATTTGGCCAATCATCCCCCCCAAGGGAAAAATAGAAAAGGAAAAGGTAATTTTAAAAACTCAAAACATTTCGTTTTCTATTTTGGAAAAAGAATCTTTATAATTGATTTTTCACGTTGAAATGTCTTCCCTTTGTGAAATATAACGTTTTTTCTAAAAAGGACAGTGGCCCTCTGTAAACAACACATCTCCTTCAGATTGGAAAAATTACAGTGGCCTTCTGTTTTACTGAAAGACCTAGAAAAAACTCCGCCTTGGGTTACCCAGGGGAAACCAAACCTCTCTGAATTTTCAGTGGGACAAATGAACGGAAGGGACATTCAGAAGCTATTTCAGATGCCAGGGCTGCTGGGAGCCCAAGAGAAGAGCGTGGAGCACCCGACCGGCTCTGCAGCATCACCAGCACAGGCGTCCGACAGCGGCCTTGGCCTCCCTGCACGGAGTCTGCTGAAAATCCCAAACTGTCGCTTCTCTCACGCGCACGAACCGCGCTTACATGAACTGCCCCACCACTGCAACCGCCCAGATCACAGCTCGTTTCCATCACATCCCTCTCTGGTGCTGAGAGGAATGTAAAGGAGTAAAATAAACTGAAATGCAGGAAACACCACATTCGGTTCTTAATTTCTAGCCATTCGTACACTACTCCTAAATATCACGGTAGTTTCTTTGCTTTCCTGAAAATGTAGGTGAACCCTTAAAAGCAGTATGACTTTTAGAAAGAATATATTTTTGGCAGCCTGCACCAGAAAGAAATTATTCCCATGTTGTAATGCATAATGCACAGTCAGGTCTGCATGAGAAGGGGAGCTGGCCGCTGCACAAACACAATTCCACCAGCGAAGCTTCCAGCCTCATTCATAGTACCTGTCCTTCAGTTTTGTTCCTGTTTAAAAAAATGCCATGTCACTTCACTGACCAATTCCGTGCCACAAGCGGTTTGCAAACAACACACTTGCAGGAAGAAGATATGCCCTGGCTGGTCTGGAAAATCCCTAAGCAAGCAATGCGTTCAAAATAAATCAGAACTGATTCGTGACCAGTTGAGTAAATACAGGGAAGGAAGCCCTGGCACAGGAACACCAACACCAACGATAATCTGCCGAGTTCTCGCCAACTGATTCTGCACCTTCTTCCATTTCACTTTCTGCAAAGTTCCCAGCCGATCACTTTGCGGTGAGGGATGTGTCGCAAACCAGCGTGTAACGAATGGGCAGCGGAGAAAAATCACAAAAGCGAACTTAAAAAATTCCCTGGGTAAATATTTATGTTAGAAACTGGACCTCAGGATTCACCGCGTGCAGTCAGGGGTCAGAAACATTACGGGTCCACTCAAAACAAAGGCAACTTGAAACGGGGAAGCGGGGTTGTGAGCAAGCTGGTCGGCGTCGGCGCAACCTCGCCAGCATCTGGGAGCCGTCTCTTATTGCAGCGGGAGATCCAGACCCTGCATCCGTGTGTGTGTGTGCGCGTGCGGTTGTGTTCACATATTTAACGCAAACACACACGCGCGTGTGTGCGCTCACACACCCTCAGAATGTATGTGCATACATTCCCCCATATTCACAATGACCTGTTTATGAGCAAGCTATCAAGAAAGAGTTTTCACTGAGATTATTCAGTGAATGACTTCGAACAATGAATACATCGCAGGAAATGGCGATTGGCTCCAGAGCAATCCGCAAGCAGAAAAGAAGGCAAAAGCAGTTGAATAAATGGGTGGCTATGAATTACTCATTTAGCTGCATTATCTTCTGCGGTCCCAATTCAGCAAGTGCCTAAACACCCCCTTCCCATTAAGGGCATGAATAGTCCCATTGATTCAATGGGGTGATTTTCTCTGCCTTCCATGGGGCAACTCAAACACTTAAATTTAAGCAAACGCTTAAAGTGCTTTGCTGAATCAGGAGGTATGTCCACACTGTATATACCTGTGTTATACAGAAGGTCAGATTAGCTGATCAGAGAGTCCTTTATGGTCTTAAGATCTATAAATCTATGAATAAAACCAGCCCTTGCTGGAATTGCTTCTCCATAACCTTCCTCAGCACTGAAATTCATCCACACCCCAAAAATATTAATAAAACACTCTGTACTTAACTCTTTTCATATTATACTAAGTACGCCACTAAATAAACCTCTTAATATTCCAGTATATTTTGCAATGAACATTTTCCCAGTACGCTAGAGCGATTCCTCCTTTTGTGCCATCCAGAACACAATCCCCATGAAATACTGCAGTAAACATTTCTCTGAGTACTATAGCAAACACTACCGGCATTAGCAGATTAACCATTCCACTGAGCGCCATATTAAGCACACGTTTAAATACTGAGAAAAGACGTATAGCCTCCTCTTTCCACTGCGCCTCGTTACCCTGCCGAGATCCATATTTTTCTGCGGGAGCCGAGCAGCCCTGTGCGTACCTGCTCTGCTCCCTCCCCTCCCAGTGCCGCTCCCTCTCCTTTTCTCCTTGTTTTGTCCATCCTTGGAGCCCTTCTTCTGGCTTGGGAGATTTGTCAGGGGGCAGGAAGGGGGGGCTGAAGGGAGGGCAGAGGATCTGGCACATTGTTCAGCCGCAAAATCAACAACAAATCTGTCCCGTGTGCACGCCTCTGCCTCTCTGTCTCTCTCAGCGTTTGCCGAAGCCTTTTCATGGAGAAACACAGGGTTCCTGTGGGTCCTCCCTCCCTGGACCAAGGGAAATCAGTAGCACGTCTTGACTGGCGTAAATTGGAGTCACAGAGCATTGTTTGGGTTTTACAGGTGTACTTTAATGCCAGTGAAATTACCGTGCTCAGAGCCTTCGATGGATTCATCTTTAGCAAATGTTTAAGAGCCATTGACTCGTCTCTTGTTGCTGACAAACCATCTAGATTCAACCCATGGTTCTGTTCAGCTTTTCTTCGTTCCCTCCTCTCTCTCTCTCTCTCTCTTTTTCTCTCTCTTTTTTCCTCTTTTTTTTTTTTTTTTTACTAGCAATTTGATGTTTGATCATTTGAGGCAATGAGGCGGAGGGTAATTTACGTTATCAGGGAGGTATGAGGGGTGCTGGGAACCCAGACGCAAGGCCCATTCGCCTGCTAAAGCGCCATCGTAATGTAATGAGACTCCAGTCAAGTGCAGCTAGTAATGGAGAGGAACATTTCCCATTCATCTGCCTACCTGAGACTCCACCGAATACACAATAACTTTTGCACGGGAGGAGTGGGGGGACACGGCGAAGGGGGGCCGGAGTCCCCACGGCACGACTCCCTCTGCCTGGTGGGGAAGAACCATGGCCTCATCGTTTAGACCACCGAGGGAAGCAAATTAGCACAGCTCAGGTTGTCGGAAGCGCTTAACCCTTCCCGGGTCCTCTCCAGCGAGCACCCGGTCAGCATAGACCCCCGGCCTCCGGACCCCCTCCGCGGTCCCTCGGCTGCCGCGTCCCCAGGGCAGAGCCGGACCCTCGCGTGGAGGGAGCTCAGAGAGGACGGGTGCTCCAGGGCAGGCTGCCGGGACGCTGCCTGCACATCGACTAGCAGAAGCTGGAAACAGGAGGAAAACAATTTCCCAGAAGTGCTCCAGGGCTGTTTCCCTCCAAAGGGGTTTCTGAAAAAATCCCTTTTCCCGATCGGCCCTGGCCAGCTCCATCACTTGCCTACAAGCGCGGCTTCCTGTTACAAAGTCAGGGTTTTGAGAAACCCATGCCATTTGTTTTTTAAGCGTGATAAACACTTCTTTTACTTATTTTCTTTCTCTCTTTTACACTCCTTAAGAGTGGCATCAACCATCTCTTTTAATGCCACTCTTTAACATCAGCCAAAAACCAGTGAGAACCCCAATCCCGGCCCACACTCCAGCACCCCGGATGCCAGCCCCGGGGGGAAATGTCGCTCCCCATGGACATGCCAGAGCAGCCCCACACCCTGGAGGAGCTGATGCAGACTCAACTCTGATGTCCCGGGGCCGGCTGTTCCCACAACGAGGATGAGCGTGTTTCCATCGCCGTGCCTGGCGGGGACTCCGAGGAGCGGAACAGTGCCCCACGCCACGCTGCGGCGAATAAAACCCAGGGGCTCGTTCCTTTTGTCAGAGAATGAGTTCCCAAGGATGCTGGAGCCATTCCCATCCCTCCGCACACCTCAGACTCTGCTCCTCAGCCTTGCCCCGTGCCTGGAAAACCCTCCTTGGCTGCAGATTCCCTTTCCACTCCATCTGTGCAGCGCAGCGGTGGGGCCTCCCAGCAGCACAGTCATGACAACAACAGTAATACCCGCCACCAGCAATAGCAGTGATACACATACTCAAGTTCTCGCAGGCGACCCTGCTACTCTGCACACTTTGTTTGCAAGCTGAGGGTAATTATAGCTCGAGGGAACCTCCTGGATGCAAACAGATCGGCCGGTATGAAGACCTCGATGCATGTCAAGGGGTGTAGGTGGCAGGGGCGCGAGAGATTCATTCCCTTCGTCCGCCTGTCCTAAGCTTGCCGTTTGTTCCCAGAACTCAGCCTGAGAAAGGGAGAGAGAGGAAAGGAGAGGGGGAGCGAGAGGGAGAGACCTCAGCTCCCCCTCCCAGCCCTCACCAAATTCCTGCCACATGGACCCTTCCAATTATATCCACGTTTGAAAGGCTGCTGTCAGGATGAAAGGCACAGAGCAGTAATGAACTGACGATTAATTTGCAGTTGGCTCACCCAGTGTGTGAGCGTCTCTCAGGCTCACTGCGTGCGGGTGCTAAATATGACGATGTCAGCAATTGTCAGCCAGAGCCGGGGTTACCCTTAACA
>Ga0181612_103512_pt1 | contig 11562 bp, 4 predicted proteins | sample HoacroProtozoa21_FD_119630 | JGI IMG/M metagenome (GOLD analysis project Ga0181612, IMG submission 119630) | Hoatzin crop microbial communities from Cojedes, Venezuel. Combined Assembly of Gp0051906, Gp0051904, Gp0051908
AAAAGATGGCCTTAGAATTTTGATAAACATGAGAATTACACATACACGAATAAAATATGCACACATTTAACTAAGATTCATTGTAAAACAACAGAAAATGAAGCTATTGTGTCACATTCATTTGTGTAACCAAACAGTTCTCATGACAATGAGTAACACACAATTGCTAGTACTTTGATGTGTTATGAAAAGTCAGAATTTCCAAATGTATTCTGAGAGCTGCCTTTTCCCCCCTGAAAACCAATACTTTATTTCATTCACTCCTTTTACCAGTTCATTAGACTTGAATCAAAAATGTGAAGGCTAATGTTCAAGCAGACTTTCTGTGATACTTTACAGAACAAATACATTAATAAGTGAACTTCAAAAGACTTTTACAAGACCTTGATCATTAAAATTTGCCATAATATGTGTCGTGGTGACCTTAAAAGCAACCAGCTTTTCAACATCAAATATTACGACAACTCCAGTGTAAATTTTGGTTTGCTGTTCAAAATCTAGCTTAGATTTTTTCCTGTAACTGGGAGAGAATGAAAAATATAAGAGAAGATAAAAAGGACCTTCATTTCCCTCCTAGATAGGACAATTTTTAAATAAATAAAACTCTGCTGTTTTTGCAGGAAGAGTATATTTCCTGTCAAATATGTTGAGCTTGAAGAAATTATTAGATAATAGCTTCCCAATTTCCTCTATGTCAAATTCAGGAAAAGAGTTCAGCACTTCTGCATCGTTTAGAATGCAGGTGGTAAAATACATTTGATTAGCTACTAGTATCAATTAGGAACATTCTTTTAACTTAAAAATCCAAGGCACTTAGGAACAAAGTAATAAATTTTGGAGATGAAACTAATCAAACAGAAAAGATAAATGACTGGGTTGTTTTCAAAACTATTAAAAACATTAAGATGCTAAATTTGTTTGTGGATTTGGACTAATGATAACTACATTGTTTGGAATATTTTCAACACCCAACTTATTGACTATTTTTTACACCTTCTGTTGAGGTACTACTCTCTTACCTGTTTTCACAAAATCTTGAACTGCATATGAATTTTCCTTTCTTGTGTCATTCTGTTCAGCTTACACATCTGATCTTACTTTACATGTCTATGTAATATTCATGAAAAATAACAGAATTTAATAATTACACAGCATGTCTCAACTGGACTGTTTAGCATGCTTCATGGCCATTAATTGAATAAGCTTCATCTTACTTTGTGAGACAAGTCATTTTCTTCCTTTTACAGATACACAAGAGTTGGCCAGAAATACTGAATTCTCATCTGCTGTAAACTAATGCAGTTAATACTTTGACGACACAGAGCAAGTGAGGGTCTAGGCAAAAACCAAAGTGATTCTTCCCTCCTAAAATATGAGATCACAAGAGGAATAATGAGGGCTATAAATAGGAATATGAAAATAATTTCTTCATCTTGTGGATCCCTGTTTCCCAAAGCATATGAACATCAAACTGATTTACTATGATTTCATTTTGTCAGACATGCGGCTAACTCTTGAACTTTTCAGTATTTAAGGAGTGCTAAAACTATCAACATATCAAATATATTTCCTGAAACAAAAGTAATAGCATAATTACATTGGGTTAATCTACTTATTTCAGTGCAGCTGCCAAAAGAGGAAGGTCACTTGATCTCTAGGGAAAGGTAATGGCAAGAGCTATATGTTTCAGGTAACTATGGAATCATTAGTTTCCTTTATGTTAAATGGTGTGCGCGTTTCTTATATTCTGTCATGCAATCTTAGCAGCAATACAGAAAGCAGAACAAGCCACATAAAAATTACAAGTTGGATCAGACCAGTAGGTCATCTAGCTGAATCTCTGAGCTAAACCACTCACAAATACTTTGAAAGGGATTAAAAAAAAAGAGCAAGTGTGATTTTTCCCAAAGTACATTACTTCAGCTTCCACCAATTAGGATTTCCTCAGCTGTGGTTCCATTATCCTCGCTGGTCTGGTGGATTGGTTTCCCTGCACTTTTCTTAATTTTTCATGATTTATTTTTTTAAATACTTTTGACACACATAATGTCTTGTGGCAATAAATTATCTAAAACAATTATGCATTCTCTGAAAAGTTGTTAATAATTTCCTTTTGTTTTTTTCAAGCCTGTGTGACCTGACAGTATCACGGAGTGCCCTTAGTTTTTGTGTTACAGGGCAGAGTGGCCATTTCTCATTCACGTTTTCCTCTGCATATTTTATCCGTGTTGAATAGGCCTGATCTGTTTCTCACTCTGGAAGCCATATCATTCCTTTGATCATCCCTGCTTCTGTTCTATGTTTCATTGTACCTTTGCAGAGGCATGTTGCCAGGCTGCTTGGAAAAATCAGAAGTGTCATCTGTTTTATTTTCCCAGAAATTTTTATGCTCTTTTCATCTAATAGTGCTCCACTTGTATGGCAGTTTCCCTAAAAGAAAATGAAGTGATGTCCTGCTCTTTAGGATTGCTTATTTGACCCGTTGCCTCTCAGTGCTTCCTGTGAGTCTTCACCTTTAAATATACTGTCTTTCTGCCATTCAGAGCCCCTAGCAATCTGCAAAGTAGGAGATTAAATCAGTGATCTGAATTCATATCTCCCAGTTTACAGCAGAGAGGATAGTCAACAAGGTGCCAGGCTGGTGTGATAAAGAAAAACTTGTGCATTTTACTCCAAAAAGATTTTTTGCCTCATAACGTAAGATTTCAGTTACAGCAAGCAGAGGACTTCTGTGCATTGAAACAAATGAATGAAAGCAGCAAGGGTGAGATTTATTTTGCTTCATATTTTATTGTCTGGAAATGGCTGAACTCATCTAATCAATTATTTCATAGATTTCTAAAGTTACGGTCATGGAGGAAATGGTGATTGTATTTCTGTGCTATTGCAGGTGTCTGTGATACTTTATGAAATACCCAAGCCAGATTTTGTATGTATCAGACATAATCCCTAGGAATTTTCTGAATCATATTTATTTCACTTTGATTTTCTTTCCATCATGAGCATGAGATAAAAGAATGCATTGCTCTCAGGTAGTTGAATTTGGTTCCCTGGGATATTCTGTGAGCATAAGATGGATAGAGCAAGTCACGTATTCATCAGTACCTTGATATTGCTCCTAAACTGGCTTTTTGCCTGCTGAGAACACCTCCATACTTGGTAATATGAAAAAGTTTTGCTGCACTGGTCAGCAATTTTTTTATCGTCTGTGCTTTTACTTTTTTCTCTGAGTGATGGAAAAGAACAAACACAGAATCTGTTCAGAAGTTTCAGATCTCTGTCATAGGAGGTTTACCACTGTGAAAAATACAAATAGCAAATTCAGAGTTTAAGGCCCTCCTTAAGTATTCTGACATCCTGTTTGTCTCAAATATTTCAACTCAGATCTACTGTATTAACTTGGTTTTGACCAAAGAAAGTCCTCCAGCAGGCCATTTGGTTCTGATGCACGGACCACAAGAGTGAGAACCATTCATCTAACTTCAGATATTGCTGGTGTACATGTCTACAGCTAAACTAGTGACCTTGAAGTCCTTTTACAGCAAGTAGAGAGAAATAGGTGGTTTTAGGTCATGATTCATCTGGCCTGTTTAGATGTTTCTTATAAGGTGAGGAGAAACACAACCTATGATTACCCATTTCTCTTCATTAATAAAGAGGACCAAGGATTTTCAATGCCGTTATGTGCACTGTAGATTGTAGAAAGCTTGGTAAGATGTTCTGTCAGATCCCTCCTACTAGAAGCTGAATGTATTACGCCCCTTTCTACAGTTTTGTGGTGGGGTTTTTTCTTTTATTCGTTCTTACTGTTAAAAATGTTACCTATTTCTCTTTTGAATTTATTTAATGATGGCTGGTGCAATTGATGGGTCTTACTGTATTCAAGATTTAGAAGTCTATTTTTAACAGATCGGTAGAATTTCATAGAAATCATTACTAAGCCAGATTTGTCACAAAGATCAAAGAATACAAATGGAACATTAGAGTTAGAAGTGGAAACAGCCTGCTCTTTGTTTTCTAAGACAAAGTCAAATAGGATCATAATAGAAACTTATTTATGTTTTCTCATCATTTTCTTGTTATACTATGTGTTATCATGAAAATTGTAGTCGATAATATTCCAGATAAAGTATTCGTTTCAGTAGAAACTTTAAGTCTTCAGTTAAACTGTGGAAGTATAATTCTTAGCAATATGTGCTGTTCAGGGAATCCAAGACCCAACTCTGTAGTCTCTGTTATGAATTCTTGCAGGTATTTTATCCTGAATGACTTGTGGTCTCCTTTTTTACCCGTAAAATTTTAGATTTCTTTTTTGTTTCTTCCAGTATAACTGAGACTTGTAAACCTGTTACGTTACTTATAGTTGCTTGTGCCTTGTACTTCCAAAGATTTTTTTATATATTAATTTTGGTTATCATTTTACTATGTTTCTTCCTGATCATTGACGTATTTAAGTATCTAAAGATGAAACTTATATGCAGATAGGGACTTGAGTTTAATCAGTTTAGGTTTTAGACTCCTATATATGCTAAAAAAATACAGTTTGGGGACTAAAATTTATTAAGCCATTTTGCTTATTGAAACGGGGACATATTCTTGAGTCTAAAAGATCTGTACATCTTTGACAATTGTACCGTATTAGATTTCTCACTATCCTCTATTGGTATAATGTCACATTTGTCACTGTTTAGTTGTGGTAACAGCTAATATCTCAAAAAAGTTACATTCTCCTCAGACACCTTAAATGTAGGTGAAAGAACCATAATGTAACACCTTTGCAGATATTCTCCATACTACAGAAGTGCTGTGCTAGTGGCTCCTTTACTTTCCCTCTCCTTCTTGTGGGGGACATGGTTAGTGAGTGCCTGTTGCCCTTCCATTTTTCCCTAGAGCAGTGGTGTCTGAACTATTTTGATGGTGAACCCCATCAGTAAAAAATTTTTGAGGACACCCCACCAATATATCTATGTGTATATATTTATAAATTACAAATATGTACTACTCTGATTCTAAAGTTTTTCTTCCTGCACGCCAGTGAATTATCTTGTGTACCTCCTGGGGTGCATGCACTCCACTTTGAAGACCACTGCCCTAGTGGAATAGTCCCTTGGCATTATGGGCAGAGCTGACAGTGTTAAATAGTTACCCCAGGAAGGAGTAACCATTTCTTCTGTCAACCAGGCCAGTGAAAAAAATGTAGTGCAAATTTACTTACTGCCAGCAACCGTCTTAAAATATGAAGTTCCATAAATGTTACTAGGAAACAGCTAAAAATACTCTCATACTGTAACAGAGTCTTATTTGCCTGTTGTAGCTGGCATTGATAGCATTTCTATTATTAGCTCACTGTAGTTCAGCATATGCCCTCTTTGGCTCTGATTCATGAAACCTACCAGTGTGCAGCCACGCTCAGTGCTGCATGGGACTTTAATTCCTGCTAATTCAGATTTTTGTGGAACAAGGAAAGTGGAAAAAGAGATTCCAGACAAGGAGCTTTGCCCCTTCCATTCTACCTGTGTATTTCATCACAAACCTAGATTTTAGGCTCTTAATGCACAGACTCAATCAAACACACCAAGGAGCAACTGATTTTTCAGAACCATGGTTCTATCTTAGTATAGGTTTTACTTGTAGATACATGCATTTTCTACATTTTTTTTTCCTAAAAGCTACTTTCTATTCCAAATTTTTTCACTTGGAATTCCAAGTCTTTGTTTCAAAGCTAATATTTTGTGAATTTTTAGAAAGAGTTTGTAGTAACAATCTTTGTGTACTATGTATGCATGTTAAACACAATTTAAGATGTCTTTTCATTATCTGCCATTGCCAATCATATGTATAAATTAAAAGCATTAATATGTTTGAGACACTTAATGATTCCTTATGGTCCGTAGAATGTTATTGTTCTTAGAACACTGTGTGAGGGAATTTTGTATTACTAGTTAACATAGCTGTGTGAGGGAATTTTGTATTACTATTTAACATAGTCTTGTGGAATGAATCTATAGTTATCTGTACAATGTTGCAGCAACTTGACAAGGTCTTCACTCTAGAATGATGGTATTTCTTTTGTTTATGGATTTCTTATGATTTTGATAACAATATAAGAGATCTCCTAACACTCACGTTTTTACAAAATCTCTCGAAAGTTATTATTAAGTTCTTCCAAATATGCTGTGACTGTCATTAGGTTGATCTTGATAAGCTTTAGGAAGATTAATGATGTGTGTGAGGCTGCAGTTTTCTGAAAAAAAATGCTGTTCCCTGTTATCAAACTGTTTGCTGCTATTACTGAATTCAAATGCTGGGTCTACAGTTATCTGTATACATGAACTCTGTTAAGGATAAAGCATGAGACGTGATAAATGATTCAAAGGTGGGCTTTAGATTTTGTTACTTTTGCCTTATCCAGCAATACTGAAAATTAGTTGCTTGTTGCTTAATAAATATTGAGGGTATTTAAAACGTTTTTCCACTATGTGCAAGATAAGACAACAATACTCAGACTTACTGGATATTGGTAGAGGTGCCCTTGGGATGCTGGAATCCCTACCTGCTCTTCACTGTCTTGCCATATGCTGGGCTACTTATTTGCCTCATGTGTACCACTGAATCACAGTTTCCTCTCCAGATGTTCTTTTAGAACTGAGTTCTCATTTGTGTATTAGTTTACACAGAATTGACCTTATTATTTGTCAAGATTTAATGAACAAGAGAGTATGCATATTTAAAAACAATTTTATAGTTAAGAATAAAGTTACAAAAGATAAAATGACAAACTAGAGTGATTGACAGTAAATATTTTCCTCTGCTATTTGAGCACTTCAGGTAGCTTGTGACATTTACAAGTTAGCTTTTCAGCCAAATGCAGCAGAATGCTCTAGAGAGTTTTCATGGGTATGTTTTCCTGTGGAGAAGATGTTCTGTCAGAACGCAGTCCCTGAGGCTGGGAAGTTCTTCCCTGCAGGATCTGTGGCTACTCAAACCTCTCTCTCCCCTGCAGTGTGGGATACAGAAAGCACAGCTAACCATGTCCTGTTTCAGTACTTCTCCACTGTTGAATTGGAATGCTTCACAGTCTTGTTGGGTAGGACTTTTTTTCTTGGTGTCTTGTGTTTAAGAAGCCTTTGCTGGCTTCTTTGCTCCGTTGTGATACCTGTAGAGATTGTATTACTTCTTCTGACCTACACTGCAGATAATCAGTCTCAGTTTGTGTGAAGATGAAAACTCAAGGAGATGTCCACTGTCTGGTTTCCTCCCACTTAGGACCTTTATCCAAGGAGAAGACTAACCCCTGTTCTCTCAATGACCTCTCTACTGATGTTGTACAGTTGTGATAGATTGCAACTGCTGTACAGCTTTAGGGCAGAGAATGACTGCTGAGGATCAGCAGTATAATAGCCTGCACACCATGGGGGAGAGGGCGTACTCTGCGTCTTTGCAGTTCTGGATGGCTTTGTTGGCCAGGTATGAGTTTACGTTTCTGGTGAGATCACTGTCTTTGCTATATCTCTTCTGCTAATTCCTGAGAGGACTTCACTGTGTTGGTCATGGAGGCCTAGGCTGCTTAGGGCACAGTACTGCAGGTGTAGTCACTACGGTTGAAATAGCGGGTTTTTTGGTAGTTTGGCTATATGTTAGTGCAGAGACTTCTGGATGCAGGGTGCTGCAATCCCTGGAAAGTTGCAGGTCTTTGTGGAAGATCTCTCCTTTGAAGGAAATTATCCTGGCTAAAGGACAGATCAGGTTGTCCTTCCTTTCAAGAGTGCCCAGACATCTTACACTCCCTTTGTCTTCTGTCTCTCTCTCCCCTCCCCCTCCCCTTCAGCTAGCTGAAAGAAACTTTACAAAATATTATTTTTAATGTAGAAATTAAATTGTGGACAGTTAATCTCAGAGTTAATTATTTTTTAAAATTGCCTAATAAAAAACTTTTTAATAACTTTATCTGCAAGGTGGACCACTGTATTGTGAGTACTGTACTACACTGAGGTTTCTGAAGGAACTACATTTGAAGACTAAGAATTAAAGTTGTCTGCACAAAACCTCTCTGTGAAAGATCACATAGTCACTAAATCATTGAGGTTAGAAGGGACTCCTTGAGATCGTCTCATTCAAACACCTGCTCAAGCAGAGCAGGGTCACCTAGAGCAAGTTGCTCACAACTATGTCCAGTCAGGTTTTGAAAATCTCCGAAGATCGAGACTTGACAAAGCTCTCTGCACAACCTGTGCCAGTGTTTGACTAGCCTAACAGTCAAAAGGCATTTTCATATGTTCAAATGAAATTTCCTGGGTTTTTTTTTTTGCTCATTGGCTGTCAGGGGGCACTACTGAGAAAAGTTTGGCTTCCTCTTCTCCATCCCCTCCAGTCAGGTATTTATAGAGATTGATAAGATCCCCCCAAACCTGGTCTTCTCCAGCCTCAGGACTCCTGGCACTCTCAGCCTTTCCTCATATCAAAGAGGCCCTTCATCATGTTTGTGGTCCTGTGCTGGACTATCTAGGTCTGCTAGTACTGTTTCCCTTGAAAGTATGATTTTAATTAGATGAGCAGCATTCTCATAATTGTGTGAGTCTGCTTCTGATTTGCAATGCCTTTGACTTTTACCTCACCCTCCAACGGATTTTTTTCATCCCATAAATTTTTCACTTTCTCCAACAATCCTGACTCTTGCAGACCTATCATTTAGAAACATAACTACTTCTTGCTTTCCATCCTCCCTTTCTTTTGCTGTGAGGCTGTGGTGGGTTTTTTTTAACAAATGCCCTTCAACACATACTTGTCTAACTAGGAGTTTCATTTTGTTCTTTCTTCTTAAGTCCAATAAAAAAGGCAGAGAAAAACCATGAGTGATTTCACAAACAAAAAAAAAATTAATAAACTGAATACAAACAGATCCATGTACTAGTCACACCTATGAATAATTATCAGTCACAAATCCATTCTATAGTTTTAGTACATTAAATTAAATTTTATGTTTTTACAAAAATACTGCCTGACTCAGACTGCTCTACTTGTTGCTCATTCCTTATTCATATCCTTGGTGATGAATTTGGACAGTATTCAGGGAGCGTTGCTTAACTAGGATGCTTAAGGCATGAGGAAGGCATTCTGCCTAACCTCATTTAGTTTTACTCTATTTTTTTTGTTTGGGGGATATTATTCCCACAGCTGGGGGGGGGGTGGAAATCAACAACATAATGACAAAGTTAAATGTAATAAATGTTGCAAATGTTAAGCATTCATAGTTAAAAATATTCTTTTGCAATTATTTTCAAGACAGGGGTAGTGCAGAACAAAAAAGTATATACTGCCCAATAGCATCCTCATCTTACTTTCAAACCCAGAATATTTAAATATCCTCAAAATGAAGAAAATCTATGGTTTTTATCTACAACTATAAACCAGAAGTACTTCACAGGGATGTCGTGGGACAAAAGTTCTGCATGGACACACCTATAAAGATGAAAATTTGTGACAATCTTTTGAACATTTTTGCATCTTCTAGCGGTAGTCCTTCATATAACGGTCTTTTAACTTCTGGTAGTATGCAGGTGCTAGAACATTTTCATTTTCTGCATATTTAACTTGAATGTTTATAATTATACAAATTTATATGCATGCACTCTGAATAACATAGTTGATTACACTATTCACAGGTATTCAGAAGAATGGATATTTTTAAATGTGCTTTGCTGGTTATACTGTATTTTACTACTTTATTTTGAAACAAACTAATATAATTAGCTTTTGATTATTTATTTCAGACACAGCCCTCTTTTTTCCATCCTTCACGGGAAATTCTTATTTGGAACTACCTTCTCTGACATCTGTGTCTGAGACCAGGACTGCATCTTGGCAGGAAGCAAGCAATCTGACTACTCTGTACTTGACAGTGAAAACAACTGCTCTAAATGGAACAATTCTTTACAGTGAGTACCAATGATACTTGAAGCTAAGTATTAGTTTTAGCTCCTTCAGGTCCTTATTAACTTTACTGTTATTCAGCTGGTATTTGCATAGCAGCAAAATCAGTCATTAAAACACAGTACAAGCCTTTTGGTATTCTAATGCATGATGCATTATAAAATTTGAACCATCATTCTTTGTGCTACTGTGGAAAGTTCTTTAATTTATGACTCATTGAACAAAACATAACTCATCCTCCGTGACAACAACTGAAAACACTGCTTCCTGACAAGAAAGAACATAGTAAGCATACGATTGCGGTAGTACGTGTTACAGGCTTAAAATACAAATATTGAAGAAGTTTTGAACAATTTATTACAAAGAAACAGCTTCTTCATAGTTGGATTGAGACTTACTTATTACAATTGAGATCCTCGTTCCAAAGATTTTTTGAGTTGCCGAACTATTTTAAGTTTGGCAAATTTGCCATTTTTCAAAGTGTTGACTGTGATTTCACACTTCAGAGGACCCTGAAGGGTATACTTGCAGACTTGGGCATATGCTTGTTAATAGTACATAAGAATGTTGCTTCTTGCCTGCATATTTTATTCCTCAGTATATGGCATGAACTTCTGAGACAGTATGCTTTTCACTAGTCAGCAAGAATGACAGACTTCTCTGACAGCTGAATATTTTGTTATATATTTTATCTTGTAATTTCTACCTAAATGGAAAACCTGCAAAGTGAAGTGATTTCTTCCTGAACCCAGAAAGAACTAGAAAAATATGTTTCTGCAATATGAGTGATATAGATTTACTCCAGAAAGAAAAAATCATTAGGAGCATTCTCTGTTCACTGCAGCTCCCCAGGTTTAGTCTACACAAAGAAGTCTTGTTGACTTAATATAAATTATTATGATTAATTTTTGTTAATTTTATATTAAACTGGAAGTAATATATGTGAACTTACCTGTACTATGTAAATATTTATAAGCCAGGGTTAAAAGTAGTACAAGCTTTGTGGCATTAATTAATTATGGCATTTATTATTATCTGTGTAACACTTTCTTTAATGTAAAACACTGTAGCCCCAAATTGAAAGTTAATGTTCACTGCTTTTCAAAATGTTATCTCAAATCTATGAATGTTATAGCTGGGCTGTTGCTGCAGCTCCCTAAACTGCATGGCTGCAGAATTTGCTAAGAATCATGAATAAGTGGTGATGTGGCTGTTCATTATGTTGAAGTGTTTTATGCTTGTTAGTTATTTCAATTTCAAGAGGAGTTCTTTGTCCTTCAAGAAGAGTACAAGGAAGGTCACTCGAACTACTTTGAATATATTTGGCATTTAATGATTTTGTTTGCCTCATCACTGCAAAATAGTATAAGAACACTACTAGCTGAAAATGGTAATATCTACTTGTCGTGGCTTAACCCCAGCTGGCAGCAAAGAACCACGCAATACTGCTCTCTCACTCCTCCCCTCTCCCTAGTGGGACGGAGAGGGGATTCAGAAGGAGAGAGTCCAGTGGAGGGCTACGAGGATGATGAGGGGACCAGAGCATCTCTCCTACGAGGAGAGGCTGAGGGAGCTGGGCTTGTTCAGCCTGAAGAAGAGAAGGCTGAGAGGGGACCTAATAAATGCTTATAA
>Ga0181612_134243_pt1 | contig 11562 bp, 4 predicted proteins | sample HoacroProtozoa21_FD_119630 | JGI IMG/M metagenome (GOLD analysis project Ga0181612, IMG submission 119630) | Hoatzin crop microbial communities from Cojedes, Venezuel. Combined Assembly of Gp0051906, Gp0051904, Gp0051908
AATCTTTCTATCTTGACACCAATATACTTCACATAACCCAAGAGAATTAAAGGCCTGTTTGAAGTTAGAACACGTACATGACACACCATTTGGAGGAGTATTTACTTTTTTCAACAGACATAAGTATTAAGCACAGGTGATGGATTCAGATCTGCAGGAATGAACGGAGGCTGGAATGTCTAGACGACCAGGAAAGCATAACACAGGTGTGACAACTCTGCTCGACTATCACATTCCAACATTTTCAGTATAAACTAAGTAACTTCCATCATCTGTTGATATAAAAGCAGAAGAGAGAAAACATATTTGGCTCTGTCTACTACAAATGTCTACTCTTAACAATTTAGTTTGAAGCTAACTCTCCTTTTCATATTTGGGTTGGATGCTTCCAAGTCCACCTGGGGATGGCTCAGCTCTCTGACTACCCAGTACAACAGTTCTCGGTTCAGAAAACACTTCAAATTCTCTGTCACTGCTTTAGCCAGATTGCTCATATTTGAATGCTTTTTATGTGGATGTCCTACTGGACAGCAGGTGATTTTCTGCTCAAGAGAAAATTTGTATTTGACATTTACACTCTTAACTTTTTGAATCCCTTACCAATGTATGTGTACTATGATTTCTCATGTACAAATCAAGCAAAACACACTATCTTTCCTCAGACAACTTTGAAAACCAGAAACAACAACAAACCAGAAATCAGCCAATTACCAACAGCATGAAGGCAAAGGGAATCAACAAGGTGGTAACTCCAAAAGTAAAATCTATGGGCAGTATTTGCAATAAAAGGGGGTTTGCCACTAATCTTGTACCTTAAAAGAGACTACCACACTCTATAAACTCCTCAGTTCTATAGTGCTATAATGTCAGATGTATATTAAATAAATCTGGAACTACTGTGTTTCTGTACACAAGTAAGGCAATTAAAAGGTATCTAGTCCTTAAAGCAGTACCACAGAAAAAATATATGGAACAAGTATTTTGCATCTCTGCTTTAATTCAATGTTGATAAGGAGCTTCGCCCCAATTCTAAAAAACACCGTTCACAGGAAAAAGATGGGATTTGCTTTGAAAAGCTCATCTGAAGCTTATACTTAAGGACTATATGGCAAGTGATTTAAGTACAGTTTACCTGTTCTGGATTTCAAGTAATAGAAAGGGAAGTTTTATTTTCCCTATCATATATCTGCAGTCTAATGTGTTCAGCAGACAGTTTATCAGTAAAATCTTCTTCAATAATTAATATTTGATTATTCCTGTACTAATTTCATATGCTTTGCAAAATATTCCCAAATTAATAATTTAATTTTCATCAGCTAATTAAAATGTATTAGAGCACATTTGCTATTACAAATCCATGAAAAAGAGACAATTTAACAAATGCGTTAAACTAGTACCAATACAATTTTTTTGGAAATGACAGAGCTGTAAACAACAAATCAGTCCCTTCGGAAAACTAACAGTGACTTGCTCCCAAAGACTGACCTGCGAGTTAGTGGAGGGGCAGGAGTCTGGACAGCAGAACTCTCCCACGACATTTACAAAGTTGCAGTTTATTAATACTACTGCTAAGAGCAGAACCTGGTCTGACTGACCAAAACAACTTATTGACCCTGTTTAGAGGTAAAAACAAAGGCACAGATTTTAATGGCAAGTAAGCATTTAGGCCACCTGCGAATTACTGTCAACCTGCGACAGGACCTTGGCACCTGAGTGAAACCTGTGCTTTTGAAACTCGCCCTACAGCCATACACAGCCGAGATGTCTGACAGCACTAGTGTGACTGCTCTTCTTCACCTTTAGGAGTGCTCCACTTTTCAGAGATGTCTATAATGCAAAAGTACCCTGCATGTAATCATGTGACAATTAATTTTCAATAATTTCATTATATTCTGGGTTTTGGAAAGTCTGCTGTTCCAGTGACCGAGAAACTAAGTTTTTGAAGTTAGCTTTCAAACAAAAAAACATTATCTTAAAGGTTGTTATGATAAATTGTATGCAGAGTACTGGTGTATTGCAACCATACAGTTATGCCCAACTTCTTGATCAGGCTATCCCAGAAAGCCTTGTCCCTTCCTTCCAGATTTAAGTTCAAAGTCAAAGTCACAGCAAACTTTTGACTGACCTTGGCTAAAACACATGTGCAAGGTAGAGCTTTCACTTGGGTATCTGCTAGCCCACCTCTGGCTCCCAGTGACAACCAGATATTCAGCTGCAGCTATGATGAAGGATGAGAACTTGGCATACCTGAAGCAGCCAAATTGGAAAAAGTTTACTCCAGACTTGAGGGGTAAAGAATCACATTCTCTGCTTTGACTGGCCAGCTGGAGCAAGAGAGGCAAATTTTCTTTGCATTCACTGGCTGTGAGCTCATTGGCTATTCAAACTTCACTGTAGCAACAGAACTGTCCAAGTGACTCTTGGACAAACGCAAACGCTGCAGGACTGAAGCCCTTCACAAACACATGGTGGCTGGAGCTCCAGTTGTGGGCATACACGGAAATTACGCAAAATTCGGCCATCAGAAATGGAAGTAAAAAGAGCTAATACTGGGATTTAATCCCTACACGCTGGGATTATTTTTAACATTTTCTCTCCTCCTCTAATTTAGCTCAAAAGAGAGCCCACAGGTGGTAAGAACAGGTGGAGAAATGGTGAAGCACACAGGCAACAGGCAGCAAAAGAAAGACATGTTCCATTGGGAACATGTCAAGATAGAGGGAAAGATGTAGAACTCCAACCAGAAAGTTATGATCATGGTTAGTTTCAGATTAGTTTTGTTTATTGGAAATTCCAAGAGGCTGATACGAGGCATTATTGTATGAGAATTCCATCTTCCATTACAGCTACTCATTCATCTCCAGTGTTTCCTATTTGTTCCAGAAGTCAGCTGAAAGCTCTCATTCCATGAAGCCCATATTTTGGGACACAATCCAGAGGTTAAATGAAAACTGTATTTTGCAAATGGTACTCATCTGTTAAAAGAACACCATACTACTCCTTGTCTTTCGGACCCACCTTAATCTGAAAAAGCTTTACTGGGAGCAGAGTTATTCATTATTCATGCTCATTCAAGAATGCCACTACCAACTGCAAATCACTTTATTATTCATGCTAGTTCAACAATACTACTAGCAACTGCAAATCATCATCACAACATTCCCTGAAAGCATGGCTAATAAAACAACAAGGTAAATGGTAACATTTACCAACCTCATACTCCATTACAGGATCTATTCTTCAGCTAACAGAATATGTAGAATCACATGCCATAATAAGAGAGAATGTAAAACATTCAAAGCATGTCTTCAAAAAAAATAAAAGAGCTTGGATTTTTTTTTCCCCTACACACATAACCCATGAGTATTATGATTCAGCAAATTTGGTTTATTTACTGCTGCATTGCTTGCTTTCATTTTAAGGGCACATCTTATTCAGCATCACTTATGCAGGCATAAATAAACTCTAGATTGCTAAAAATTACGATAACAGACACCAGATCTCTTTCTCAAAAAGAACTGCTGGATTCTAGAAGACTTCTGTGCAAGAATACCACCTGATGTTAGACATGTTAATGAAGGAAAGGCCATATATCCCTGTGAGCTAAATAAGTATTATTTTCCCAATTTTATAGATGGAAAGCTGAAAGTAGAGATTAAAATCCTGAAACTGGCAAGTTATTTCATCAAGTGTTTGATTATCAGTTGTGAGCAGTCCCACTCAGGTGAGTAAATACTTCACTTCTGACTTGCAAGCAATTTTTTCCAACTGTTCCCACCCACCCTCACCCCAAGTGTGTTAGAATAAGCTCAGCCAGGTAATGGCTAGTCAGAAGAAAAACACCACTTCTTTTTAGGAACCGACACCAGCTCAGACTTGTTCTTTTCTCAGTCTGCACCTTGGAGAAGTTCAGGAAACTTCTAATTTCTACACAGAAACTGTCTCCTAAAAAAGCCTAAAGTAGATTCACTTACATCTGGGCTCTGGAAGCACCTGGATCTGGCACACCCTGCGACTGCAGAAAGGGAATGAGACAGGTGAGCTGGTGAGGAGCTGTGACATGTTTCTGGGTTTTCCTTAGGTCTTTGTCTTCTTGGAAAACACAGGCAATTATTAGCGCTTATTATCTAGCTATTTCGTAAATTCCTTACAAAGGAGTGAACACATCCAGGCTCTCAGTTAACTTGCCAAAAGTTAGACTGCCAGGCAGGTAACAACAGAAAAAGGTGCAGAGGGCTCGTTTGTTCTGAAGAAAAAGATAACCCGACTCTTTTCAGATCAAATATTTGGAAGCATTAAATTACAATAATTTGGAATAATGTAAAACTTGTAATTTTTTTACTCTTTCCCAGTATATATTAGTAAAACGAATTATACATTGTAAATACAGTAATGTCTTATCCACACCTCTCAACGTTTCACACCATTGTGATATGACCACATAACGTGCTCATTTTCTCTTCCCTTCCAGATATATGAGTATGCAAATTCAAGGGGTTTAAAACAGACTAAGACCAAATTTATACAAATGATGCTCTGTTGGCAAATATATCTCTTATTCTGATGTGTAAAATTACGTATAAAGAACTGCAACATGTCAAATGAATTTCGTCCCATTTCCCCACATCTGCAGCTCCATTAGGAGGCCCAGTGCTATCTACTTGCCACATGTATACCTGTTCAAAAGATTGCTGAGAATTCTGCTTGGCATGGAGCCAAGACAAGATACTAAGGCCTATTAACAGTGCATCATGACTGTGAATTAAAGAATCCTGTTGAACCATAAACTGTGTAGAAAGAAAATGAGAAAAATAATAAAATGCGATCAGAGGGTTAATATATTTTTATTAGTCCCTGGCAGCAGACTAGTAATAGACTATTTAAACATGTACAGCAATACAACTGACTTTTGTCAGATGCATAGTGGTGAAAAAGTCTGCAGACAGTAGAGTATTTATAGCTAATAAAAAAAAAAATAGAACCTGACTAGACTTAGCATAGATTTTATCTGTATTTCTCAAGCTGATATTCTCTGGAATGTGGAAATTTGCAACAGGAATCAAAACATTACCGAATGCTTCCAGGCTGTCAATGACTATAATTACACAGCAAGCACTGCTGGGAAACTAGAATTCTCACTTGAAAATCCCAAAATATCTAAAAAGCTCAAAACACAACTCTACCCCCACCAAGCTCTGTCTAAACAAGGTGAAAATAGCTGTTCCATGCACAGAAAATTTGACCAGTCCAGAAAATGAATGCTGCAAGCTAGAGCCATGTCTCTGTTAGTGGCTGCAAAAAGTCGTATTTCGAAGTATGTCTGGCCCATTAGTCAAGAATTTTATAGCAAGTTTCAGAAATAAAATTACTACTTTTTTCATACTAGATTATAAAATGAGCATAAAATATTTTATTTATAAGTTAGATTTTATATTTCCTCAAAGATTTAAGTCCTGAGAAGCCAGATTTTATGGTTGCAGAAAGTCTTGTACTTAAGTACCAAAAAGACTGTATTTAAAAAAACAAGGATGTTTAAGAAGTTCCAGGCTCTTTTTCTGGCTTTCCCATTTGTGTTCTGTGACACTGCAAAGCTAATATTAATTAGTTTTAGCTGCTAGCACATTTGAGAAGTTAGTGGATAAAGAGTTTATGAACACAACTAAAGATTCTCCAAGTAAATACAAACAGAAAGTCACAACATTAGCTGAGTATGGAAACATTAACGGTACGTTTTTGTTATCCTCCTCCCCCGCCAAAATGGTCTTACTGTTTACTTGTGAAGATATTTATATATATTTATACAGAACTTACAGACAGAAAGGCAAAACATCAAAGAAAAAGGAGAAAATAAAACATGGCCTGTTTACCACTCTTCATTCTTTCCCCTCTCCCCCTCAATCGAGTGCCTTTCCTGTGCTTACCTTGCTCTGATCTTTCAAATCCACCCAACTGGACAAGAACCATCTGCTGCAGCACCACAGCCCACAAGGCCAGGAATAGCATGGAGAACCATAGCATCACGTAGCCCACAGGCTGTTTTCTCATGACTGCTGAAAACACGTCCAAGAGCCAGGTCACGCTGCCTTCCATCTCCCACAGAACAGACTGCAGTGACTCAGGATCCTTCTGGGTCACAAGAAGTCTGCTGGGCCAGCGTGCTGCTGCCGTACACAGAACTAATTCACCCCTCTTATGGCCACTACGCCAAACCTATTTTCAAATCATTTAAATGTGTTCTGGCAGACAGCTATGACAAATAAGTGCCTTTCAGCAGCAGACTGAAGTGAAACTTTGGGACATTCAAGGAGAACAGACATGCAGTTCAGTTTAACGCTGGACAACTCATTTTTGTTAAGGTGTTTTTTTTAAATGATACTTCATCAAACTACAGCAAATGCTGTAGTGGTATCACATAAAAACATTTTCTTTGCATTTCTTGAGGACCTCTTAGAATAAAACCTAGAGTCCCAACACCTTGCTGTGCTAAAACAATAGCTATTTTAGTGATTTCATTAATGTGCTCTAGGTCAGTAAAGCATGCACATATTTATATGAGTTGACTTCATAAACAGACTATAAAAACGATACAGAGAAGGGGAGAGGTTACTGACAGAGTCACACACACAGACACAGAAATCAACCAAACTGCGAAAAAGCCCAAACAACTCCTCAAGTATTTTCAAAACCATTTTCTTGAAAAAGATCCAGGTACCACTGGAAGACAAGAGAAGGACTTTCCCATTGGTATTTTATATGGAAGCAACTGAGATACGAAATCTTCATACAGAAAGACAGCTTTAATGAGCAAGTTAAATAGCATTGCCTTTCTTTGGTGTTATTCTTCATATTCTTTATGTAAGAGGTTCACCACAGTCTCCCTCTGATAAGACTCTAGTGACGGCAGTATCAAAACTGCATTGAGAGCATCCGATATAAAGTGATACCATGACTACCTAATTCACGTCATAAACATTGACTATTTTGCCATTTAAAAATATGACCGATAGCTCCATTAAAACTTTTGTACTATACCAAAACAAGTTGAAGATACATGCAGTGAAGTACAGGAATACCAAAATGACTTGTTTCATTACTTAAAAAAAAGTATTTTAAAAGCCGGTATAAAATTCTGGAGTATCACAGAAAGGCAGCACAAGCAAGCTTATTTCAATACAATATCACTGCTAACAGCTCAAGAACAAGAAAAAAGGAGGTAAGGAAAAAAACAATTAAACTATTTCCCCAAGTATTTGTTATGTCTGCTAAAGGACAGAAAGAAGGTGACTGGTAGCATCAAGATAAGGAATAAATGAGAGTTTGGGAAGTCACCATGCTCTGTATACCGCCATTGCAAATTGGAAATTACTTCCAGTAGTGTTTTCTTCACTCAAAAGGGGTCCCAGCAGTTCCAAACACAGAAGTACATACAAAACCCACCACAACTTTGCTGGCTGCTAGTCAGTCTTTTGCTGTTGACAGGCATTTCCTTAACAGCTATAAGCAATATAGCAAACTTGATTTGTAGACTTAAAAAAATATGTCGACTTCAAGTATTGCTACTTGTCCTGAACACAAATGTCAGGACATATGGGAAAAGCTCTTCATTTGGGACAAGTGAGGAGAAAAGCACAGTGGAGGTCATACCTCAGACAATTATGTTCTTGTTCCAACCCAGAGATCTGTGGTCCTTTAACACCACAAGGTACTCAGCTTTTTCATGACAGCAGCCTTCTCCTTTCAAAGGTAAAAATAACTCAGTGCTAATGACAACAGAAACTTAATGCCTGTGCTTACAAATCAACTAGACACACAAAGTAAGAACTCTTAGGCAGTGCACTGCAAGCCTGAAGGAAGCAGGATTGACCTGCTTGCTGCAGCTGGTGGGTCTTCCTGCTTCCCCTGCTGCAGAACCCCGATGAGACCTCGTCTGCCCCAGGACTACAGAGGGATGCAGAAAGGGAGAGTGCAATGCTGCCAGCAGACCAAAATCGCACAGCTACTGTGCTACCCAAGCAATTATTTACGTGTATTGGCTTTCTGTATCTATAGTCAGGTATCTCAAGCTCAGAGGAGCTTATTTTCTGTTTTGAAGGCCCTGATGCTCCAAAGCAAAGACTCTGAAACAACTGCTGAGTCTCAGTAACTACTATAAGTTCTGTGAATTCTGAAGCATTGTTCATAGATACCACGTCCTTCCCTGCTCCCTTTGAGGGCAGCTACAAGTTCAGCTGCAACCATTCACGTGGGAAGCTCTGCCGGGTTCTGCTTGCTTACAAACTGCTCATGCAACAGCAATATGACTGAGTGAAAAAGCTCCCAACTGAGACTAAAGAGCTCTTTGATGAAAAGAGAGAAATGTCAACCTGAAGAGACCGAGCATTTTCTGATGGGAATATCCCCATGGAAACTCTCACAAATCTCATATGTGACACCATATATTTTTTAAGTAAGAGTTCAGGAGGCTCATGTAAATTATTTGCACAGAAAAAAATCAGATAAGCATACACAGAAACTGTACGAAAAGAATACAAGCTGTGAATGAACAAATCAATTACCTTAAAACACTGAGCTACAGAAATAAAGGCCAACATTTTTTACTTGTTCAAGCTCCACACATTCATTGTCTGATTTGTCAAAATTCTTAGCATTTTATAGCACTTTCTAGATTCAAACAAAGTGCCTGCTGAGCCTTTGATTGACAATATTTAACATAGAAAAACTCTCTCAAGTTGGGTATTGAGAAAAGAGAACTGGGAGAATATACAATAAGAAGCTACACAAAAACAATAGGTTTCGCTGATTTATTGGGCATTAGAGAAAAATTCTGTAACAAAGGTACTCCGATAGAGAAGCATTCAATTACTTCAACCATATACTTCTTCGTGCATTTCCTTGCACATCCTCCCACACTGATCCTACTCCTTTCTCCAAGGATCATCAGCAAAGACCAAGATTAAGTAAAACACCAGGCAAAATTCCCATTTCAGTAAGGCTTTTAAGCACATGCTGAACTTCAAGTATTTAAACTGTCCAATTCATAGTTGAAAAGACATTGAAGATCTTTAAGGACCAGAGATGCGACCCTTACCATCTCTAAAATTAAGTCCTTGTTTAAGAGCTTTGCTGAATCAAGGCTTAAACATTAAGAAGTATTACTAACAGCTGATCCCCCAAAGAATCCTTGTTGAATCTTATGCTTTTCCCTTACGACAGAAGTATCTGCATGCACTTCAGCCTGCCTGATGGCCCATTTTTCACTCTCCACACTTGGTACTAAACTCTGCAAAGAACATCTTTCACAAGACACTGCAGAGGAAGCTGCAGAAGAAATGTGACATCCAGGAAGGTCAAGAGCACAAAATCATATGACTGATACTAGTATTTCACCAATATGGAATGCCAAAAATAATCAGGAATTAATTTAGGCCAGATTTTTCAAATGAGATGCCTACAGTCAGATTCCTAGCCTAGATTTGAATGCTGACCTTAGCACTGGCCAGTTTTCAGAGGTGTTGAGAACTTGCAAAGCTCAGTGTTTCAGAATTTCAACATCACTGAAACATAAATCATTTGCTGAAGTACCTAAATATGAATTATGTAACGTAACTTCAGGATGGACTGTCTTGCTTTAAAATTTTGTTGAGAAAATTAAAATTCATCACTACTTTATTCCAATGAAATGACCATTAGAAGCACCCCAAACCCAGTGGTGACTTTCCGCTTTATAGCAGTACGCAGCCCCAGCACTGTAGCTACCTGAAACCAAGTTTCAGTAGCTAGAAAGCTACTTTCAGAATTATGCTCTACAGCTAGTTTTCAACATGGAAACAGAAAAAAAGCACTGACATTCCTCGTTGTACATAATTTCAAATCATTTTTTCCTTTCTCAATTGAGTTTTTTTGGGAATATGGTTATAAATCATTCAGGCAAAGAAAACATTTCCATAGATGGCCAAATCACCCCACAGCTGAAATGCATCCACACAAAAACTAAAAATAAAACAATTATGCATCCAACTAATGTGTTATCTATTACAAAGAGCAAAAAGAATCCAGCTCACAGTGAATGTAAACCATAGCATGCTGAAAAGCGAGACCACACCACCCCACATGCTACAGACCCATAACGTAAGACTAACAATTACAACTAAAAAAAATGGTTATACAAAACCCGCTCAGACACAGGTCCACGCAGGACTTGAGTGTAACTGGTCACTGCCATTTGCTGTTGATGCAAAAGATGAGTGGAGAAACAGATACCTACAGAGAGAAATGTGCCTGAAGTGCAAGCCCACATACCCACAAGATCCTATCTCAGGTACTCCTGCCAGGCACACACAGAGGTCAGAACCTCAGTACGGGTTCCAAAAAAGCAAACAAACTGTTTCACAGAACAATTCATTGAACAATCAGAAGCCACAGAAGTAATTTCTATGGAAGAAAAAAACTCTTCTCAATGTGGCAATACTGACCACCAAAAATCTTCCTCCAACAATCATCTATGCCTGACACAATATCAGGATGATTCTGTAACCAGATGAAATTGCTGCAGGATGAAAGGGTATACAGAGGTGGGAACATCTCCCCCTTAAGACAATATTAATGTAGCTACTGTATGTGTGTTCTCAGATATTTTTCTATACATTTTTCTATATATTTAAAAACCATACTCTATCACTTTATTTTAAGAAGGAGAGTGTTCTTCTCCTTCACGCACAAATGCACATCTATCTACATAAACACAGCTTCTCAGGGAGCTCAGAGGGAAAATTCTCTCCCTCCTAAAATTCCCTTTTTCACTCCCAAATGTCATATTGTACATAATACCAACTTACACATATGTACAGAGGAACAAATGACTTAATATACTGTTGTATCAGAAGACACCTGGAATGCTTGTAATATTCATAATAAATTGCCAATTTTAGGATAGCCCACCTACTTGAGCATTTGCTTCACTTCCATCTGCCAAAAAATGTAATATGATGAGTGTTTGGTGCCTACCATTATTTCTTGATTCTTATTTGTAACTGGAATTACTAAACACTTTATTTTAGGAGAAAATGCACTTTAAAACATAACTTATGGAGAGAAGCAACTTCTCCAGTGTTTTTCACCACGTTTCCTCTTACACAAGCTGTACACAGTATGTCACAAATGGAGAAAGAAAGAAAATTAGACATTCAAAAACAAATACAACCACACTGATCTAGTTAAATGAGACTGCATGTTGCAAACTTCTTTTGCCTCAGCTAATATTCTCAGTGTCTACAATTCCCTCGGTAAAACTATCCACATCCTCATAAATATGGGTCCTTTAAAGGAAGTGTATTTTCCCCCCACAAAGTACAACCAAACTGCGAAATTCACTGCCACAGACCACCACGGATGCCAGAAGTATAAATACATTCACCAATCAGTTTGAGAAATTCATGGAAGAAGCATTCTTTTAGTTAGAAAAGTGTGAATGCAACTTGCACTGTTAGGAAATCCCTGAAGGGTAGTGGAAACTGGGAGAGGATAATGGGTGAAGCATCACTGTGTACCTCACATGTCCTTACA
>Ga0181612_144158_pt1 | contig 11562 bp, 7 predicted proteins | sample HoacroProtozoa21_FD_119630 | JGI IMG/M metagenome (GOLD analysis project Ga0181612, IMG submission 119630) | Hoatzin crop microbial communities from Cojedes, Venezuel. Combined Assembly of Gp0051906, Gp0051904, Gp0051908
CATGGTGGTGTTGGGGTGATGGTTGGACTTAATGATCTTGGAGGTATTTTCCAATCTTAATGATTCTATGATTCACCTCTACTATAGGGATGCTTATATTTGTAGTGGCTTGTGTGTCAGCCCTGAGCTATAGATCTGTATCTTACCACATAGCAATTATGCAGAGACTTTAAGTGACAGCTCGGTTTTTCCCATGTTCCCACATTTTCATTTTGTAATTGAAGAAAACTTATGATCCTATTAGCAAGTTGTTGTTTGTTTGTGTTTTTTGTCTAGAAGTTATGGCCTTTGATGGATATGTTATGTACATGCTCACTGATTAAATATGACAGTAAATGAAAACACGTTCAAGAATACAGGCTTGGGATGCCAGCCAAAGTATTCATGAATAAACCCAGTGAACGACAGAGGACGTGTGAGTAGGGACGTAAGGGTTGTACCCTGCAGCAGGGTCTGTAGTTCAAGGAGCATCAAGTCCAGAGAGTCAGTCCCACCAAAGGGTTTTAGTGCAATCAGACCTACTGGGGCTGGCTTGTTTGGTACTACACCTGTGATGAAATCTCCTAGAGAAAACGGCCTCCTGTATGCTTCTTAAAAAGAGCCTGATTTCTGCCTGGATTGTGGTGGGGTTGTTTGGTTGGTTGGTTTTTTACCGCTAACAAATGACAGTATTAAAACCAAGGCATGAAATGCCAGCGAGCCCAGCACCCGGTGCAGAGGTGAGGACCCCCTGTTCAGCTTCAGCCTCTGCCATGGGGCGGCAAATCCCACCAGTTCCAATTTCCCACAAGCTTTTTGTGGTATTAAAGGAGTAGTTGTGCTGAACTGTCTTACAATAAAAAGCAACTTGTTCGATTAGATCCTCTGTCCTCCTGGATCAGAGTCATTACGGGATTGTTGCTGAAGCCTATTTACTAACCTTGAGTTGATACAAAGCATGCTAATCTAGCAAGACCTGTTCTACCATGGAGACTAAAAGGGAAGCATTAACGCTTTCACTGTCAGACTTCGGGTGATTTTAATCTATTTTTCTTTCATACAAGAATAATGAAATGCAAACACAGGACAATGTGGTGTCAAATTGTAGCCCAAGATCAGGATTAGGCAGTTTTTACTGGCTTGTGACAGCTTACCACCTGCATCCCTCCCTCCTCTCCATAACCATCAGTCTGCACAAAGCTTCAGAATCTTTGTAGGTAGTTTAAATTTTCCCACAGCACAGTTCTACATTTTAGTTCCATAGGTCCTGATTTTGCAAATCTGTTAAACATTCACTCTGCATTGAGAATGATCCCGATGTTCTCTGATAGGGATTTACACACAGGAATAGCACCCTTTCCTATTGAAAAGCAGTCACCAGCTGAGGAAAAAAACGTTATACTCTGGGCATCTCAATGTTATAGGCTGGAATAGGCAGAGCTTCTGGATTAAAAAACATTCCTTCAAAGGAAGGACAAAAAGCTTTAGTCCTCAAGTTGCAATAGCAAATGTGGACTCTCTCCATCCTGTTTAAATGGGAGACAGCAGCTTCACTGGCAGTGACCTGGATTTTGTTTTGACAGGCAGATGTGTGTGCGCTTTGAGATGTGCTCCTCCGGTCAGCTCCCAGCCACTGCACCCTCCCGCTGCCCAGAGAGCCATTGCTTTACACAACTCTTCCCCCTCCCATCTTTATGCAATTTAATTACCTCAGCCCATCGCCAGTGAGGAACAAAGCTCAGTCAAGGCTCAAACGTAGTGGAAAGAGGAGAAAAGTCATAAAGGGAAAGTTAATGGCCCAGCAATCCCTGTTGGGAGCACAACTGAAATGGGCTCTGTTATTTCTGCCAGATGAATCACATCTTGCTCAGGGAATCTTTGGTGGTTTCCTTGTTGCTGCTCTTACTTGGGGAAGGTCCAGGTGAAGAATCCCCTCAAAGCACAGCTGCCTGACAGGGGGCTTGTTAACTGTGGACAACCTGTGAGATTTATCTTGGTGTCACTTTGTAGTTCTTACCTCTGCTTGTTCAGCGAAGTAGCTCCATCAACATCAATGTCTTTAGAAGTAGTCACTCATTTTAAATTAACACTTGAGTGTTGACAATTTGTTTTGGGTACAGCAAGCTGGTCAAAACGCTGTTATAGAAAAAAAGGTTACTGACATGAGTTGTATAATATTTAAAAATACAGAGTTTTGACTGTTGTTCTTTGTAGGGGTGTAGTTTTGTGCTTCACTTTCATTTGAAGTAGCTTCTAGACCAGTTGCAAAGACCACTTTACATAAATTTATTGGACCTATTTACACTTAAATGGGCTAACCAGGATTTATGGATGCTAACGCATTTAGAATGTAGTTCTTGAATATAAACATGTAGATTTGTTAATGATATGCACATTTTAGATTAAGTAAAAAATAAAATCTGAAAGACTTAATTTTCCTGACTAATGCAAATGTTGTGTAATCGAAGCTGTAAACTTTGCATCAGAGATTAATTCTCTGTGTTTGTAGGCATTCTGTGGGACAATGTCTAAAATTTTTCAAATAATGATAGATCTTTATTATATCAAGTTACTTGTGGTTATTTGGAGTATTGCAGTTGGATAAAAACAGTAGTATAGAATTGTTTTCTGCTGTATCTTGCTGGGCATGAGAATGCTGAAACAGTCAAACCATAAATATATTTTGCATAGAATTCTACAAGCCTGGGGAAAAATAAGATCTTTTCTAGACTACTACTTCCTGGTTTATTTCTATGTATTTGCATTAGCTGTAGCATTCAGGTTTAGATGTTTCAATACACTTTAATGCTCATAGAACTTGATAAGACTAATGTTACCAGTTTTTTATTTGACTTCCACTCTAAAGCCCTAATATTTGCGGAGATGAGTGTATACAACTATTTGACTGCTACACTTTTGGGGCATGCAGTTGGGTTTCAGTTTGGAAGAGGCCTTTCCCTGTTTTTTCTTTCCAGCAAGGAGTGTGAAATCATCTGTTAAGGCATTAGGCGACTATGGATTCTCAGGGCTGTACTCTTCATCCTTGTGCCTGTTGGGTAATGATTGACACAAATACAAACTAAAATGCTGTTGATCTGAGCCGGTAACTTTATACTCCTACAATTGACTATACAGAGTATAGAGAAAGGGGAATATTTGTTTCCTAATATAATACAGCTGATGTTTGACTGGTCTGAGATGGAAGAAGAGCAAAGAGGAAAGGTTATTGCTAGTGATTCTTCTGCTAAGAAAATGTAACTTGGGGATTTGAAAGCATGTTTGATGAACATATTCCTTGCAATTTCCCTGTACTGCGTTGCAGCTCATGCAGCAGACTGAGCATTATAAAGCAACTGTAGAAATGACAGGGTGAAGAACTATATTTGATGCGTCTTAGTGACTTCCAGAACAAATTTTCTCCATTTACAAATAAATCATCTTTTTCTAGATGAAAAGCACACCCATCCAACAGAAGATCTGGGTGTCCCACTAGTTGTCTCTCCAGGGCATCACCCTAAAGCACGTAGCTGAGAACAGCGGTTGAGCCTGGTACCTCGTGGGTCTGCTTTCCAGCAGAGCTTGCTTAGAAACACCTGACATGATTGTGAACACAAGCTCATTCCCTGTTAGCCAGTTGACAGTGGAAACACATTTTTATTCTGGAGAAGAAAAGGCCTACACATAAATGACGCTGAGCTGGTTTTTTGGGAAACACTTGCCACAGCCACAGATAACCACTCCATCTCAGCGACAGGACAAGGCTGGCAGGGGACTGAAAAGGTGTTCTGTTTTCATGCTCTGCAGGGTCCTGGTGATCTCTGCCTGTGAAGCCTTGAGGTAGAGCTCAGTGACAGTGGGAAAGTCTGGGTGTTCCCCTAAGTTGGTAAAAACTATTCCAGCTCTCAGTGACTTCAGGTGAACTATGCTGTCCTATGCCAGACTGTAGATTTTCAGCAGTCTCACCAGAAATCGTCAGAAAGCTGTCTCACTTTAGAAAGCTGTCTGCCTCCATCATGGAAAGTCAATGTGCTAAGTCTGGACAAGAACCTAGAGGGATAAATAGGGGAATCACAGATCTTGCCACTGCATAGAGCCATCATGCTGGTCACTACCAGTTTATTGACACACTACCCAACATCTGTCTCTCTAGTTTTCTTTTCATTGTTCCCACTGCTGAACAACTGAGTGTTACCAAGTGAAGATGATTCATGCTTGTACTGTAGAGAAATTTGCAATCTACTTATGAATAGGGAAAGATATTTCGAACCTAGGTGCATAGAGGGACACGGGGGAAAATAACCGTAGATTGTCTGTTGCCACTATGACTCTAGTAAGTCTTGTTTAAAAAGATTGAGAGGATGGATTTAGTAATATAAACTGCTGAAATACAATGTTTAGAGTGGCAAGTCATCATGAAAATTAGAAAATATATTTAGCCATTACCAGGGCACTGCATTTAGTGTATTATATTTTTAGACTCTCAGTAAGCCAGGCACACACTGCCCTGTATTCCGTGACATTTTCATTATTTGAGTCTGCTAGTGAACATGTATATTATTGCAGAATAACAAACCAAAACCCAAAGAAACCAACCCAATTTACATTTCAGTTTTAAGAACTCATGTTTATGCATATATGAGGGCAATAATGACTCATTGTTTTACTGTAATTGAGTCATAACTTTCTGGGAGTCCAAACAACAAGCTATTTGGCTGGTGACAGGGTTTCAGCAGTAACGAAGGGCCACCCCAGAACACCACAAAAAGGGAAACCCTGAAGTACTTGAGAGCATTCCAAGGGCAAGACATGGGATCAGGTATCAAAGCTTACAGATGAGCGTAGCCCAGAGACTTTGTTAATAGATTTTTGCATCTCACAGTGACTGTTTTCCCTGCTGTCCCTGCTTGAAGTGAACTTTGCCTTTAAAGTGCGTGAAAAAGTCTGGCACATGAGTGCCATCCAACCATCCTGCAACACCTGTAACAGCTGCAAGAGCAGAGGTGAAGCACTAGGAGGCTGGGTTGGCCGTGACGCGATGTACTGCAGCCCTTTACAATCCATATCCTCTGGATGTGGTTGGGAGAGTATATTTCTCATGCTTCTTATTATATCATCTGTGATGTGTCTGGATATATGAGAAAAAGAAATACATAAAATTCAGATTGCCATTAATGTCTTTAAAGTTTAATGCAATAGGAAGTGTACCAACAAGAACAAATTATAAAAAAACCCACATCCCTGCCTTTGATGGATGTTCCCCTCACAAACTCACCACATACTGTTTTATGGACTAGATTTTCCTAAGTCATCAGTATATGATTGATTAGAGAAGCACAATGAGTACATAATCACTTCTACATATCTTGCTTACTACAAATAAGAAAGTTTTGTACAACAATTTATTAAAAGATTATTAGATTAAAATAAATTGTATAGTTGGAGCCCTGACAAATGTTTCTTTGGTATAGAAATGCTCTGTGGTTAAGCGGCATTAGCTGAGCAGCCAGCTGAAGACTGGCTTCATGTCTGCTGCAGCTTCCAGAACTGCGCTGTCAAAAAAAGCTGCCAAAATTCTGGGGCAGGAAATATTTACTGTATGAGTGACTTGGAGACAATAAGTAAATTCCTTTTTCATGTCTACTCCATGTCAGCTCCTGATGGCATCAGTAAAAGAATTATTCCTTTGAGAAATAAGGAAAAGTTCTTTCTTGCTGAGTTTTGTAATAAATGGGAGAGACAAGATTAGTGGGGTGGAAAAAAATCCTAAATTGCAATTTTTTCAGAGCTTTGAACTGACAGGGTTTTTTTAATGTAGACATCCTTCTTACAATATAAATTTCAAGTTTGATGAATATATGCATATATTTTATTAGAGTCTGTGGTAATATAGAACCTAAATAAAATGTTTAATCTGAAATCTGGGAATGAAGCTGGGGCATATTTGCTCCTCTGTCCCAGAGGTTTTGAGGTATGCATTTGATCCCCTAATGTGGAACAAGTATTGAAGTGATATAATGTAACTTGTCAATTTTAAGAAAAAAATGTGGTCATAGTAAGCAAAAGAGATTAAACACCATGAAAAATGAAGCTATATTAAAGAGCCATAGATTTTAAGAAAAATATGCTCCCAAGGTATCTAAAACTGATTCAACTTAATCTATAACCAGTCCTGAGTAAGAGGGTAAAATTGACTCTTGAACATTATATGAATAAAAAGCATCTTTGGGCAAGGTCCTGTCTCTATTAAAGTCTTATAAACTACTCAGTTCATTTTCAAAGATCAGCCTCCCTCTGTCTCTGTCTCTTTCTCCCTCCCCCCTCCCTCAAATTATGAACGATGGGAAAATGAATAAGAGAAAGCCCTTATTCTTTAGCAATACAGGAAAGATTGCCTTACTTGTTATATTGCTTAACATGGTGATGGGCACAAAGTAATGAAAAAAGTGATGTGACATCTCTTCCACCTCCGTGTGTGTGGGGAATGAGTCACATATTCCCAAATTAGACCCCAAAAATACAGTCATCTCCAAAATGAAGTTGCGACGGGTGTCCAATGCCTAGATATCTCCACTGTGGCACAAGACCATCTCATTGTAGCAGATCCATCTCGTTCAAATGAGCTGCAGTCATGGAAGTGAGCAGGATTTGAACCAGTACAGAAATGGGACATGGCATATGTATTTCAGCTTATTTTTTTTCTACTGGTGACTGATACATGATGTAAACAGATCTGGAAGGGTGAAGTGTTAATGACTGATTTACAGAGGGTCCCCAAATTGTACGAACACAGCTTTCAAATAAAATTAAATTCACTTTGTTTTAAACAAAAGGGATAATTTCACTTTTGTAGACCTTTTTCCACATGGCATGGTGGGGGTTTTTTTTAGCAATATCAAGAAATTTGTAAACTCTTCTGATGATGCATTATCAATTTTCTATTTTCTATGAGCCTGTTTTCAGCAGAAAAAAAAAATACAATAGCACGTAGTGAGAATTTAAGTAGCTTTAATTATATCAGCTTATTTGATAGCTTTAGATGAAGAATGTTAAACTTACAGGGACTGATGGCTACTTTGATGGCTTAAAATGAAGCATGTGCTTTTGTTGGTTGACGGACTAGTTAGCAACTAGGACGCTGCTTAACCACCTAACTGGCTGCAGTCTTTGCACAGGACAGAAAATGAAACAATACGTATAAAGATGCTACAGTCAGGGTGTGTTAAGACCCTATTTATCATCGGAAAATTATCAATTGTGCTATTATTTTAAAAAAAAATTTTAATTATTTTTTCTTTTAATAGGGGAGAAAAATACACAAAGCTTTATTTGGTACAGTTTTGTAAAATGTCTACCTGTTATCCATTATAATGACTTCAGACTTGTTTCGTATAAAAGACAGGCTTATTAATGTCTCAATGCTGCAGATTGACACAACACATCATTAAAGCTCAGGCGTAGTCATTACCCCATGCTGCAGTGCTTGGGATCATTAATATTTTCAGTGCTATGAGGACACAGGAGATGTGCCACTGCCGCACGCATTTCTAAGCCTTGCGACAGATTAAAGAAGGGATGCCTAGATACAAAGCCTAGTAGTACTGCACTGGCCTGTTTTAAAGCAGTCGTCTTTCAACACTCAGCGAGATTTTTCTATTGTTCCCTTGAGCGTGTGCTAATTAAACCGATGGGAGAACTGAGAGCTAATTGATGGCAGGATGGGTCTCCAAAGTGCTATACCAAAGGGAGTATTATTAGATTTGCTTTTGAAAACTAAAATTCTGACATGCAGATTCAGTAGACCATATACTGAACTGGAGCCTGATTCCTAGAAATTCAGCATTGAGGCTCTTGGTGTGTTACAAGTTCATCTTGTGGTTTCCAGCAGATGTACAAGAGCAGCACAGAACACAAGAAGTGATCTGTTCTTCCCAGACACTCCAACAGGGCGTAATACATGTGGCCACTGGAGCATGCAGATTTGCCATCTCCTGGGTGCAATGAGAACTGTGCTGCTATATGTCCTAGACCAGACTATCAGCCTGGAAAGCTTCTCTCAGGACTCCACCAGAAGGGGCACGTGCCTCTGTTGGGCATACCACACTGCCACTCACATGCAGCCTGTGAAGTTAGTGGTATTCGACAACAAGTTTGTACCACTGCGCAGTGTAGCAAAATACATACGGATATACAGTGCATATACTGCCGTGACTGGGGCCAACACAGTGCTGGCAATGGGAGAAGTTCTTGTAAAGGAGGATTTTAGTGGCATAGCTGATACTATTCCTCAGCTCAGAATAGATTTCAATTCTAGGATGGTTTAGGTAAAGCAAAGTGGTTGCAATGAGGTTTGTGGCTGTGTTAGAAATGTCTTTGAAACTGATTTAGGTGGCTAGAAGAGTTACCCACTGTGCTGGTGTGCACAGAAAAGGTCCTTGCGTGGAGACTGTATGGACCTTCTGCCAGCTTGCTTAAATACCCTTTCTATTTTCAGTTTTGCTGAGACAGGTGTCTTTAATATGAAGGTGCAGATTTTTATCACCAACCAACATGAGAACTCCAGTTCAGTGTTTGGCTCATTGAACTCTTCTTTGGTGCTACAATGGTTTTATAATTATTATTGACTGAATTGTCCTTTTCAATACTTAATCCCATTGTATTTTGCTGACCAAGGCAGATGCTTTAGCCATGCTCCTATCTCTGATGCTTTCTACAGATACCTCTTGAGATTTCTGTATTCTGTCCTTGCCTGCAGAACAATCTTTGATTGTAGGTCTCGTATAAAATGAATGAGAGAGTAAGCTTGCTAGAAAAGGGTAGTGTGGAATGGAGAGAGACTAGAGTCCTGAGACACTGGAAGTGGAGTTTAGTGACACAACCTTTTGCATCGGCTTCCTTTCTTGCATTTTGCAGAATTTAGAAAGTGACTGAATGTACATTCTCTCTTCTGAGCTTTGCATATTATCTCTCCAGATAGTCCCTCTTTTACTGATGCATTTTAACAATTAAACTTCATAATTGGTATTATTTATTCCCCCTCCATAGAGGCTGGCAGGGCTATATTCTCAGGTGGATAATTCCACCTAGCTACTGTAGTGCTGTAGTTGTGGAGTCAGTGGACTTCTGTTGTTTTCTACTAGCTGAAAACATGCACCTTCCCATAATGGTAGAATATTTTTTAATTCCGAGTTATTTTTGTTATAGCATGATAATTTCTTTTTAACAGAATTGTGTTGACTTGCCCGATGATTGTGTCATATTTCTATTGGAATGGGAAATGACAAGCATGTTCTAAAACCACTTTCCAAGAACCCCTTTGAGAGGAATTGCACCAAATACATTTTGGCTAGCCCATATTTGGATAGCAAGGAGAAATGGCTCCATAGAAATGCTAGTAGCTACTTCCCAATTTTGTGAGGTAAAAACAAAGCAAGTGAAAATGAGGGAAAGCCAGGAACAGAATAGTGGAATAAATCATACACTGTCCCAGGCTGCCATCCAGCTGCCACACATGCAGAAAACACGTCGGTCTCACTCTGTGTGAGACCACCCTGCATCCTCAGAGGCGTTGTTCACTTCTGACAATTTATGAAGTCTGGAGCTCTGAAGGTCCTTGACTTAGAGAGCTTTCCAAGAAGTGTGTTGTGTGAACTCAGAGATTCCCATTAAGCTTCTTGCTGTTTTACTTCTCTTCATGCAAAATAATAACTTCTTGCCTAATGGAACATTTAGCTAGTGTTTCAGAGAAACCCAGAGCAGTTAAGCATCTGGCATCCATTGACTTTGCACCTTAGTTATTGTGTTGGTTAATCCAGATCGTTTACATCAGCATTGCAAAAGCAATAGGCTCCCCAACCCAACAGGTTACACTGCTGTCACTGTTTATTGACTGGTTGACAACTTCAGAACAGTTATCTATCATGATTCCAACAGCTCAGCAGGTAGTAAACATTCTCTTTAGTATAACATATTGAACAAAATTTGTATGCAAGTCTATTAGCAAAGCTTGTAAACACTTGACTAAACTATGTGGCTCAATTAGCAAAGAATAATGGAGCAATAAGTAAAGTGTGTGCAATTTTATCAACTCTTTACAGCTCAGTGAAGTCTACAGCATTATCAAGAAAACATAAAGAGCAATTGTCAATGTATCTCACTAAATATTTGCATATTGCCTTTGACTAAATCACAAAGGTATGTCAGAAAATAAGAAAAAAATTAATGGCATCAGCATGAAGTGCAATGCAGTCAGGTGCACATATTCACTAGCAAATGTGTACTACTTGGTTAACTAAGAGTACAAAAATGTAACATCTGAAGTGTGCTATTAAATTATTGAAATAGCAAGGTTGATCACTAACTTATGGTGCACAATCAGCTCCTTGGTGGAAAAAAAAATTTATAGCACAATTTTTTAATTATTTAAATACGAGCACACTTAAAATATTGCTTGACAATCAGCATGTGAAACGCTCAGTTTGGCCTAAGGCTCAGACAAGGATTTGAAGACTAGGATTTTTAGTTCAACTATATCAAAGCACTGGTAACTGTCCTTGGCATTTCAGATTCTTGCAGCATCTTCAGTTGCTTTCACACCTAATTCAACTAACCGCCACATTTCTTGTTTTTATCCATACGAAATGTGGAGGCAAAAATATGTGATATATAAAGCTCTATTCCATCTTGTGCTGATGAAGAATAGTTCATTTAGGAGCTGTGCTGTAGTATTAGCGGTCCAGTGTTCTCAGCAGACTGTGCCTATTGGAGTGCAGCTTAGGGATGTGCCAGGACAACCAAAGGAGAAAGGCACGTCCACCATAACATCAAGTCATGCGGAACATGTGGCTCCCTGCTGAGTGCTGTACTGAAGCAATGTGAAGGAGGGAGGAGTGGGATTATATTCTCTTTTCTCTCCCACCAGGGAGAGAATCAGCACCTGATTTTCCTCTTCATTAAAGAGGTCAATGCCTGCTCAAATGCATGTAGGTATGTGATGAATTTCTATCAAGGCATGAATGAAGAAAAAGAATGAGGGTGACAGGCATGTTTCTGCATCCCACAAGTAATGGTCAGTAAAAAGCTATTCTTCGTGCTCCAAGAAGTGTGTGCTTGGCACCCTGAAGACCATCCTCTGCAGTAGTGTGTCTATCTCAGCTGCCGCAGTGGGAGCAGAAAAAGAAACACCATCAAAGAGGCAGTTTGGGTTTATTCTTTGACATCTTTGAAAATAAAAATCAGAATCTGCAACAATGTAAAAGTTGTAAGTAACTTCTTGGCACTATTTGAGACTTTTGCAATATCTATAGCGGTAAAAGATATCTTGGTAGTTTCCAGTATTTTGAATTTAAAAATTTACAACTGGATCATTAAAGGATTATTAGCCACAAGGCACTTGATAACTGGAGACTTTTGCTTCCCTTCAGTTTACTCCCCACTTTCTTGCCAGTCTTACCTGGCTCAGTAGCTGGAGGGCATTGATCCCAATAAGAGGGGTAGCATTAGATAATAATGTTAGGTGGGTTGGGATCTCTTTCTCCTGTCCTACTTCTATCATACTCTTCTCTCCCAGCCCAGTTTCCTCTACCA